>ERZ1026966.788-NODE-788-length-13839-cov-11.928903_pt1 | contig 13839 bp, 15 predicted proteins | sample MGYA00519296_ERZ1026966 | MGnify/ENA primary metagenome ERZ1026966 (study PRJEB26926, sample SAMN06164478) | human gut metagenome | biome: ENVO:00009003; feature: ENVO:2100002; material: ENVO:00002003 | host: Homo sapiens | place: USA | collected 2012 ... | reverse complement strand
GCTGCCTATGTCTCGGACTACAAGGCTTTTTCTATTATTCAGGAGGCATTAAGTATATTTCTCTCTTGAAAAGTATAGAGAGAAGTGGTATTATTAATAATAACATCTATACTGTAAGGGTATAAACCTGCTTTTTTCGATTATTTCTGTAACAAGGTGGTTCATAGATTATGAATAGAAGGACAATTCCCTTTAGTCCCCCTGACATTACTGATGCTGAAATTAACGAAGTTGTTGATACGTTGCGCTCGGGTTGGATTACCACGGGGCCGAAGACCAAAAAACTGGAAAAGCGCATCGCGGAGTATGTTAACGCGGATGAATGCGTCTGTCTCAATAGTCAGACTGCAGCCGGAGAGCTTTCCCTGCGGGTGCTGGGTATTGGTTCGGGTGACGAGGTTATTACCTGTGCCTACACATATACGGCTAGTGCTTCCGTTATTGACCATGTCGGAGCAAAGATTGTACTGATAGACTGCCAGAAGGACAGTTTGGAGATGGACTACGATGCTTTGGAAGCCGCCATTACTGAAAATACCAAAGCGATTATTCCTGTAGATATCGGCGGTATACCTTGCGATTATGATCGGATTCTCAATATTGTTGAAAAGAAGAGGCATTTGTTTAAGGCTGCATCTCACACGGGATTAGGTCAGAAGCTCCAGAAAGCGTTGGGGCGTGTCGCGATCGTTTGTGATGCTGCTCATGCCTTAGGCGCTTCTTATAAAGGAAGAATGGTGGGTGAAATTGCGGATTTCACAAACTACTCTTTTCATGCTGTGAAGAATTTCACTACTGCCGAAGGCGGTGCTATGGCTTGGAAGACGTTCCCAGGTATCAGCAATGAGGAGATTTATCACATGGTACAGCTTTTGAGCCTTCATGGTCAGAGCAAGGATGCCTTGGCAAAAACCAATCTGGGTGCATGGGAATATGATATTGTCGGTCCGTGGTATAAGTGTAATATGACGGATATCATGGCTGCGATTGGTCTGGCGCAGTTGGATCGCTATCCCGGCTTACTCGAGCGAAGAAAAAGCATTATCGGAAGATATGACGCTGCTCTCAAACCTCTGGGGCTTGAGGTGTTACCCCATTATACCGAAACGCATGTGTCCTCTGGTCACCTGTATATTGTCCGCGTCCCCGGCATTACAACTAAGCAGAGAAACGATATCATTGAAGAAATGGCTGAGGCTGGTGTAGCAACGAATGTACATTATAAGCCCCTGCCGATGCATACGGCTTATAAGAATATGGGATTTAACATTGTGGATTTCCCCAATAGCTATGCCCGATTCGCCAACGCCATTACCTTACCCCTACATACTTGCCTTTCCGACGAGGATGTGGAATACATTATAGAGAATTTCTGTCGCGTTGTAAAGAAGTACATCTAATTCAAGGAGGAGTCTCATGCTGCTGACAAAATGGGCGGATATGCCAGAGAACATGAAAACTCCAGAGGTCCGCAAATATTACGACATTCTGGAGAAGCGAAAGTTCAGCCTTATTTGTAAGCGCGTTTTTGATTTTACAGTAGCTTTAGTGTTGCTAGTGATCCTGTCTGTTCCCATGCTCATTATTGCACTGCTTATCAGTCTGGATACTCCCGGCGGCGTGTTTTATCGTCAAGAACGAATCACTGCAAACGGCAGGTGTTTTAGAATACATAAATTCCGTTCTATGGTCAGCGGCGCTGATAAAAAGGGCAGCTTGGTGACGGTAGATGGAGATGTCCGGATTACCCAAATGGGTAAGTTTCTCAGGGGCTGTCGTCTGGATGAACTTCCGCAGTTGCTCGATGTGCTGGAGGGTACTATGTCCTTTGTAGGCACTAGACCTGAGGTTCCTAAATATGTGGATTGCTATACTCCGGAAATGATGGCTACTCTCCTGCTGCCGGCGGGCATTACAAGTGAGGCCAGCATCCGTTATAAGGATGAAAGCAAGCTTTTAGATGTTGCTGAGGATGTAGATAAGGTATATGTGGAGCAGGTACTTCCTGGGAAGATGAAGTATAACCTTCGGGCAATTGAAAATTTCAGTTTCTTTGGAGAGATTGCGACAATGATCCGAACGGTATTGGCTGTCTTAGGAAAAGAATATGATTGAGGAGTCTGCAGATGGAGTATCCAAAGTTTTCCGTGCTGATGTCTCTTTACATAAAGGAGAAAATAGAGTATTTTGAAATGTGTATGCAGAGCGTATTGCGTCAAACCGTGCGCCCTGCTGAGATCGTTATCGTGTTTGATGGTCCTGTTTCTGAGGGGTTGAAAAGCTCTGTGGAGCGCTATGAACAGGAAAATCCCGGCTTGATCAAAACCGTAGAGAATGCTGTAAACAGGGGGCTTGGACTAGCTCTGGCAGACGGCATACCTGCTTGCACGTATGAACTGATTGCCCGGATGGATACGGACGACATTGCTCGAGAGGATCGTTTCGAAAAGCAGTTGAATATGTTTATGGCTGATCCGGATTTGGATATCTGCGGCAGTCATATCATTGAATTTGAAGGAACCATAACCAACGAATTGTCCAGAAGAGAAGTACCTCTTTCTCATGATAGAATCGCTGAATATCAGAAGCAGCGCAGCGCATTTAATCATATGACGGTTATGTATAAAAAGAGCACCGTGCTTAAAGCTGGAAACTATGAGGATTGTCCGTTAATGGAGGATGATATGCTCTGGATCCGGATGCTTATCGCCGGGGCAAAATGTGCAAATATTGACGATTACTTGGTGTATGTCAGAACCGGATACGCAATGATTGAGCGGAGAGGTGGCTGGGCGTATTTCAAGAAATACCGTAATGGTCGCCGGATGATCAAGGACACAGGATACATTAGCTTTTTGGATTATGAAAAGACCATTGTTGTGCAGTTTATAGTGGCATTATTGCCCAAAAACATCAGACGTTTCTTTTTCATAAAACTTTTGCGATAAGTGAAAGTTTTATGAAGAGATATCAGAATTAAAAGGAACCATCTTTATGGAATTAGTTTCGGTTATTATTCCAGTTTATAATGTCAGACCGTATTTAGAGCGGTGCGTTTCTGCTTTGCGAAACCAAACGTATAAAGAACTGGAGATCCTGTTGGTGGATGATGGGTCTACTGATGGCAGTCGTGAGTTGCTGGGGCAATTGGAGAAACAGGATCCCCGCATTCGTGTGTTGCTACAGCCGGAAAACCGCGGCGTTTCTGCAGCGCGCAACCGTGCATTGACAGCGGCAAACGGTCAGTGGGTGTGTTTTTGTGATGGAGATGATTGGTTTGAACTTACTTTTGTTGAAAAGCTTCTGACCTGTGCTCATCTTGAAAATGCAGATTATGTTTTCTGTAACTATCAGATTGTCTCGGATGGTAAACCGCCTATACCTTCGGGTAGTATTACAGGGATGAAGTCTAGTAGTGATCGTCGGGAGATCATCGCCTGCGGACCGACTGCTTCATGTACTCACTTGATTTCCATGGAGCTTTTTCGCAGTCATAATATTTCCTATCCGGTAGGTTGCAAGCAGTATGAGGAGCTTCCGGTGATTCCAGTGTTGGCGAAATATGCCCGACGAATCGGTGTAGTTGATGAACCGCTTTATAACTATTATCAGAGGGGAAATGGATCTTCGGCATCGAATACCGCAGAAGACAGAACAAATGTCTTCCTTACATCTTGGAATTGTATGCGTAAGGCGCTGGGTGAGGGATATGAACAAGAGCTGGTCTATCATGCAGCCTATGCGTTGCTGTATGGCGAAACTATGAAGGCATGCAAGAGTGGAAAAAACAGCAGACAGATTCGTGAACTGATAAACAAGTGTGAAGAGTTCTGTCCGGACTATTTGAGGAATCCGTATATTCAAAGGCTTAGTCGAATGAAATTGATGTATCTGATCATGGTAAAATACAGGTTAATTCCCGGATTGCGGTTGCTGTCATGGATACATAGCATATTGGTACACTAAGGAAGTGAAATATGTTAGTAAGTATTGTAATTCCGATTTATAATGTTGAAAAATATCTGAATGCTTGTCTCGAATCCGTATTAAAACTTCAGTCTGATTGGGAAGCGGTCCTTGTAGATGATGGTTCTACCGACAATAGTGGATTGCTTTGTGATCAGTGGGCGGGTAGAGATGGTCGCATTCATGTGATTCATCAGAAAAATGGTGGGCTTTCCGCAGCAAGAAATACAGGCATCCGGAATGCTCGGGGTGATTATGTGATGTTCCTGGACTCAGATGATTTTCTGAATCCAGAGGAAACAGATAAAATGCTTGCTCAATTAGAAAAGGCACCGGAAGTTTTAATGGGGCTTTACCGTCAATACTATACAGATACCAATGAATACCGGAAAGAATCATGTGGCGGCTTTCTTTCTGTTTCAGGATATATACCTGTTGAGCAGTTCTTGAAAACTGTTCCTGCAGATGGGCGAGAATGCTACATGGTAGCATGGAGATTTGTAGTAAAGCGTGAAGTTCTTCAGGAGCATGAGCTGCTTTTCCTGCCGGGAATTCTCCACGAGGACGAAGAATGGACAAGCAGACTTTTGTGTAGTGTAAGGATGATCTATGTAACTCATTCCTATTTTTATCAATACCGACAGTCTAGAGCCGGTGCTATAACTTCTCAGGTGCGACCTAAGAATATCTGGGATCGGTTTATTATCATGGAAAGGATGAACAGGACTTGGGAATCCTTGGAGATGGAGAGCGCTGGAGCTTTGTATTTGCAGAATAGAATGGCTCAGTTATACTTAAGCAATATGCTGGACTCTCGTGTGTTGTCGAAAGAAGAATGGGATCAGGCTAATGAACAATTTAGCAAGTTTTCTTTTTGTATTGCGTCGATGTGTGGTACAATCGGTGGTGTGGTAAGGATATTCATCAAACTGATCGGCATAAAAAGGACCTGCGAATTACTGAAGCTTGTTTATTGGGCTTACGGACATATGAAAAAGTGAGCGGAGGAAAATATGGTTATATCAAAAGTATGGAATTGTGAGGATAGCCACGTAGTTGACGAAAGAATTTCGAGACATCTTCTTGCAAAATTTTTCTTTTCGCATACTGCTTTGGTATTTTTTTACGGACTTTTTTTGTTTCTGTATGAGATTAAATTTGTGCGGAGCATGATTTCCCCTTTGCATCCCGTGCTGATTGGATGGACAGGTATTCTTGTATTATACGATATTTTTATCCGCAATATTTGGAAAAAAATTCCTTTTTCTGTTTTGATTTTTCTGTTTACAGTATCTGCAGGTATTACTGTGATCACGACAAAGGAAGCAGGGGTGGTATCTGGAATTAAATCTTGGATTCTGACATTGATTCCCTTGTACGCATTTTATCCTTTATGTCATTCTTTGCCGAAAGAGCGACGTGAAAATGCTCTTTTGATCAGCTTTTTGGGTGCAGCTTTGGTGGTTTTTGCTGCATCGGCGTTAGCACTGGGACTATATGCCATACGGTTTAGCGATTATGTTACAATTGGAGCTACGCGGGAATTTGTTGGCATGCGCTTTTATATTCCCACAGATCCAACGACCGGAATTCTGCTGTATGGATTGTATGTGGATACAAATCATGCTGCGATTTATGCGCTGGCCTTTGCTGCCTATGGTATTCTGCTTTTCGTAAACGGTTATCGCAGAGCATTCACTCGTATGTGGCAAAATTTTTTTGCAATGGTATTTGGCGCTATCAGCGCAGTAGTGCAGCTTTGTTATTTTCCTTTGGCAAATTCGAGGGGTGCTTGGTTAGCGCTAGCAATTGCACTATTTTTCATGTCCTTTTTCATGAGTATTGGTTTATGGAAGACGCAAAAAAGGCGCTTTGTTACACTGGTGTTATCTGTTTTGGTTTCTGCAGCTGTAACTGGATGCTTATTAGGCGGAATACTAATATTACGAACTGGAATTACCCAACTTCCTAATTTGGTGGATAAGATTACAGTAGAGGATACTGCAATAGAAGAGATTCTTTCGGATGAGGGAGATGATTCAGTTGCGCAGAAGCCTTCACAGGATACAGATGATGGTTCTGCGGCAGAGCCGACAGATGCGCCCGATAATTCTCAGGATATGGAAATAGCGCAATCAATCGGAGATACGGAAATCAGTTTTGACAAAAGCGAGACCAGTTTTGATGGTTCCCGATTCTTGATTTGGAAAGAAGCTTTACAGGTATTTTCTAAAAGGCCAATATTTGGAACCAGCCCAACCAATAATCAGTATTATGCGGTTAAATATCAGGTTGGACTGGACAAAATTGGAATAGGCTGTAGTGTTCATAATAGCTTTTTGGATCTGTTGCTGGATTATGGTACAGTTGGATTTGTGCTATTGATGGCTTTTTGGGTCATGTGTGCAGTATGGGTTTTGCGTAAGCAGTTTACTGTAGTGAATAAGGTAGAACCAATATGGTATATGGCGATTTTTATTACAGTCATTACAGCGTGTGCATCTATGACTTTAAGCTGTACATTTATCAACACAACTGCGATGTACTTTCTCATGACGGTTAATGCTGGGTATTTAGTATCCGATACTGAATAATTTATAGGATAAACATAATGTGGTGAAGAGGGAGTCCATAAAATGCAGAATTGTCAAGAAGAAAATATAGCTCCTCTGTTTAGTGTTGTGATTCCGGTATATCAAGCGGAGCGGTATTTGGGTGAATGTATTGATTCAGTTTTGAATCAGACCTATGAAAACTTCGAAGTCGTAATTGTGGACGATGGATCATCAGACCGGAGTGGAAAAATCTGTGATACCTATGCTGGAAAAGATTCTAGAGTAGTTGTCATTCATAAAGAGAATGGAGGGCCAACATCTGCGCGTACGATTGGTGCCGAGAAAGGAAAAGGTAAATATATTCTTTTTTTAGACAGCGATGACCGACTCGATAATGAGACATTGAAGCGTATGAGCGGAATTATATGTGAGATCACCCAGATGCTATTCTTATGAATGCTGTGCGCTTTGGGAATGGAAAGGAAGAACCCCTGTTAACCGTTCTTCCTAGTGGCTTGTATACAGGGGAGAAGATGAATGTGCTGCGCCGCAGTCTGTTTTTCAATGATATGGGAGATATTGCAGTTCAGTATGGTGTGCCCATGAAAGTGTTTCGGCGGGGACATTATTTGAAGTGTCAGAAAATGGTTCCGGATTTCCTGTACAAGGGAGAGGATCTTGCGGTCTGTGCGCCACTCCTTAATTCTTTGGCTCTATGTCAATAGTTGGGGTAGAGATAGAAAAGAAATAATTGCAAGTCGTGTCGGAGCGAGAACTCCGGCACGATTTTTATGTATGGCAGAATATAGGATTCTGTTTCTGAAATTGCGGAAATTACGCATCCCGAAGCAGACGCGCTTTGAGACTTTTGTTCTGTTGTTGCAGCCTTCAATAAGGTAGTGTCAAGAGTTATGCGCAAAATTGATTCTGGTATCTGGCAGAAATCTATTACAGTATTACAGGGGGCGACTTAACCGCCCCTTGGTTACTTCATGAGCGGGCAGGGCGCAAAGGGTCAAGGGCGGCGGTACGCCGCTTGCCTTGCCCTTGACGCTTTGTGACCTGACTGCTATCAGCCGACCAGCGGCTCCTGTTCCATAGCCTCCAGGTGCTTCATGTTCATGTACTTCTTGCTGCACCATAGGGCTTCGGTGATGTCCTCCACACGGCGCATGGACACACCTGCCGGGTACATCTCGATGAGGGCTTACTCCACACTGCTCTTCCGGCGGCGGTAGCGCTCGATAATGGCAGTCTCAAACGAGATGCCTGCAGATTGCCAGCCTAAACGGACACCTATGCCATATTCGGCGGACAGCTAGAGACATAATCAGCGGACAGCTAGAGACATAATCAGCGGACAGGAAAGGACACATTAACCGGACAATAAACCTTCGGATATAATAAGCTCATCTCCTTAAAAATGGAGAAATATTATATCTGGAGGTCCTATTATGGATTACAAAAAAGTATTGAGGCTTCATTTTGTGAATCACCTCAGTTGCCGCGAAATCGCTGAAAGCTGCGGCGACTGCAGCAAATCAACTGTCAACGAGTTCCTGAAGCGTTTCAGAGAGAATCCGGAACTCTCGTATCCCTTATCAGCAGATATCACGAATGAATACATCGAAAGCATGCTTTATAAAAAGCCTGGTGTATCGGCGGATCGGCTTCTCTATCGAGATTTTAACAAGGAAGCTGTTTATAAAGCTCTGGCTCGCAAAGGGGAGACCCTGAAGCATCTGTGGCAGAAATACAATGCCATAGGTGTCGTTGCGTACGCCGCCGGGAAAGTGCATGCTGACCGCAGGTCATTGTGCATGCGTTCCGGCTGAATTGTGCACGCATTCCGCTTGAGATTGTGCATGGCGGCCGGGGCCGTTGTGCATGACCGCCATGCAGCTTTTTCTTAAATTACTGGAACTTACTCGGCTATTGACCCACGCTTTCTCATAGAGTCGCCTTCAATCTTGACCGTATGCGAGTTATAGATGATCCGGTCGCAGATGGCATCGGCCATGGTCGGGTCATATAGCGAAGCGTGCCACTCATTCACATCAAACTGGGAGCAGAAGATGGTGGACGAAACCTTATTCCTGGCTTCAATCAGTTCCAGTAGATCCCTGGCTTCACTCTCTTTCAGGGAGTACAGCAACCATTCATCCAGAATGAGCAGGCTGACTTTCTTATACTTCCTCATCAGCTCACGATATGTACCGGAACCCCGGGCCACAGCAATCTCCACCAGAAGATCCGGTAGCCGAATGTATTTGACCTCATAGTAGTTCCGGTTAGCTGCCAAATGTAAATTCCGCCCACTGAGCCACATTTGCACGGGCTTTTAGCCACACCCTCACGGGAAAATATCCACACCGTCACGGAGCAGAGCCACATCCCGCAATTTCCTCTATAATGGTAATTGCACACGACACCGTGTGACATTTATCGAGGAGGAATTTCATTTGCTCGACTACAGAAACATCCTGCGGGTCAGTAATGACCCGGACAAGAGCTTGCGCACCATGGAATTGGAACTGCACAGCTCTCATCACACAATCCGCAAGGTTCAGGAGGCGGCTGAGAAAGCCGGGATCTCCTGGCCACTGCCGGACACCGTGACCAACGAAATCCTAATGGAACTGCTGTTCCCGAAGGAGTATCAGAAAACCGCCCTGTATGTCCTTCCGAACTATCCGTACATCCACGCAGAGCTGGCCCGGAAAGGCATCAACCTGACCATTCTCTGGGAGGAATACTGTGTCAATTGCAATACTGCAGGCAAGGTACCCTATATGTACACCCAGTATTGTGAGAAGTACCGCCAGTGGGCAAGAGCCACCAAGGCCACCATGCGCATCCAGCACAAGCCCGGCGATACCATGGAGGTAGACTGGGCTGGCGCCACGCTGGATATCCATGACCCGGTCACAGGCGAAGTGACCAAGGCATATCTGTTTGTAGCCGTTCTGCCCTGCAGCTGCTTTACCTATGCGGAAGCCTGTGACGATATGAAGCTGGAGAACTGGCTCAGCTGCCATGTCCATGCCTACAACTATTTCGGTGGCGTGACCAGACTGCTGGTGCCGGACAACCTCAAGACCGGTATCACGAAGAACACCCGCTATGAGACGGTGCTGAACCGCACTTACCAGGAGATGGCGGAGCATTATAATACAGCTATTGTGCCCACCAGAGTGCGTCGTCCCCAGGACAAGTCCCACGCGGAGGGCGGTGTCAAGTTCGCTTCCACCTGGATTTTAGCCGCTTTGCGGGACAGAAAGTTCTTCTCTGTTGAGGAGGCGAAGGTGATGCTTCGCTCCTGAGCTGCGTTAAGGACATTTCGCACCGTGTTTCTGGAACACTGACAGGATGTAGCAATGTCCTGTTTCTGGATCCCGAGTGCAGCCAGCCTCAGGACCTCCTTGTAATTGGTCATATACAGACCTCCTATAATAGATTCGCATCTTATGATGCTGAATCCATTATAAGCGGCCAAAAATCCATGCACAACGGCAGCGGTGACCATGCACAATTTCGCCGGTCAGCGTGCACAACGCGTGCGGTCTGCATGCTCAACCGCGCCCGGCGTATTCAATCAACCTAACAAAACTACCAATCCACACCCTCATAACATACCCTAAATCCACTAAACCGTGTTAGCGCCGGGCGAGAATCGCCATTTCGAGCCGGGAAGAAATCACCAATCGTAGTCAAATAGAAAAAGCCATTACTTTTTCTTTCAAATCCTTTATACTGGAAAGTGCCAACAACCCAGGAAAGGAGCGACATGAAAGAAATTAAAAGTAATGGCTTGGAAAACATTATATCACAAGCCATAGAGGAAATGAAGTCTGAGCAAGGGAATAATTTCTCTCTGGAAAAGATCAATCTGGCGGAGTTGGAGCGCCGGACTGGCATATCCCGCGCCAAACTGCGGCGGTTCAAAAAGAATGGCTTTGTCTTCAAACCCCACGCGCTGGAAGGGCGCAAGGCCCCTCGGACGATTTTGACCGGCTATACTGCCATCTTGGATGACCTGCTCAGGAAAGGAATCACCAACTCCTCGGTCTGCCTGGAACGGCTTCAGTCTGTGGGATTTCCCGGCGGGCTGACAACCGTTAAGGATTACATCGCATCCCATAAACATCTCATTCCCGCCAAGCGGCAGCTGGTAGCGCCACAAGGCAGCCGTAGCCGCCGGTTCACGACCGAGCCGGGGGAAGCCTACCAGATGGACTGGGGCTTCACCAAAGTGGTGGACTATGACGGCAGCGAATACAATGTTGCCTGCTTTGCCATGGTCTGTCACCACTGCGGTCAGCGGTATGTAGAGTTCTTCCCCAATGCCAAGCAGGAGAATCTGTTCATTGGCATGATCCACGCCTTTGGCTATATGGGCATCCCAAAGTACATCCTGACGGACAACATGAAGAGCGTTGTCCTCCACCGAGACTTTGAGGGGCATCCGGTCTGGCAGAAGGACTACGAAGCCTTTATGAAAACAGTCGGGTTTCAGACGAGGCTCTGCAAGCCCAGGCATCCCTTCACGAAGGGCAAAGTGGAACGGCTGGTGCGGTTTGTGAAGGAGAACTTTCTTGTTGGACGGGTTTTCTGGAACATTACTGACCTGAATCGCGGCGCATTGGACTGGTGCAACCGGCAAAACAGCACCTACCACAATGCTACCGCCGGTGTACCGCAGGAAACGCACTACAGACAGTGTTCTGCTCAAGTTTGTCCGCTGGAGGTGGAACCAGCTTTGCTGTTCTACCTGTGCCCGGAGCGCAAAATCTCCTTTGACGGTTTTGTCAATTATGAGGGTCGCAGATTTGGCGTTCCATTCAGCTACCGCGGCGCTACTGCCCGTGTCATGCGGAAGGATGATATGATCTACATCTACTCCTCTGACCTGAAGCAGCTGCTGACCACCCACGATGTGACCTGAAGCAAACGGGATCGCTATTGTGCCGACCAGTATGCCGCATTGGAACAGCCAGAAGAATTTCCAACCATGCCAGTGAGAGCAGCGATTGAGAGGCTCCCCGAGCCGGAACCCAGCCTTTCCTTTGAGAAATTCAACTTTGACAGGGAGGTCAACTGGGATGAATGATTCTGTTTTTGAGGCAGTGGAAACCAGCAGCCGAGTCCTGCGGCTGGATTTCTCGTCCATTGAGTTTGCCAAGCTGGCGGAGGAACAGGATTTCTCCCAGGAGCAGATTCAGGCAGTAGGCATGGTGTTTGCGCATCTACAGCGAAAGAAAGTGGATACTACCATCCATACGCTGCTGAAAATGAGTCGTCTCCCGCTGAAAGATCCCAAAACCTTTGAAAACTTCGATTTCTCGGTCATAAAGGGACGAGATGCCAGCAGGCTGAAAACGCTGCCGTCCCTGTCTGCCATCTATGCCCACAGGAACCTGGCATTCATTGGCCCAGCCGGAACCGGTAAGACACATCTTGCGCAGGCTTTTGGCTATGCGTGCTGTCAGAGAGGAATTAAAACCTATTTCATTAAGATGTCTGAGCTGCGGGACAAGTTTACTGCCACCAGACGGGATGGAAAAGAATCCTCGGTACTCAATGGACTGGTGCGACCTTCCTGCCTGATTATTGACGAGGTGGGACACTGTGAGTTCGATAAAGAGAATACCCGGCTGTTCTTCGATCTGATTGACCGGAGGTACAACAAGGAGGGCAACTTTAATATTGTGTTTACCAGCAACAAGCATCCCTCTCATTGGCGTAGTAATTTCAACGAGGATGATGCCCTGCTCTGCGCCCTGGACAGGATCTTTGACGATGCCACCGTATTCAACATTAAGGGCGAGAGTTTCCGGGGGAAGAAGTTGGAAACCGTTGCCCTGCAAACCAGTAGAGTGAAGGCTCCGGATTCCTCCGAAAAGCCCATACCGTAAAAATCTGATATACAATTCTGGGTTGTTGGCGATTTCTATTTGACCAGAATTGGCGATTTTCGCTTGACGCTAGATGGCTGTTTCTGCCCGACCCGAACAACCGCCAAAAAATCACTCCCAAAATCAAAAAACCACACCAGAAATGGCGGGGAAGTGAAAAAGAAAGTGTCGGCGAGAGGGAAAAAGGTGAAAAGGGGTGCGGAACGGCATGGGAGAAGGAAAGAATGAGGGATAGAGAGGTGCATATTGAAGTGGTAAGCTTAAATTGGACACAGAGGGGGTACAATTTGGACAGATGATGTATAATGGAAATACACCACTCAAACATCATTGGACAAAGATGACCCTGAAGTGAACAGGAGGCTTACTATGAAGTATACAAAAGAAGAAAGGCTGAACATTGGCCGACGAATTTACAACGGCGAGATCAGTCGCTACCAAGCCGCAGAAGAATACGATATTGGCGAACATACAGCTCGCAATTATATGCGTATGTACCGCGATGTGAATCAGTTGCCACCGAAGCATAATGCGAGGAATTCTCACACTACTCCATCTACCCATATAACACCTGCGGGCATGGAAGAATTTGAGTCCATGACGAAAGAAGAACTGATTCAGGAACTGGTCAAAGCCAGAATCACAGAAGCACGGTTAAAAAAAGGATACGAAGTGAAAGGGGATGGTACGGTAATTCTGTACGGCAGCAAGAATACCAGATAATTCTGGAGCTCTCCGGAGAGATTCCTGTGAAGCTGCTCTGCGAAACAATGGGAATTCAACGCAGCAGCTTTTATGCATGGAAGAAAAAGCTTTCAAATCCTTCCGACAGAGCCAAAAGCCTTGTCAGCAATGTTCTGCTTTTTCAAGAATATCATCTGAAATATCCATCGCATGGATACAGATGGCTGAACGCTAAAATCCGCTTGGATACCGGGCTTGTGCTTTCAGATCCGTATTCTCACAAGTGCTGCAGAATAGCCGGAATCAAGAGCAAAGCCAAGCACTACAAGTATAAGAAACCTGGAGATCCATTCAGAGTCTTTCCTAATCTGCTTTTGTCTGAGATACAGATCGACGGACCTCTGCAGTGTATTGTCAGTGACATGACAGCATTTTATGTGAAGGGTGTTTACTATGAGCTGACGCTATATATGGACCTTTGGAACAATGAAATCGTCAGTCATTCTCTTTCTTCCAAACGCGGAGACCGTATGACATATATCAGCGGTCTGGAGGACTTAATTGATGCCTCCTGAATAATAGAAAAAGCCCTATAGTTCGAGACACAGGCAGCCATATGTGATATAATAAGTGCAAGGGAAACAGCAAAGAACAGGCAAAAACTTTGCACACGGAGGACGGCTATGTATCGTTACAGCAATGGGCAGATCAGTCTGGCA
>ERZ1026966.749-NODE-749-length-14368-cov-5.653881_pt1 | contig 14368 bp, 16 predicted proteins | sample MGYA00519296_ERZ1026966 | MGnify/ENA primary metagenome ERZ1026966 (study PRJEB26926, sample SAMN06164478) | human gut metagenome | biome: ENVO:00009003; feature: ENVO:2100002; material: ENVO:00002003 | host: Homo sapiens | place: USA | collected 2012 ... | reverse complement strand
GCAGTGCGGTCACATTTTTCACATTTCTCATAAGGCACTTTTTTCTCAACAGCTACCTCAACCGTCTTTTGGTGTGTCTGTGCATAAAGTTTTTCCTGTTCTGCTTTTTCGTACTTAAATTTCCATGCCACGACTTCTGCGTCGGCTCTTTTCCTGTTGTCTGTCTCGCTGGTTAATTGTTGCTCTGTTTGCCTTAATCTTGTCCGCAATGCTTCGATATTCTCGGCTCTGTTTTCGCTGTTCAATTTCTCGTTCAAGGTCAGCGATCTGCTTAGCTGCCTGTTCAGTTCCATAATCGTCTGGTCTTTCTGAATTTCACACGAGGATTATGAGCGACTTATCAAGTATCTGGAAAAGAAAAATCCACCTGCAATTCTGCCGATCCAGATCGCATATTATGCAGGACTTCGTATCGGGGAAACCTGTGGTCTTACATGGCAGGACATCAACCTTGAAGAACAATGCCTGACCATAAAACGCAGTATCCGTTATGACGGTACGAAACACAAAAATGTGATTGGTACAACGAAGCGAAAGAAAGTAAGGATTGTTGATTTTGGAGATACGCTGACTGAAATATTAAAAGCAGCAAGACGGGAACAACTGAAAAGCCGGATGCAGTACGGAGAACTTTACCACCGCAACTACTACAAAGAAGTTCATGTAAAAAACAGGGTGTATTATGAATACTATCACCTTGACGGAACACAGGAAGTCCCGGCAGATTATAAGGAAATCTCCTTTGTCTGCCTAAGACCGGATGGCAGTCTGGAACTGCCGAGTACACTCGGCATTGTTTGCAGGTCAGTGTCAAAGAAGCTGGAAGGATTTGAAGATTTTCACTTCCACCAGTTACGTCACACCTATACCAGCAACCTGCTCTCGAATGGAGCGGCTCCGAAAGATGTACAGGAGTTGTTAGGACATTCCGATGTCAATACCACAATGAATATTTACGCTCACTCAACAAGAAAAGCTAAACGGGATTCCGCAAGACTTCTTGATAAAGTAGCGAGCAATGCTTAAATGCAGAGAACTTGCCACTGGCAACTTCTCTTACATACTTTGGCATAAAAATTCCCTTATTTCCCTTGCGGATTCCTCACAAGGGCAAAAATAAGGGAAAATACATATCATTTCACTATCTTAGGGGCTGGAAAGCCTATAAAATAAGGAAAGTTCAGGAAATTTCTCCACAACTCCCGATTTTTCGTTCTCTGCGACTTCCCAATAAACGGGAAGTTTTGCATACGTTATTCTTCTAATATTTTTGTAGGGTTCGCATCCGTTACAAATATCATACTATCATAAAGCACCGCAGGAGGTTGAAACATTCGATAACTTGGAGGAAGAAGTCGCATAATGATTGAGTAGCTTTCTCCAAGTGTTCCCATATAGGTGTATTCAGAAGCCTGCCTACCCAGTTCAGAATTTTCCGGGACTTTAGTAAAATCCAACCAACAAATATCAAATCCCGCCAGTTTTGCCGCCTTTGCTAAAGGATCATGGGAATAAAACACCTGAATTGTACGCTTTTCAGGCGAACGGGTCGGCATATTGCAATGGGTTTTATAAAAATCGGTACCAATGACATAGTAACCGTTTGCTGCGTCCTTGGAAAGAAGTTTACCCATAGAGTCAGAACTGCCCCATTTTGCGACATGGCTGTTGTGACCTGTCACAAAGATGTTTTCATGCCCATTTCGCTGCTCCTGCTGTAAAATCCACTGTACATTTTCTGCCATAAATTGATCTCTTAATGTAGCACCTTCAGCATTTGTCAGAGTTTGAAGCTTGGAATGCTGCATTAAAATATCTACAAAGTGAATTGTATTTTCCGAACCGTTCTTGCTTTCCAATTCTTTCTTCACTTGTGTAAGGGTTTCAATTCGAGTAGATAAATCGCATTCACTGCTCCAGTTTTCACCTTCCACAAGTTTCTGCAAGTTTGTTGTGTCCACTTCCAGTTCTTTGCAGGATTCTTTCAAAAACCTCATGCTGTAAGAAATCCTCTGCATATCAAAACCGTAAAAGCGAAGGTCTTCACCTTCCAATGCACTTTCATTGTACTGGCGCATATAGGAGATAAGTTCTGCCATCTCTTCCGTTCTATAAATGGAAAATCCAATCGCTGCGGCTGCTTCCTGTGCTGTCCCCTCACCGCCGTGTATATATCGGTTTACCTGCTCGCAGCCGCCGTAGTCACCTTCAAGGGCAAACGCCCTAACACCATTATTTTTTACCATCTGCTTGAACACTTCCAGCTTCAACTGCTGAAATTCTGCATTTCCGTGAGTAGCTTCTCCCAATGCAATTATTTTTGCACTTTCAGGCACAGTTATATTTTCCACGGGTTCAGCATAAGCTAAAAACTCTTCTGGATCCACATTTTCTCCTGTGCCAAAACCTCCAAACCGCATAAATACAAGTGCCGCTAAAGCCATAACACCTAATAATCCAAAAACGATATATCTTATCTTAAATCTTCTTGTCTTTTTATTCTTCATATCTGATAGCCCTTTATAATGAATCAGTTGTCTTACATCCGTTTTCCACGCTTATTGTACTTCACGTAATAGTTCTTCTGCCGTAGTGTTGAACAATTTTGCAAGTGTAAGCAGATTGGAAGTGCTTGGGTCAGATGCTCCGGTCTCCCATTTAGAGACAGCCTGCCTGCTTACACCGATAGATTCTGCAACAAACTCCTGCGTCATCTTACACTCTTCACGATGCTGCTTCAAAACCTCACCGAGAGATTTCTTGATGCTGGACTTTTCTTTTCTGACATTGCCTGATTTGACATATCTACTCAATGCTCTTATGAGGAAAATTCCCACAGTGATAAATACCGCTATCACCGCCACCCCGATTAGCAGTACATTACCAAAAACAATAACTCCTAAAAAATCATATTTCACTTAATCACCTCTTTTCGTGACTTCATGATAGCGAAATTTCATGGTTGCTACCACCAACTATCACGATATTTCTTTGGTTGCGAACGGTTGCGGAACTTAAATAACGCTTTTTTATGTAAAAGGCTTATATGTAAATTAATAAAACGACAAATTCCGCTTTTTGAGTTTGACGCACGGTCTGTCCCTTTGACCACGAATGCACGATAAATGCAGACGTTCACACCACCGCCCAAAAGAGAACTGTTGGCAGCATTGACGATTGCGTCAACGCTCATTTTTGTAATATCGTTTCTGATAATCTGCATCTTCTCTCAATGCCAGTGCCACCGGTTTTGACCGGGGGTTGACCCCTGACCTCTTTTTAGGTTAAAGAGAAAACTGCACCACAGCCTTGACGGGCCATCGTGCAGCGATTTCGTTCACCTGAATTTTGCTTTACCGATATACCACTTCAAATTCTTCCAAGACGCAATCTCCCTTTTCATCGAAATCCAGACCAACGGCCTTATAGTCTGGAGTAAAAGCTCTCCGATGCACTTCGCGCCATTTTTTCAAGCTGCGGTTATCTTCGCCCTCTTTGAAAGCGTGGTCTGCGCTGACTTGATTGAACGGAACAACAGATACTTTTGTATCACGGATGATACACGCCGCCTCCTCATTGTCAAAAAGAATCACACTGTATGTCCCGACTTCCGGCAAGTTTTCACCATCCAGTTCATAGGCGAGTTTTGTGCTTGCAGTTGCAGTCTTTATTCCGGCGAGTACAAGATTCGCAAGTTCGTCAGCAGCCGCACCGCCGCCGCAAAACTTCCATATATCGTGCCGTGTATTGCAATTCGTATTCGTTGTACGGCAATATGCCTCCCACATCATTTCTCCAGTCATTCCGACTTCCTCCTCTGTGCCTCCACAAATCTTGAAGTATCTTCCACTACGCCTGTAATTTTTATGCTGTCAGCCTCTACATGGCAGCTGTAGCAGACGATCTGGACTCCCTCCCTGGCAGCCTTCACAAGTGCTTCCTTAAACTCCGGCTGTGCCGCTTCATTTGGCATTACCCGATGAATTCCATTCATCTGAATCACAAAGGCAATTGAGCAATGATAGCCTTCCTTTGCTGCTTTTGCCAGTTCATGCAAGTGCTTCACGCCTCGCTCCGTTGGTGCATCCGGGAATAATCCGGTTCCCAGATGCAAATCATCTGCCAGCGTGCAGCCCTTTACTTCCGTCAGGAATCTTTCCCCGTCTCTTTTCATATAAAAATCAATTCTGGATTCCCCATAGGTATATTCTGGCTTCACCAGCTCGTAGTTCAAACTCATTAACTGCTGCTTCATCAAAGCGTTCGGTGCCAGACTGTCGATATTCACCCATTTTAGCTTTGGTTTGTATACAGAAATCAGATCATATGCCGTTTTTCGATTTGGGTTCAATGTCTTCTGCAGCGTTACCTTTGCTTCCGGCATCAGAAGCTCCTGCAAACGCCCTGTATTTTTCACATGAACAATCTGCGGTGCTCCGTCAATCAGCACCTCTGCCGTGAATCGGTTCATTCTGCGGACAAATGTCCCTGCAACTGTATTCTCATAAATGATTGTCGTATTCTGTTTCACCATACATCTTCCTATTGCTCATCATTCAGACTTTCCCAGAAGGCTTTGACCGGCTTCTGACCCCTGATTCTCTTTGCCGCGCACTCAGTTTGAACTCCGGGAGCATTTTTCCGCGTCGATCGCCAGCACGAACATCAGCACTCGCAGCGCGTTCACCGGATTGACAATATCAAGAACATAGGTATCCGTCATATGGAATATTTCTTTTGAAATCACCGCTACCTGCTCTCCTGCTGCCCCGGTAATGGAATAATCCCATTCCAGAAAGCTGCCCTCTACATGCCAGCCACAGCAGTCGATATCATAGCGGGGTTTGAAAAAGGACAGTTCCTTGCTGATACATCCAACGTAGCTGCTGCCCTCATACAGTTCAAACTTCGGCAGCCAGGTCAGGATTTTTTCTTTGACCGTCCCCAACTCCTGTCCTGACGCATCGAAGACTTTCAGGCAGTGTCCCCAGGAAAGCTGCCCTTTTACCACATACACTGTATTGCCGTCTTCATCGTAAATATCGTAACTGTCAAACCACGAAAAAAACCTCTGCCGAAATAACAGTTTCATACCTAAGCTCCTTTCCGCTGTTTCTCATCCTAAGCTGTTTTTTCCTAAAAGCTGCTCTGTCCAGGCTTTTTCAGAAAATCCGGTCAGCACCGTTTTCTCTCCGACTACGAGCGGACGCTTCACGAGCATTCCATCCGTCGAAAGAAGCTTTAGCTGCTCTTCTTCGGACATTTCCAGCAGCTTATCCTTTAATCCCAGCTCCTTATAGAGCATTCCGCTCGTGTTGAAAAATTTTTTCAGCGGCAGTCCGCTCTTTTCATACCACGTTTTGAGTTCCTCATAGGTTGGATTCTCTTCTTTGATCGCGCGCTCTTTGTACTCCACGCCGTTTGCATCCAGCCATTTGAATGCTTTCTGACAGGTGGTGCATTTTTTATAGCATAATACTGTTATCATATTGTTCTCCGTTTTTGAATGTTTTCGTCATAGGCTCCTGACACGGCTCACGTCCGCACTCGAACTCTGTTTCACTCCAGAAAATGAATCCGCTCCGGATGGAAGCGATCTTCCTGCGCGCGGCTTTCCGCCGGATATCCGAGCGCAAACAGGGAAAATACCGCCACCTCTTTTGGCAGCTCCAGCAGCTTATGGACTTCCTCCATCCATTCTTCCATCGGAGCGATTCCGATCCACACACCGCCAAGCCCCTGTGCATCCGTTTCAAGCCACATGTTTTCCTGTGCAATCGAAAGGTCAATCTGCGCAAAATCCGGAGCACTCAGTCCTTCCTTCCGATATACAGGCACGATTACGACCGGCGCGTTTGCTGCACATCCCGCATAGGGTGTCGCTTTGGAAAGCGCTTTAATCTTTTCCGGATTCGTCACCACATAAAATTCCCACGGCTGCTGGTTGCACGCGCTTGGTGCCTGCATACCCGCCCGCAAAATCTGCATCAACTTTTCTTTTTCCACCTGTTTGTCTTCATACCTGCGAACACTGATTCTGTGAAAAATGCTGTCCATCGTTCCTCCTTCTCCTGCTGCTACATGTTTGTATATCTATAATTGACGGATACTCTACGACGGATTTTCCCATCGTTCTGAAGCTATTTTACCATCTTATAAAATGAAATCCAACGAATAACTGTTAGATTTGTCTATTTTGCATAACAATAGCAATAATTATCATTATTATTTCCGGTTCGGAATCTCCGAAAGTATTTCATCGGCTTTTCGGATCACTTCTCCCGGAACATTCAAAAACTGCAGCGCCGAACGAAGCGTCATTTCCGAAGTGAGCAGGTTTTCTTTCTGTTCTGCAGAAGCCACTGTAAAATAGGCTCGTGAAAAAGACATATCACGGTCTGATCCCTGATTACTCGGCCCCCTGATTCCTTATGAGCCACGCAAACCCTTTCGCTGTCCGGATTCCGGCATCTTTGAAGTGATTTCCCGGATTCCATTCCAAAATCGTTCGGATTTTCTGCATCTTTAACAGATTATACCCTTCCCGGATACAGTCCCCAACGGTTGCCATCAGCGGATTTCTGGTTCTTTCTTCACGGTTTCCCAAGCTCAGATACACCGACTTTGCTCTCATATCGTGTTCTTTCATATATTGCAGAAATCCCGGAAACCAGACAGACGGAGATACTGCTGCAACACCTGCAAAGATATCCGTCTGATATGCCGCCCAAAGAGAGAATAATCCCGCCAGCGAATATCCACCGATATAATACGTTTTTCTGCGATCCGCACATTGTCCTAAAAGAAATTGCAGCAGCTCCCCCGCACCGTCTCCGAAGCCCTCTCTGCCAAAGACTGCCGACGCCTCCCAGGGCGAAAGATCCCGATTCCAATTGTCCACTTTCACCGCAATCAACTGAAAGTCTGCCTTTCCCTGTTTTCTGATCTCGTTTAATTCCGTTTCCATCTCCTCCAGATCATGATCGCCTACCGGCTGAATCAGGACTGTGGAAGCGGAGAGATTTCCGTAGTGAACTATCTGCATCGCGTCCTCCATTTCTTCTCTTTTGCACCCTTCCTACAAATACACCGTCAGAAAGAGCAAATAAACTTGCCCACCAGAAAATAACCCGTGCTGACCTCCAAATTTATCAAGATAGCTCCACCTTCTCAGTCGGCCAGAATTTTCTGAGTGCCGCATAGGAAACCAGGAAGTTTGCAAGCCAGCCTGCCGGCACAGCAAGCCAAACGAAATCAATGCCAAAACGCGGTGCACAGATCAATGCCACGGACAGGCGAATCGCAAGGTTTACCATGTTGGCAATAAGGAATGGCCGCATGATCCCGAGTCCGCGAAGAACTCCATCGGTCGCCATTTTGATTCCCATAAAGAGAAAGAAGTAACCAAGCCATCTCATATAATCCCCGGACACCTGATAGGCCAGGGCTGTTCCGTCTTTTCCAAGGAATAGCGAGGAAATCTGTGTGTGCAGCGTTTCAATAACAAGGAAAGCAAGCGCCGCGAAGCACACATCCAATACCAATGCTGCATGGTAGCCTTTTTTGATGCGCTGGGTTTTGTTTGCGCCAAGGTTCTGGGAAACATACGGCGAAACCGCATTCCCGATGGACACGAAAATCAGGGAAAAAACATTCTCCACCCGCATTGTTGCCGCATATCCTGCCAGTGCCTGCGTGCCGAAGGGATTTACCACCGCCTGTACAATCATCATACCGATAGACACGGTAGACTGCTGGAGAACCGATGGAACAGCAATTTGAAGCATGGAACACAGCTCCCGCCCGTCAAACCAGGAAAAGGTACTCTGATACCGCCGCATCCGATTAAAAAAAATCAAAAAGGAAAGCACAGCCGAAATGCCCTGTGCGATCAAAGTTGCAAGGGCGGCACCGAACACGCCGAGCCCCAGACCTGCTACCATCCAAAGATCCATCCCTATATTCAGGATGGAGGAAAAGATCAGCAGCCCCAGCGGAATTTTTGATTCACCGATGGCGGTGAACATGGTAGAGAGAATATTGTACATGAACAAAAACGGAAAGCCCACAAAATAGACCCGCAAGTACAGCACTGCTTCCTTCAGAATATCGGCTGGAGTCTGTAAGCCGCTCATCATCCCATGGGAAAACCAAAAGCCAAAGACACCCAGAAGGATACTCAGAACCAAAAAGCTGATCAGAGATGTAGACACAATGGTTTTCATTTTGCCATACTCCCTTGCACCGAAATAGCGGCTCACAAGCACACCTGCACCAACACCAGCCCCCAGTGCCACGCAAATGAAAACATTGGTCAGAGCTGCACAGGCACCAACCGCCGCCAGCGCAGAGGAACCCACAAACTGACCGACGATAATGGAGTCAGCCATATTGTATACCTGCTGAAAAAAGCTTCCAAGAATCATCGGCATTGCAAAAACCGTCAGCGCTTTCAGCGGCGTATCGGTAATCAAATACTCCTCTTTTGACATGATCCTATATCCTCCACAACTTCCTGATTTTTATCTGACTGGATACTCTGTGTCAGAAACTGACCGTCCCGAAACAAAGCGTAGATCGTGTCCGGTTTTGACCAGGACCTGACCCAACCGGCTCACAGGATATATTCCATCTGCCGTTCCTTTGTTTTCATGCCCATTTTTTCGTAGAAGTGCTCTGCCGATGTGTTTCCTGTCCAGACGTTCAGGGTTACTTCGTAGCAGCCCAGTTCCTTTGCCTGTTGCTTCACATATTCAAACAGACTTTCCCCAATGTGCTGCCCTCGTGCCTGCTTGTCAACGCACAGGTCATCAATAAACAATGATTTAAAGGACACCATGTTGGTGGAAAAGGGCTGTTCCCTGAGCTGACAGAAGGCATAGCCCATGCACAAATCGTCCTCATCTACAGCAACATAGACCGTTTTATCCTCCTGCTTCAATAATTCCGTCAACTCACAAATGGTATATTTGGTGGTACCTGGTATAAAAATATCCGGGCGGATCTCTGCATGGATCTGCAATACCTGTCCCAACAGTTCAAGAATTCTTGGGATATCCTTTTTCTCCGCCTTGCGAATCTTCATTTCAAACTTATCTCCTTTACAATTTCGATTTTTCAGGTAAAAAATCTCCAGTTTTGACCGGGGTCTGACCCCTGATTTCTGCGGTCCTCGCCACCGGGATTTTCCCATCGTTTTGAAGCTATTTTACCATCTTATAAAATGAAATCCAACAAATTTCTGTTAGATTTGTCTATTTTGTACAATATTAGTAATAATTATCATTATTATTTCTACAGGTAATATGAGCCTTTTCTCTTTTAAAATCTGCCCGACAGGTATATACTGAAGCTATCAGCAGAGGTGCTGAATTTCAACGAAACGGAGGATACACAGATGTCAAAATTATATACTATTACCTTAAACGGAGTAACGGAGGAGGTTTATAACAAAGCGACGGATTACATCGAGAAGCACGCGCTTCGCTTAAACTACAGACCGGAGGTGTCCACCATCGACGCCGAGTTTCCGGACGATATCGATCCTGCAAAGAGCCCCGAGCTGCAGGAAGCGTACATCCGCAACGTACAGCAGAGACTGTAAGGTTCGGATTCTGACGTGGGACGCTGCATGCGCCTGCAATGTGTGAAAACATACCATAAATTTCGAAAAAGAAAACCTCTCCCGCCGGTTTCCCGACTGCGGAGAGGTTTTTTCTGGTACCCAATAGAATGCGCGCTCTGCCATCTTTATCCAACCTTAATGCGACGTCCCCGTCCCTTATCCGATCTTAAAATCTCTGGCCGTATAAAATATAATTATCACAGAAATAAGGAGCTGCCTTTATGCCAAAGAAAATCATCCGTCGAAAGCACCGTCTTTCGTCTTTTCAAACTATCACATTAGGGTTTGCCGGGGTCATTTTGCTCGGAGCACTGCTGCTGATGCTTCCGATCTCCACAATAGCCGGATGTGTAACGCCATTCAATGAAACGCTGTTTACCGCGACCTCTGCCGTCTGCGTCACAGGACTTGTTGTTCAAGATACCGGAAGCTATTGGTCCGGCTTCGGACAGACGATCATTCTGGTACTGATCCAGATCGGAGGACTTGGCGTCATAACCGTAGCAGCATCGTTTGCGCTGTTGTCCGGGCGAAAAATCTCCCTGATGCAGCGCAGCACCATGCAAGATGCAATTTCTGCGCCAAAGGTCGGCGGAATCGTCCGTCTGACACGGTTCATCTTGCGAGGAACGTTTTTGATCGAACTGCTGGGCGCACTGGCCATGCTGCCGGTGTTTTGCCATGACTATGGATGGCGCGGCATCTGGATGGCAGTGTTTCATTCCATATCCGCATTCTGCAACGCCGGATTTGACATTCTTGGAACAGAAAGTAATCTCTATCCATCTCTTACCGGCTATGCCGGCAATCCGACAATCAATATCACGATCATGCTGCTGATCGTAGTTGGCGGCATTGGTTTTTTGACATGGGACGATGTCTGTGAAAACAAGTGGCGGCTTCATCGCTACCGGATGCAGAGTAAGGTGATCCTTGTCACGACAGGTCTTTTAATTCTTTTGCCCGCCGCGTTTTTCTTTTTCACCGACTTTTCCACGCTTTCTACCGGAAAGCGGCTGCTGGCGTCTTTTTTTCAGTCCGTTACGCCGAGGACCGCGGGCTATAACACAGTAACGCTATCTGCAATGTCCGGTGCGTCGCAGGGCATAATGATCCTTCTGATGCTCATTGGCGGTTCTCCGGGTTCTACGGCAGGCGGAATAAAAACAACGACACTGGCGGTCTTGCTTGCCAATACTGCCGCAACCTTTCGTCAGCGGGAGAATGCTCAGTTTTTCGGACGTAGGATTGATTTCAGCGCTGTCAAGACCGCCGCAACCATTCTGACAATGTACCTTACACTGTTCTTTGGCGGCGCTGTTTTTATCAGCGTGTATGAAGATTTGACGCTTTCCGCATGCCTGTATGAAACGGCTTCGGCAGTCGGAACAGTGGGATTGACGCTGGGCATCACGCCGCAGCTGCATCTCCCTTCCCAAATAGTGCTGATCGTGCTCATGTATCTGGGCAGAGTCGGCGGTCTTACGCTCATTTATGCAGCGTTTTCCGGCAAAAAAATAAACGGCGCAAAGCTGCCGCAGGAAAAAATAATGATTGGATAAGGAGTCTTTACACATGAAAAACATTTTATTGATTGGCGCAGGCCGCTTCGGACGGCATATCGCTATGCAGTTATCTCAGCTGGAGCATCAGATCATGGCAGTCGATATAGACGAAGAACGGATCAATGATGTACTTCACCTCGTCACCAACGCGCAAATTGGAGACAGTACAAACGCGGAGTTTCTTCGCTCCCTTGGCATCGGAAATTTCGATGTCTGCATCGTGACCATTGGCGGCAGCTTTCAGAATTCGCTGGAAACGACGTCGCTTCTGAAGGAGCTTGGCGCGAAGTGTGTAGTGTCGCGTGCCGAGCGGGATGTACATGCAAAGTTTCTGCTTCGCAACGGAGCCGACCATGTGATCTACCCGGAAAAGCAGGTAGCAGAATGGGCAGCAATTCGATATACTGCCGATCATATTTTCGACTACATGGAGATCGACGAGCAGCACGCCATTTTTGAAGTAGAAGTTCCACGCGAGTGGATTGGCAAAAGCGTTGGTGAACTGAATATTCGCAGGAAGTATGGCATTAACATTCTTGGCATCAAACATTCCGGAAAAACCGACGTTTCAATTACATCTGATACGGTGCTGTCAGGAGAAATAACCATTTTAGCGCTAGGTGAATATAAGGCGCTGCAAAAGTGTTTCCGGATTTGAACGGACGGTGAAACAATGTGAAAGATGTCATTTTGATCGTTGGGATGGCTCTAACGTTCCTGTTCGGATGGTTTCTGATGAAGCAGCTGGATCGCTTTCTGTACGAAAATCAGAAACGAATCCGATTGGACACAATAGAAACCGCCGCCTTTTGGTGCTATAATACCATCAAAAGAGGTGGTGAAACTGTGCAGAACAATGAAAACAATCTATCAAAAGAGCATATTCTGGTGTGCCTGTCCTCGTCCCCATCCAATGAACGTATTGTACGAATGGCAGGAAAAATGGCGCAGGCATTTTGCGGAAGCCTTACCGCGCTCTATGTGCAGACTCCCGGATACTCTGGCATGAACGCAGAAGATATCGCTCGACTGCAGGCGAATATACGTCTTGCGCAGCAGCTTGGTGCAGAGATCATCACAACACATGGAGAAGATGTACCAACGCAGATTGCAGAATATGCGCGGCTCTCCGATGTGACCAAAATCGTAATTGGGCGCAGCGGCGTGCAGCGACGGCATTTCTGGAGCGAACCGACGCTGACAGAACAGCTCATTACGCTTGCGCCGGAGATGGACATTCACATCATTCCGGATGCGGAGGTCTATAAAAGCTATCCCAGGAAACCACTTTTCGCCGTTCGCCCGGCGCTTCCAACCGCCCGGGAACTGTTTCTGACTGTCGGGATTCTGACAGCCGCTACGATCATCGGATGGTTGTTTCTGCGGCTTGGCTTTGCGGATGCCAATATCATCATGGTTTATCTGCTGGGTGTACTTCTGACCTCCGCTTTTACCAGCGGATATACCTGCGGCGTGCTGTCCGCCTTTTTGAGTGTCATCTTGTTCAATTATTTTCTGACAGAACCCAGGCTGTCTTTGGTCGCCTATGGAAGCAAATATCCCATAACCTTTGCCGTCATGTTCATGGCTGCGCTTTTGACCGGTACACTTGCAGCCAAGCTCAAAGCCCACGCGCAGCTATCCGCACGGGACGCTTATCGCACAAAGCTGCTTTTTGATATGAACAGGCAGCTTCAAAAGGCGGAAACATCTGAGGAAGTTTACCGGATGACCGCAACGCAGATACAAAAGCTCATGCAGCGGAACATCCTGATTTATCCGGCACAGGAAGGCGCGCTGTCCAAAGGGATCCTTTACCCGGCTGACGCAAGCAGCCCATATAGTGCCCCGGACACAGACCCGGAACAGGATGTGATCGACTGGGTCTGGCAAAACCGGAAACGTGCCGGAGCAACGACACAAAACTTTCCCAAAGCAAAACGACTGTATCTTGCCATTCGTACTGAGCAGCAAATTTACGGCGTTGTCGGGATTCCGATGGAAAAGCAAACGCAGCCTGACGCATTTACATCCAGCGTTCTGTTCTCCCTTCTCGGTGAGTGCGCTCTGGCGCTGGATAACCTGCGAAATGCCAGAGAAAAGGAAGAAGCTGCCGTTCTTGCAAAGAACGAACAGCTTCGCGCTAATCTTCTGCGTTCAATTTCTCATGATCTCAGGACACCGCTGACCTCTATTTCCGGCAATGCCGACACACTGCTGCACAGCTATGACATGCTGGATGAGCAAACACGGAAACAGATTTTTACGGACATTCATGACGATGCACAGTGGCTGACCGAGCTGGTTGAGAATTTGCTCTCCATTACGAAAATCGCTGACGGCAGCGTCAAGCTGCGTCTTTCCGATCAGGTTGTGGACGATATTGTGTCGGAAGCGCTACGGCATATCGACCGAAGATCGACAGAACATCACATCACGGTGGATTGCGGAGACGTGCCGCTGCTGATACGGGTGGATGCAGGACTCATCGTGCAGGTGCTTATCAATCTGGTGAACAATGCAGTCAAATATACTACGGCTGGCTCTAACATCTGCATCACGGCAATCCAGCAAAAAAAAGCTGTTGAGATCTGTGTCAGCGATAACGGCCCTGGTATCCCGGACGAACTAAAGGAGCGTGTTTTTGAAATGTTCTTTGCCGGGGGAAATCCGATTGGCGACAGCCGCCGAAGCCTCGGACTTGGGCTCACGCTCTGCCAAGCCATCATTCATGCACATCATGGCGAAATAACGCTGAAAAACAATTCGCCGCATGGCTGCATCTTTTCCTTTACATTACCACTTAGTGAGGTGAACTTAAATGAATAAGCCACTTATCCTTGTTGTAGAAGATGATACCCCTGTGCGCAATCTGATCACTACGACGCTGAAAACTCACGAATACAGGTATCTTTCGGCGCAAAACGGCGCAAGCGCCGTGATGGAGGCGCTGTCTCACAATCCAGATATTGTGCTGCTTGATCTGGGACTTCCAGATATGGATGGCGTGGAGATCATCCAAAAGATCCGTTCGTGGTCGAATATGCCGATCATTGTAATCAGCGCCAGAACAGAGGATTCCGATAAAATCGGGGCGCTGGATGCCGGGGCGGACGATTACCTGACGAAACCTTTTTCCGTGGATGAACTGTTGGCACGACTGCGGGTGACACAGCGA
>ERZ1026966.744-NODE-744-length-14460-cov-4.833183_pt1 | contig 14460 bp, 15 predicted proteins | sample MGYA00519296_ERZ1026966 | MGnify/ENA primary metagenome ERZ1026966 (study PRJEB26926, sample SAMN06164478) | human gut metagenome | biome: ENVO:00009003; feature: ENVO:2100002; material: ENVO:00002003 | host: Homo sapiens | place: USA | collected 2012 ... | reverse complement strand
TATAAGAGACAGCAGCCGGTCGGGGTGGGGATGTTCACATAGCCCACCATCCGGTCGTAAGCGGCGCCCTCGGCGGTTATTATGCTGAGATGGAGCAGATCCTTCATGCAAGCCGCCTTATCCGTTTCTCTTTGCGAGAACCTCGTCAATATTTCCGCAGAGCAGGAACGCCTGCTCCGGCAGATCGTCCACATCGCCGCCCAGTATGGCCTGGAAGCCCTTGATGGTCTCCTTCAGGGGCACATATCTGCCTTCCATGCCGGTAAAGTTCTCCGCCACATGGAAAGGCTGGGACAGGAAGCGCTGGATGCGCCTGGCCCGCGCCACGGTCTTTTTATCCTCCTGGCTCAGTTCGTCCACGCCCAGCACAGCGATAATATCCTGAAGCTGGCGGTATTTTTCCAGCACCGTCTGAACCGCCCGGGCTGTCTCATAATGCTCCTTGCCCAGCGTATCCCGCTGGAGTATTCGTGAACTGGACTCCAGCGGATCCACCGCCGGGTAAATGCCCAGCTCCGAAATGGCACGGGAGAGAACGGTGGTGGCGTCCAGATGGGCAAAAACAGTGGCAGGGGCCGGGTCGGTCAAATCGTCCGCAGGCACATAGACCGCCTGAACAGAGGTGACGGAGCCGTTTTTCGTGGAGGTGATGCGCTCCTGCAGGTTGCCCATTTCCGTGGCAAGCGTGGGCTGATAGCCCACGGCGGAGGGCATGCGGCCCAGCAGGGCCGAAACCTCGGAGCCGGCCTGAGTGAAGCGAAAGATATTGTCTATAAAGAGCAGCACATCCTGCCCGCTCTCGTCCCGGAAGTTTTCCGCGATGGTGAGCCCGGAGAGCGGCACGCGCAGTCTCGCCCCGGGGGGCTCGTTCATCTGGCCGAAAACCAAAGCTGTTTTATTTATGACCCCGGAGCCGATCATCTCGTTCCAGAGGTCGTTTCCCTCGCGGCTTCGCTCGCCTACGCCCGCAAAAACGGAGTAGCCCCCGTGCTCATAAGCAATGTTGCGGATAAGCTCCATGATGAGAACGGTCTTGCCCACGCCGGCGCCGCCGAAAAGGCCGATCTTGCCGCCCCTTGAATAGGGGGCCATAAGATCCACAACCTTGATGCCGGTCTCCAGCATTTCGGTGGCGGGGAGCACCTCTGTAAAGGGAGGGTCGCTCCGGTGTATGGGCATTTTCTTTTTGGCATTCACTTCGCCCTTGCCGTCGATTGGCTCGCCCAGCACATTGAACATGCGGCCCAAGGTCGCCTCGCCCACAGGCATTGTAATGGGCGCGCCGGTATCCAAAGCCTCACAGCCCAGAGAAATACCGTCCGTTGAGGACATGGCGATACAGCGCACGGTCCTGTCGCCAAGCTGCTGCTGCACTTCGAGGGTGACCTTTCTGTCCTTAAGCTGAATTTCTTCGGCGTTATATATCTTGGGCAGCTCCCCCGTGGGGAAGAAGATGTCCACCACGGAGCCGATAACTCTTTTGACTATACCTTTTTTCATAGCAACCTCCACGGCTGAAAAATCTGCTCAGTCCCGCCCATTGTTTTCGCTGAGCGCCTGAGCGCCGCCCACGATCTCGGAGATCTCCGTTGTGATCGCCGCCTGCCTGGCATGGTTCAGGGCCTGCTTAAGCTTGCCCATAAGCTCCTCCGTACTGTCGGCAGCAGCGTTCATGGAACACATGCGGGCGGCATGCTCTCCCATACGGGCTTCCAGCATGGCGGAAAAAATCGTACTGCTGACGTAGAGTTCTGTCAGAGCGTCCAGGACACTTTTCCTGTCCGGCTCAAAGATGCGCTCCCGCTCCGCCTTTGCTTCCCCCTCCGGGGGCTGCAGGGGCAGAAAAATCTCGGCGCAGGGCTGCTGCTGGAGAACGGAGAGATATTTCTGATACACCATCACGATTCTGTCCGCTTCTCCCGCCAGGTACAGCTTTTTGAGGTAATCGCTAAGCTGCCGGGCCTCTTTTGAATCCGGTACGTCGCTCATGTCCGCAAAGCGGCGGCGGACGTTCAGCCCCGAGGGCTCAATAATATCCTGCCCCCAGCTGCCGCAGATCACCACGAAGCCGGCCCCCTCTCCCCGGGCCATCTCGGTCTCCAGAAAGTGAAGCAGGGCACTATTATAAACCCCGCAGAGCCCTCTGTTTCCCACAAAAAGCACATAGCAGCTCTGTTTTACCTCCGGGCGGGCCGCAAGGAAAGGGTTTTCGGCCGCAGCCTCACCGGCTGTCAGCTCCTGAAGAATTTCTCTGCTTTTTTCAGCCATCAGGGCTAGAGAACCCCGGGCAGTCTGGACGCGCCGGAGCTTGGAGGCGGCGACCATTTTCATGGATTTGGTAATCTGGCGGATATTTTCCACACTTTTTATCCGCGCCTTTATGGCGTGCGTGTTTGCCACGGTCTGTGCCTCCCTTCAAAAGCCCTCAGCCAAAACTCTTTGCGGCCTCTCGCGACAGGCTGCGGAGCCTTTCAAGCTGCTCTGCGCTGAGTTTGGCGCCGCTTTCAATTATGCCTTTCAGCTCCGGCCAGCGGCTGTTCACATAGCTGAGAAGCGCCGCCTCAAAATCAGGAATGTCCCTTACATCCACATCGTCCGCGTAGCCTTCGCTGACGGCAAATATGGAGATCACCTGGTCCGCCGCGGCCATAGGCGTATACTGGCCCTGCTTGAGAAGCTCGGTCATCCGGTCGCCCCGATCCAGCGTGTCTCTTGTGGCTCTGTCCAGCTCCATGCCGAACTGGGAGAAGGCCGCCAGTTCCCTGTACTGAGCAAGCTGCATCCTCAGCCTTCCGGCCACCTGCTTTACCGCGCCCAACTGGGCCGCCCCGCCCACACGGGATACGGACAGGCCCACGTTGACGGCCGGGCGTACGCCTGCGTTAAAAAGATCCGTCTCAAGAAAAATCTGGCCGTCAGTAATGGAGATGTCGTTTGTGGGAATGTAGGCGGAAATATCCCCAGCCTGAGTCTCTATAATGGGCAAGGCGGTCATGCTGCCGCCGCCCTCTTGGTCACTGAGCCTGGCGGAGCGCTCCAGAAGCCGGGAATGGAGATAAAATACATCTCCGGGATAGGCCTCCCGCCCTGGCGGGCGGTGAAGCAGCAGAGAGATCTCTCTGTATGCCACAGCCTGTTTGGAGAGGTCGTCATACACGATGAGAACATCCTTCCCGCCGTACATGAAATACTCGCCCATAGCCGTGCCCGCGTATGGGGCGATATAGAGCATGGGCGCGGGCTCCGATGCGCTGGCGCAGACCACGATGCTGTAATCCATTGCCCCGTGGGCGCGCAGCTTTTCCACAACACCCGCCACCGTGGATTCCTTCTGGCCAACGGCAACATAGATGCAGATTACATTCTTGCCCTTCTGATTTATTATAGTATCCAGGGCGATGGCGGTTTTCCCCGTCTGCCTGTCGCCCACAATAAGCTCTCGCTGGCCCCGGCCGATGGGGATAAGGGCGTCTATGGCCTTCATACCCGTCTGCATGGGCACGCCCACACTCTGGCGCTGGATGACACCGGGGGCGGGACTCTCCACGGGTCTGGTTTTGCCGGTATGTATGGCGCCGCTGCCGTCCAGCGGGTGGCCCAGGGCGTCAACCACACGGCCGATAAGCTCCTCGCCTACGGGCACTTCGATGATGCGCCCCGTGCAGCGGACGCTGTCCCCTTCATGGACGCTTTCAAACTCACCCAGCAGGGCCACGCCGATGTTGTCCCGCTCCAGATCCATCACCATGCCGGTGAGACCGCCCTCAAAGAGCAGCATCTCGCCCGCCATAGCATCGGAAAGGCCAGAGACGCGGCAGATCCCGTCGGAAGCGCTGATGACCCGGCCGGACTGGTAGACATCGATCTCTCTGTCCGCCGCAGAGATGGCGGTTTCAAGATTCTCTAAAAAGTCCCCGTCCAGCTTTTCCATCTCTCCAATGCGCTTTTCAGCCCGCCGGAGCATGCCGAGCAGCGTCCCATCAAAAACGGTATCCCCGATCTGAAGAAAAACGCCGCCAATGAGCGCCGGATCGGTCCGGGCTTTCAAATGCAGGCTGGATTCCGGAATGCAAAGGCCCTGCTCCTGGAGTTTTTCAAGGACGATGCCGCTGAGCCGCACCATTTCCTCCACGGGAAGAACCTCCGCCGTTTTCAGGCATACGTCCAACTCGCCGGCGGCGCTGATTCTGTCAAGCTCAGTCCTGGAAAGCCGAAAGACCCGGGAAAAGCGCTGGGGAAAGTCCGCGGCAAGGCGTTCTCTGGCCTCTGCTCTATTTTCCCCCCGCAGGAGCTCCCCCGCCGCTGCGGAAAGCTCGGCCCCGGCACGGTGGTTGAGTTTCCGCCGGATTTCTCCGCACAGCCGCTCCCGTTCTTCCTGGTTTTCCATCTCAATGCGGGCGAGGGCCTCCGCGCAGGCTTTTTCCGCTTCTTCGCGGTTTTCCGCCGCCCTGGTCTCGGCCTCGGCTACAATGGCTCCGCATTCCTGCTCGCCCTCCCGGCCCAGCTCGTCCAATCCGGCCGTCAGTTCCCGGGCCTTTGCCGCCGCGTCTGCGGAGCGCTTCAGATCCCTGGACAGCTTGTCCCGGTGGCCGCGATACATTTTCACCACCAGCTTTTTGCCCAGGAGGTAAAGGGCGGCCGCAAGGATGCCGAAGTTCAAAAGCGCGTAAAATATGTTCCATCCGCCCATCGGCCTAGCCCTCCTCTCTCAAAACATCTCTTGTCATTTTTCATTTCCTCTGCAAAAGGGTGTCCGCCAAAAGAGCCGCAAGCCGGCCCAAACTGGAGCGGAGGCTCTCAAGCTCCTTCCGGCCAAGCGCCTGCGCGTCATCCCGCATCTGCCGCCGGGCCCGGTGAGACTCGTCCCGGGCCTGATCCAGAAGCTGGGCCTGCCGCTCGCCGCATTCGGCCCGGGCTTTATCCAGAATTTGCTTGGCCTCTTTGCTGCAGCGAGCCCGCTCCTTGTCCAGCAGCGTCTTGTCCGCCACCAGCGTCTCCTGTGCTTTGCGTTCAGCCGTGAGGCCGGCGTCTATTTTCGCCTGGCGGGCTTCCATAAAGCTGGTAAGCGGCTGGAACAGAAATTTGTTGAGCAGGCAATACAGCACAAAGAAGTTTACGAAGGTCCACAGCAGATCCCATACATTTATGTTCAGCATGGACGATGCCTCCGTTTACATTTTTCCAATCAGCATGAAAGCGATCAGCAGGCCGTATATGGCCAGAGACTCCATCAGGCCCAAAGCCAGAATCAGGGTGGAGCGGAGCTGGCCGGCCATCTCCGGCTGGCGGGCAATGGCCTCCATGGTCTTTGATGCGGCCATGCCCTGGGCAAGCGCCGTGCCTATGACACAGCCGGCCATCAAAATTGCTATCGCTATCGCTATTGTTCCAGAAACCATGATTATTTCCTCCAAAAATAAGTCTTTTTTTATTTTAATTGATTATGTGATCAATGGCTGGTCTCTGTGGCTTCCTCCACATAGATGGACAGCAGCATTGTAAACACCATTGCCTGAATAAAGCACAGCAGCAGGCTCAGCACATTCATAACCAGCGGCAGCAGGATTGGGAAGATGCCATAGAGCTGATGGGTGACCGATTCCTCGCCGTAGAGGTTGCCGAAAAGACGCAGAGCCAGGGAAAAGGGCCGGACTAGCTGCTCAATAAGATTCAGCGGAAGCATAAGCAGAAAAGGCTTTATGAATGAGGTCAGATAATGCTTCAGCCCAAGCTCCCTGATGCCTATTGTATGGGTGGTAAAAAAGGCGATTATGGACAGCGCCGCCGTCACCGACAGACAGGCCGTAGGCACCGCGAAGCCAGAATACATCCCCGCGCCGGGGAGGATGCCGGTATAGTTGCTTACTATTATAAAGATAAAGAAAGTCGCAAAAACCGGGAAATATTTCTCCGTTTTTTCCTTGCCCAGGGCCCCGCTGAAAAACTTTTGCAGGCCGCCCACAGCAAGTTCCGCCGCACATTGCAAAGGGCCGGGCACCTCTTTCAGCCTTCTTGTGGCCAGGAAGGAGAAAAGAGCCAGCAGAGCAATAATCACCCAGGACGTAAGCACCACGCCGGAAACCTCCACAGGCCCTATGCTGAACAACACACCGCTGTGTTCCATATAATCTCACCTCAGTTTGTCTCTTTGGGCAGGCCGACAGCCGCCCTGAACTATCTCTACGCTATAATACATCAATCCAGCAAAATATTAAAGCCCTTTTTTTATCTTTGCTGTATTTTTATCAACAACTGAACCGCAGGCTGAAAAAAAGGAGCTATGAAAAAAGGGCAGTGAAAAAAAGTCCCGAAAAAGAAGATCGGGGCTGTGAGGGAAAGGAAAACTTCAACTCTCAGTGTGTCGAATGACACGGAGATGAAGCAAGCCATCGCCGTGTCATTTGACATGCTGAACGCCCGGCTCACATATAGAGCCGGGCGTTTTTTAAGGGCTGCCCTTTGGCAAGACCTCCCCTTTGTTATTATTCAAGGCCGATTCCGTTTCTGACGACGCGCGCTTCCTTGTAGCGCCCCTCATAGCAGAGCAGGGCGTTGACAGTCGACAGGCGGCATAACAAGTCCATAGACGTATCTGAGAAAAAGCCGCTGTGCGGCGTGATAATCACATTGTCGCGGCCAAGCAACTGGCATTTGTCAAGCTCCGGGAATTCCGATTCCAGCATATCGAGACCGGCAGCACGGATAAGACCGTTGTCCAGCGCCCACACAAGGTCTTCCTCGCAAATCATTGCACCGCGGCCTTCGTTGATGAGTATGGGCTGTTTTTTGCACTTTGCAAAAAGCTCTTTGTTGAACATATGATAGTTATCATCGGTGAGATTCATATGGACGGAGATAACGTCGGACTGTTCAAGAATCGTGTCCATATCGACAAGCGGCACGCCTATGCTGTCGGCCACTTCCTTGGGCAGGAAGGGGTCATATGCGATGACATTCATGTCGAAACCCCTGGCCTTTTTTGCAACAGAACGCCCTATGCGGCCAAGACCGACGATGCCCATCGTCTGTCCCTCTATGCGTTTTAGCCCCTTTGCCTCATCATATACCCACCGCTTGTCCTGTTGAATGCTTCGGTCATAGACACGCAGGCCGCGCTGCAGAAACAGCATAAGCGCCATGGCATTTTCAGCTGTTTCCTGGGTGCAGTAGTCTTCGATGGAGACAACTGCGATCCCCTTTTGAGTAGCATAGTCGATATCTACCTCGTTGAAGCCAGTGGACTGGAAGGAGATGACCTTGCACTTGGGCATAGCATCTATTTCCTTCTTTCCGAGGTATATGTAGCCGTTGATGACGATATCTGCATCGGCAATATCCTTATAGAACTGTTCGTTATGCTCTGAATGCTCGTCAAAGACCGCAATGGCAGTCTCTGCATCCTTGGGAAGAACGGAGTACTCGATGCTCATGTCCCTGTCTTTCGTCGCGGGAGCTTCGGTGAATACAACTTTCATTTTGGTTCTCCTCCTTAATAACCGTTAACTAATAGCTTTTTCCGCGCGCAAGCGCGAGATATCCTCTTTGGTATAACCAATTGCAGCAAATACGCTGTCGGTATCCTCACCGATTCTGCCGGTAGGCGTATAGTATAACCGTGAGCTGGCCGCATGGGAGCAGGAAGCGGGTGGCAAAGGCAAAGCCAAGCCCCAGCAGAAACCGCCTGAAAAAGAGAGCATCCGGAAGAAGCTCCGGGATATAGAAGCGGAGGCCAAGCGCCGAAATACTGAGCGGCGGCAGGAGTCCCGACACCGCAACTATGACTATGACAGAGGACGCTAAGACAGAAGAATACACCGCAGTAACCCCCTGCGGTGCCTACATAGAAACTCCTCGCCACCTGCAATACATTGATGGTGAGAAAGCGTTAATGCATTTTGCGAGGATATTTCCTATATAAAAAAGGATTTTGGAATGTAAAAAGTTCTTGACATTTCCAAGATAAGTGCTATTATTGAAATGTAAAGACCTTTTTACATTATTGTTTGTCTGGAGGTATTCATAATGAAGAAATACGATGAGATGGAGAGAAACATACAACTTAGGTCAGAAGAAGTCGGATATAAGGTGGCGCTGATTATACTAAATTTGTGGACAATTTATAATATTTTCCAAAATATTGTTAACGGAGAAAAATTCAATATCGTACCTGTTCTGATTACCTGTTGCTGTTTGTGTGCGCAGAGCATTTCACAAGCAGTAATAAAGCGAAAAATAATAGCCGGTGACGAGGAATATAGAGAGCCTAATAAAGTCCTTTGGATAGCAATCTCAATCATTGCACTAGCCGGAATTATTATAACCCTTGGTTCGTTTTTCCTGATCACAAGGTAAAACCTATGACGAACAGAATTAAAGAGCTGAGAAAAAAAGCAGGTTACCGCCAGGAGGATATGGCAAATAAATTAGGGGTTAGCCGTCAAACAATTATTGCAATCGAAAACAATAAATACAATCCAACTCTTGAACTTGCCATGAAAATAGCCAGGCTGCTTGGTCAGCATGTCGAAGAAATATTCTTCTTCGATGACTGATTTTCTGCTTTTGAAGCAATTGATGATACTGTGCCACATAAAATGAAACGACTTTTTAAGCGGCGGGGATTACTCCTCGCTGCCCGGCGTCATATGCGTAGATTAGTTCATGGTTTACGATCTCCGTTGCTCGATCCCAGATGTTGTTCATCCGTTGTACCCACAAATTTTGATCCTCAGCCTTGAGCTGCTCGGTCACACCCTCACGCTCCGCCATCTGCTTCGTCAGCAGGAGCATTCGATCCTCGGCCTTCTCGTTGATTTCTGCAAGGTATGTGTTCAACTTACCGCTGGTCAGCAGCTCCCTGTAAAGCGCCTTGCGCTCTTTCTTGATGTATCGCAGGTGCCGCTGTCCCCAAATACCGATGGGCCTTTCTTCTTGAACTGGTACTGTCAAGCAGGGAATGTAATAGTCGCCTTGCAGTTCGTACCATAAACCGTTGCTTTTGTCGAAAACATACTTTTCCATTGAGAAATCCTCCTGTATAATAGCGTTGTTGATCTATTCGCACATATGTCACAGTTCTCCGATTGCCACACTCTGTTATATCTTGTTATCAGATTTTCTTGCCCTTGAATTTGCCCTTATGATTGTGCAGAACAAGGGTAACATTGTGTGAAATCATATAAAGAGATAAGTCGAACACATTGCGATAAATCCTTTATTTTCAAGGATTTTGGAGGATTTTATTGATAACCTATGGAGAGCAATAAACACTCATAATTTTATGGTTTTCAAATTCCAGTTTTTATTTGCTCATTTTATTGCCTCCCAAAATGGAAAGCGCCAGAGCATTGATTCCGCGAAATCAACATTCTGACGCCCGAATATTTGTATGCTTTTTCAGAAACCGCTTTAATATTGCGCATTATCAGCGCCAAAAGCGGGCTGATAACTGCCTGAAACCGCAAACCCGCTGTTCACATCCATAATGCAGGCAAAAAATTCGCCTGTCATCAATGGAAAAACAAAAATTGCCTTGGAATAAAAATCGGAAAGGCATTGATGACACTGCGTTCAACACAGTGTCATCAAAATTGGCTGAGTATTCTGGTGGAGAGCGGCGGACTCGAACCGTCGACCTTCCGCGTGTGAGGCGGACGCTCTAACCAGCTGAGCTAGCCCTCCAAGTGACTTGTTTATGATAGCACATCTACGGCGGTATTTCAAGAGGAATTTTTGCTTTAGCAGAAAAAAATTCCCGGAAAATTGAAAAAATATAGTTGACAAGAATCCGTTCATCTGATAGAATTCCTATTGCTGTTTAAGTAGCATTTGGCGGCATAGCTCAGTTGGCTAGAGCATGCGGTTCATACCCGCAGTGTCCCCGGTTCGAATCCAGGTGCCGCTACCAGATAAAGGCGCAGCGCTTTACACTGCGCCTTTTATACGGCCCGTTGGTCAAGCGGTTAAGACACCGCCCTTTCACGGCGGTAACATGGGTTCGATTCCCGTACGGGTCACCAAAAAGAGAGATACGCAAAGGCGTGTCTCTCTTTTTATTGGAGCGCCAATATGAATGGAAATATCCTGCTGCTTGTGATGCTTATTACCCTGGTGGTTGGATGCGCCCTGCTCCTTTCTTCCCCGATCCGGAAAAAGCTGAATTCCACAGACTGAATATACGGTTCATCTGCATATCATCATTGCAGCAGGGGCAATACGCCTGACGGCGTTTTCGGCGGCCTGCGCCGGGCGCCGCCGTTGGCTGCACATCCCCGCTCCGTACCGGGAAAAAATCCCGGCGCGCATAGGCGGCCGCCCGAGTCGGGCATAATAATCCTGGTGATGATATGAAATATAAAGATCCAAAAATGGAGCGCTACTGGGAGAGCCTCTCTCCGGAAATACGCTCGCTCATCTGTGCCTCGGGAGCGGAAATCAGCTCCCTGGGAATGCTCACAAAGCTGGGCGAGTACTACAAAAACGACAGCGCTCTGAAAAGAAACGGCAAATAAAGGCTCACTCTTCCCGCTTCAGGTCCTGCTGGGCCTTGAACTTCCGGCCCACCCGGCCGCCGCTTTCCATTACCGCACCCCGGGCTATTGCGCCGGAACCATAACGGCTCCGTATCGCGTCCATGGCCCGGTCCAGCTTCTGGGATTTTTCCCGGCTTTCTCCCCCGAAAAGGGAGAGCTGGTCATATCCCTCCCGGCTTATTTCAGACAGCGTCACCCCCAGCAGGCGCAGAGGCGTCCGACGGTCCCAGAGCTCAGCAAAAAGCTGCTTTGAGGTCTGAAATATCTGGGCGCTTATATCCGTGGGGTTTTCAAGGCGGCATTGGTGGGAGCGGTTCTTAAAATCGTTCGCCCGAATGGTAACACAGACGCAGGCCGCCCGGGCCCCGTCGGCGCGCATACGGCTGGCGGCGCTGTCGCAGAGGGCCATGAGAATATTCCCCGCCGCATCCATATCCGTCACATCCTCTTCCAAAGTGGTGGAGTTGCCGTAGCACTTGGCTTCCTCCGGCTCGGGCAGCACGGGAGACGAGTCCCGGCCGTTGGCATATTCATATATCTGGCGGCCCAGCTTTTGCCCCACAAGGGACTGCACATAGCGCTGATCCGCCCCGGCAAGCTGGCCGATCGTCCTTATGCAGCCCTTTTCCAGCCGCTCCGCCGTGGAGCGTCCAACGGAAAAAAGCTCTCCCACAGGCCTGGGCCAGAGTTTTGTCTCAATTTCTGCGGCAAAAAGCGTGTGCACCCGGTCCGGTTTCTCAAAGTCGCTGGCCATCTTGGCAAGGAGTTTATTGGGGCCCAGGCCGATATTCACTGTAAAGCCCAGGCTGTCCCGGATCTCTTCCCTTATTTGGTTGGCCAGCGACATCGGGTCGGGATACATATGGCCCGTGCCGCTCATGTCCATAAAGCACTCGTCTATGGAATACTTTTCAACAAGCGGGGCCCGGCTCCGGCAGATGTCCATAAAGGCCCGGGAATTTTTTTCATACAGCCGGAAATCCGGCTTCGCCAAAAAGAGCCCCGGGCACTTTCTCAGCGCCATGCTCACCGGCTCTCCGGTTTTCACGCCGTATTTCTTTGCGGGGATAGACTTCGCCAGGATAACCCCCGTACGCTTATCCCTGTCGCCGCCGATGGCGGAGGGAATAAGCCTTATATCCTGCTCCCCCGCCGCCGTCCGGCGGGCGGCCTCCCAGGAGAGAAAGGCGCTGTTTACATCCACATGAAAAATCAGTCTCTCCATCCGCCCCGCCCTTTCCTGACAGTTTTTCTTTTTATTATATCAGAAATTTCGCTCCGGTAAAGCAGCCAACGGCCAAAGGGCTTTGCCATCGAGACGGTCTGTACTTCATTCATGCCTCAATATGCGTTATTGCCCCCCATTGCCTGAGAAGCGTTTTCTTCGGCGTACCCCGGTCTTCTCGGAGAAAGCGGTCTTATTTCAGTTCAAACAGGTATTCTTCGTAATCTTTTACATAAAATCGGATATCTTTTCTGCCCCTTTGGACAATTTCATGTCCCTCGGCTTCCAGCTTTTCTCTCTGCGCCTGGATCCCGCCGGGGTACTTGGGGTTAAGCTCGCCATTCGCCTTGAGCGTCCGCCACCAGGGCGTCTCGTCTCCGGAGCGTTGGGCGCTTGCCCAGGCGGCAATGGAAACAAAGATTCCCGCAGTTATCGGCTCTGTAAAATCCGCGCCGTTTTCCCGGGCGAAATACTCGCGGATAGCCCCCACAGTAGTGAGCCTCCCCTGCGGCACCCGCCGCATTATTCTGTCGTAATCCACAGGTGGGGCAAAATACATTCTGTTCCCGCCGTATTTCGCGATGCTTTTTTCATCCGTAATGATTTGCGTCTTGGGCATATCCTTGCTGTCGTGCAGCATGGCGTTAAAGTCCTTTTTGTTCTCGTATGCCATATGATCGCCTCCCGTCTTAGGATATCCCTTTTTTCTCCCCTGTGCAATGAGAAAGTTTTATTTTTTCAGGTATTTATCCCAAGATATTCCTGCTCGGGCATATTGCGCTTCATGGCGGCTTTATAGATAAAGACTGACACCAGCGGCCCTGCCACATCAGAGGCAGGCTCAGCAAAGAAGGCGGCTTCCGCGCCGAAAAAGACAGGGAGCAGGAAGAGAAAACCGAAATAAACAAGCTTTCGCCAGGCTGAGAGCGGCAGGGAGTAGCGGGCAAGGCCCAGCGCCGTAAAACCGTCCACGATCTCATACTGTATGCCCAGGGGCAGCAGGGTCAGCGTGCAGACTCTGATTGCCCAGAGGGCCTTTTCCGCCACGGCCCCATCCCCGGTGAAAAGCCCTACAAACAGCCCGCCTCCCAGCCATGCCGCGGCGGTCATCAGGGCGGTAAAGGCCAGGCAGAGTTGAAACAGCCGCCGCTGGGCCTCCCGGACCCGTTGGAATTGCCGGGCTCCGTAATTAAAGCTGAGTATGGTCTGGGTACCGCCTGTAATGCCCTCCAGAGGCATCGTTACCACCAGCATGAAGCTCTGGGCGATGGTGGCGGCAGTCACCAGCATATCTCCCCTGGCTGCGCCGCCATAGCGCTGGAGGACGGCGTTCATGGCGATGATCATTACATTATCCACCGCGATTATAGCAAAGGGCGTAAATCCCAGGGCCAAAACCCTTACGATTACCCGACCGCTGTAAGCCCCAAAGCTTATGGACACAGGCGGCTCCCTGCCAAAAAGAAAGCGCAGAACGAAAATACAGCTTGCAAGTTGGGACAGCACCGTTGCCACCGCCGCTCCCTGGACGCCCATATTCAGCGCGAAGATGAATATCGGGTCCAGAACAATGTTCAGCACTGCCCCCAGCATAACCGCTGCCATGGCCTTTTTCGCGAAGCCCTGGCAGATTATAAACTGGCTCATGCCCGTTGAGAGCAGGGCAAACAGCGTTCCGGTGAGATAAATTGAAAAATAGCGCTCGGCATAGCCGATGGTAGCCTGGCTCGCGCCGAAAAACAGCAGCATCGGCCTTCTCAGCGGAACCAGCAGCGCCACTGACGCCCCGGACAGCAGGCAGAGCAGCAAAAAACAGTTTGCCATTATCTCCCGGGCTTTTTCGTTCTCTCCTGCGCCCATTTTCATACTCATCAGCGGCGCGCCGCCGATCCCAACAAGGGCAGCAATGGAGCCCACCATGGTGATAACCGGGCCGCAGACACCCACGCCCGCCAGTGCTAACGCCCCCACCTGGGGAATGTTTCCTATGTATATCCGGTCAATAATGCTGTACAGGACATTTACGAACTGCGCCAGCATGCTGGGCAGCGCGATACGCAGCACAAGCCTGCCCACTGGGTCCTTACCCAGGTCGTTCTCCCGCCGCATTTTATCCCCCGCTTTCCAAAAATCATGCCCTGCTATTATACATAGCCCCTGATTTTTTTCAAGAGGAAAACAGAAAAACGCAGCCCGGTAAATACCGGGCTGCGCGAGACTGTCAAAAAACGCTTGCCGAAGCAAAAACAACTGCGCTGGGGGGAACTTGAGGGCAGCGAAGCGAAGGCGTGGCTCTGACATGCCGTGACCGAGCCGCAGCGAGAAAAGGCCCGCCTCAAATCAGGCAAGCTGACGCGCTTCATATGTTCCAACGCTTTCTATTTATATTCCAGACTCATTTTGAACACCGGACCGCCGCTCTCCCCTTTTATGAAAAAGCGGTTTTCTTCCCGGCCCCATTCCACATGGATCCTGTCGCCGCAGCGGGCTTCGGACACGAATTCCGTCGCCGCCGAGCAGAGACGCAGGCCCTCGGTCTCCCCGCCGATGCAGCTTTCGGCCAGATCGTAATAGCGGGTGTTGTTCATGTGCATGTTGCTGTCCAGATATTCCTCCGTGACAGTAAATTCCATGCCATGCTCCACAGGCAGCTTCCCTGCAGCCGCTGGCAGGCGGCAGTCGCCGCCTGTCACGATGCCCTCC
>ERZ1026966.717-NODE-717-length-14867-cov-4.070956_pt1 | contig 14867 bp, 15 predicted proteins | sample MGYA00519296_ERZ1026966 | MGnify/ENA primary metagenome ERZ1026966 (study PRJEB26926, sample SAMN06164478) | human gut metagenome | biome: ENVO:00009003; feature: ENVO:2100002; material: ENVO:00002003 | host: Homo sapiens | place: USA | collected 2012 ... | reverse complement strand
ACGAGATTCATGAGCGTCTCGTGGGCTCGGAGATGTGTATAAGAGACAGAGCATCATTGCCGAGCTTTTGAAGGCTGGGGGCTACCGGGTACACCTTGGCGGCAACATCGGCCATCCGCTGCTGTGCGAGATTCCGGACACGCGGGAAAACGATGTGGCAGTTCTGGAACTCAGCTCTTTCCAGCTTCACAGCATGAAGTGCAGCCCCGATGTGGCGGTCATAACGAATATCTCCCCGAACCACCTGGATAAACACAAAGATTATCAGGATTATATTGATGCAAAGCGAGCCATATACGAAAATCAAAAGCCAGGAGGACGGCTTGTGCTGAATCTGGATGACGGACACGCCGAATATTACCGTCAGAGCGCCCCCGGCAGGGTGAGCTGGTTCTCGGATAAAAACGCTGTTAAACCTGGCGTTATGTGCCGGGACGGGATTATTTACCGGGTAAGCGAAGCCGGCGAGAGCCGGATAATGGACGCGGCGGATATCCGCCTGCCCGGGGAGCACAACCTGCTGAACTATCTGGCGGCTTTTGAGGCGGTCAGTGGAATGGTAGGAGACGAGATATGCAGGCTGGTGGCGATGCGTTTTGCGGGAGTAGAGCACAGGCTGGAGAATGTGCGGGTGCTCCGGGGCGTTACCTATATCAATGACTCCATCGGCACCAGTCCTACCAGAACCGCCGCCGGGCTCCATGCCCTTAAAGTGAAGCCCATCGTTATCGCAGGCGGCTATGACAAGCATATTCCCTTTTCGTCACTGGGCGATGAGCTCTGTCAGTACGCAAAGCGGGTGTATCTCACCGGGGCCACAGCAAAAAAAATAGACGCGGCCATAAAAGCGTCCAGATTTTACGGAGAAAGCGGGCTCGAGGTCCGGATCATAGACGATTTCGAGCTGGCTGTCCGTACTGCTGCTGCCGGAGCAGAGACCGGGGACATCGTCCTGCTGTCTCCGGCCTGTGCCGCCTTTGACCGGTTCAAAAACTTTGCTGAGCGTGGCAGATTCTTTAAGAAAATTGTAATGGAGCTTGAATAAATGAAAATATCGGATATAAAACCTCAGGTATATGAAATGGCTCTCCGGGCCGAGAAACGCTGCCGTGACCGTTTTATGCGGATTGACGCGGTTGCGGAGAAGAACACGGTGCGTATCATGGAGGCGTTCCAGGAAAATCGGGTATCCGACAGTTGCTTTGCCGGAACTACCGGCTATGGATACGATGATCTTGGCCGGGAGACACTGGATAAAATATATGCCCAGATTTTCGGCGCGGAGGCCGCGCTGGTGCGCATTCATTTTGTCAACGGCACCCACGCCCTCACAGCTGCCATGTTCGCCCTTGTCAAACCGGGGGATACCATCCTCGCCGTCACAGGTACGCCTTACGATACCCTCCGCTCCGCCATCGGCATAAGCGGCGACTGCCACGGCTCCCTGAAATTTTACGGCGTGAACTATGCTCAGGTGGAGCTGGCTGCGGACGGCGGGCCGGATCTTGAGGCAATAAGGGAGGCAGCGTCAGAAAAGAGTGTCACTGCCGTTATGATTCAGCGCAGCCGGGGCTATGGCGAGCGCAAGGCGCTCACGGTTAAGGAAATTTCCGAAATTTGCGCCGCGGTAAAGGCGGTGAACCCCGGCGCCAGCATCATGGTGGATAACTGCTACGGCGAGTTTACCGATGTGATTGAGCCCACCCATGTGGGGGCAGATATTGTAGCCGGTTCTCTTATCAAAAACCCAGGCGGAGGCATAGCCCCCACAGGCGGATATATAGCAGGGAGAGAAACGCTTGTGGACCGGGCGGCCATGCGCCTGACCACACCCGGCATCGGAGGTGAGTGCGGCTCCACGCTGGGCAACAACCGTCTTCTGTTTCAGGGCTTGTTTATGGCCCCACATATTGTGGCCCAAGCGCTCAAGACAGCCGTTTTCTGTGCGGCAATGATGGAAGAGATGGGGATAGAGAGCTCGCCCAGAGTTGATGACGAGCGTTCGGATATCATTCAGATGATAAAACTGGGCAGCGCCGATAACATGAAGCGCTTTTGCCTCGGCATTCAGGCGGGCGCACCCGTTGATTCCTTTGTTACTCCGGAGCCCTGGCCCATGCCCGGGTATGACTGCCCAGTGATTATGGCGGCGGGAGCCTTCGTGCAGGGCTCATCCATAGAACTTTCGGCTGACGGCCCCATGCGAGAGCCCTATATCGCCTATATGCAGGGTGGGCTTACCTATGAGTCCGGCAAGTTGGGAATTATGATGGCCGTCAGCGCCATGTTGGACATACAGTAAGGCATATAATGCATGGGGAGGTGACTCCATGTATTACCGCCGCGTGTTCCGTAGAAGGCCGCGCTATCATTATTCGAATCCCGATGCCCCGGGCGGCATGAGGCCCAGGCCCCGGGGAAAAAGTTTCTGGCCGCTGTTTTTTCTGGCGGCTCTGCTGATTTTCCTTGCTGCAGCCGCGCTTTTTCTTGAGGACTTGTCCACCCAGATAGCTGTTTCCGACGCAAGCGATGTTGTAACAGTGCGCATAAACAATGCCATTGCGGACATTATGAACAGCGGGGAATACGGCGGGGACTATTTTGTGACCTTTGAGAAAAATGATGCCGGGGAAGTTACCGCCATAAGCAGCAATATGGCGCGGATAAACGCCCTCTCGGCCAAAATTCTTGACAGGGTGGTGGGGGCAACAGAGAACCACAGCATTATTGTCGAGATACCGATTGGAAATCTGACAGGCGTAAGCCTTCTTATGGGCCGGGGGCCGAAAGTGCCGGTTGAGATCATCGTGCTGACTTCGTCCAGGGTGGAATTTAACAACAGCATTGTTACCGCTGGAATCAACCAAACCAAACATCAGATCAACCTTGAGGTCATAGTGGATATAGACATTCTCATTCCCTGGGATACCGAGAGCACCCAGGTACAGACGGAGGTGCTCATCGCAGACACCATTGTGGTGGGCCAGGTGCCGAAAACATACCTCAATATGCAGCAAACAGGAGAATAAAAAATGGATGTACAAAAGGAAATCATCAGGCTTCGCCGTGAGCTTGAGCATCATAACAAGCTCTACTATGTGCTGGACGCGCCGGTCATTTCGGACTACGAATACGACATGCTCATGCAGCGCCTGAAAGCACTTGAGGCGGAACACCCGGAGCTTGTTACGCCTGATTCACCCACTCAGCGCGTGGGAGGTGCGGCCCTTTCCCAGTTTGAACCTGTGCGCCATCAGGTGCGGCTGGAGAGCCTGACAGATGTTTTTTCATATGACGAGCTGCTCTCTTTCGGCGAGCGGATGGATGCCCTTATCGCCGGGCCACACGGCTATGTGGTGGAGCCGAAGATCGATGGGCTTTCCATGTCCCTTGAATACGAGAACGGTATCTTTGTCCGGGGAGCCACCCGGGGCGACGGCATAACCGGGGAGAATGTAACGGAGAATCTGCGCACCGTCCGCTCTCTTCCCCTCAGAATAGAAAACGCGCCGGAGCGGCTCATCGTCCGGGGCGAGGTGTATATGTCCAAGGCCGTTTTTCAGGAACTGAACGAACAGCGGGAGATAAACGGGGAGGCGCTGCTGGCCAATCCCCGCAACGCCGCGGCGGGTTCTATGCGCCAGCTAGACCCCAGAGTGGCCGCCTCAAGAAAGTTGGATATTATCTGCTTTAACATGCAGTACAGCTCCGATTTTAAATACGAAACGCATGCGGAGACGCTGGACGCCATGCGCGCAATGGGCTTCCCTGTGGTACCCTATAAGGAATACGGCGATATCGGCTCATGCCTGGAACGAATAGGCTGGCTGGGGGAGAACAGAGGAGAGCTGCCCTATGATATGGACGGGGCCGTCATTAAAATTAACTCCCTGTCCCAAAGGGAGAGTTTGGGCAGCACTGCCAAGGCTCCTCGCTGGGCCGTGGCTTTCAAGTATCCGCCGGAGAAGAAAGAGAGCCGGGTGGTGGACATCGTCATTCAGGTGGGCCGTACAGGAGTTTTGACGCCAAAGGTAATCGTTGAGCCGGTGCGTCTTGCGGGGACTACCGTTTCCGCCGCCACACTTCACAATCAGGACAATATTGACCGGCTCGATCTGCGCATAGGGGATACGGTTCTTCTTCAGAAAGCAGGAGAGATTATTCCGGAGGTGCTCTCCGTCAATAAGGACAAACGTCCCGGAAATACCCTTCCTTTCGTGATGCCGGCCATTTGCCCCGAGTGCGGCTCACCTGTTGTGCGGGACGAGGATGGAGCGGCTCTCCGCTGCACCAGCCCTGAATGTCCCGCCCAGAGGCTCCGCAATATTGCCCACTTTGCATCCCGCGAGGCCATGGACATTGAAGGGCTGGGTATTTCTGTCTGCGAGAGCCTGATAAACAGCGGACTTGTAAAAACCGCAGCCGACCTGTATTCCCTTGATAAGGAAAGAGTTGCGGCTCTTGAGCGAATGGGGAATAAGTCCGCCGAGAACCTCATCGCCGCTATTGATCGCAGCCGGGAAGCAGGCCTGGCGAGGCTGCTGTGCGCTTTCGGAATCAGGCAGGTGGGTCAAAAAGCAGCCAAGGTGCTGGCAGCTTATTTCCCGAATCTGGACAGGCTCATGGAGGCAAACACCGAGGAGCTTACCAAAATTCCGGATATCGGCGGAATAACGGCGGGATTTATTGCCGAATGGTTTAAAAACCCTCAATCTATGCACCTTATAAAAAGGCTTCGGGAGGCCGGCGTCAGCTTCGAGAGCCGGGAAGAAAAACGGGACAGCCGTTTTGCCGGCATGACCTTCGTTCTTACCGGTACGCTGCAAAAATATACCCGGGACGAAGCAACAGCTCTTATTGAGAGCTGTGGCGGCAAAACCTCATCCTCCGTCTCAAAAAAGACCAGTTTTGTGTTGGCGGGAGAGAATGCGGGCAGCAAGCTCACAAAGGCCGAGAACCTTGGGGTGAAAGTAATAAGCGAGGAAGAATTTGCGGACCTGCTCAAGTGATTTCCTTTGAAAAGGCTTCTCCGGCCATGTGTCGGAGGAGCTTTTAACATCCCCGGCTCCCTTTTCATATAATAGCCCGAGGATTTCCTCAATTCGTCACAGGAGGAATTAACTTGGACAGAAACCAAAGGGACGATGCTTATAGATACGGCTGTCTGCCGGACAGGGCGCCTCTGGCCGCGGCATATGTGCCCATGCAGTGCTCCGCTGTTCCGGCATACGAGCCTGGGGAGGCCTTATCCAGGGGCACTCTTTTCCCCGGCCTGGATCTGCCGTTTATGAATATAGTCAACAGCAATCTCAAAAGCACCCCGATGACGGAAATGATGGCCATAGACTTTGTGGCCGATGAGCTTGAGCTGTACCTTGACACACATTCCGATGACGCCGAGGCTTTCGCCATGTATCAGACCTTTCTGGCCCTGCAGAAAGAGGCCCGGGAGCGCTATGTGCAGCTATACGGCCCCGTGACACAGACAGATATGCTGGGTATGCGCGATTATGCGTGGCTGAATAATCCCTGGCCCTGGGATTTCCAGCCAAAGATGGAGGTATAGCCATGTTTGTATATGAAAAGAAACTTCAGTACCCAGTCAGAATAAAGAACACAAACCCGGCTCTGGCAAAGTTCATCATAAGCCAATACGGTGGGCCGGACGGGGAGTTGGGGGCCTCCCTGCGCTATCTGAGCCAGCGCTATTCTATGCCCTACCCGGAGCTTAAGGCTCTGCTTACAGATATTGGAACAGAGGAGCTGGGCCATCTGGAGATGATCGGCGCCATTGTCCACCAGCTTACCCGGAGCATGACCCCGGAGGAGATTAAAAAAGCAGGCTTTGAGACCTATTTTGTGGACCGTACGGCGGGCGTTTATCCTACCGCTGCATCGGGCTTCCCCTGGAGCGCCGCCAGCATGGCAGTAAAAGGAGACGTAATTGCGGACCTGAACGAGGATCTCGCCGCCGAGCAGAAGGCCAGGGTGACCTATGACAATATTCTCCGACTGAGCGACGATCCCGATGTGAACGACGTTATCCGTTATCTGCGGGAACGGGAGATTGTCCATTACCAGCGCTTCGGCGAGGGGCTGCGGCGAACGCTGGAAAAGCTGGACCAGAAAAATATATACGCGGTGAACCCGGCCTTCGACAGGTAGGCCCTGACTGCCCGGATTTTCCCGGGCAGTTTTTTTATTGCAATAATTTAATTTACAAAAGGGCTGAAATGTAGTATATTATTCAAAGAAAAATTAATTCAGAGGTGCTTTCTTATGAGCCGTATGGTTGGAACCGTTTCAAGAGGTCTGCGCGCCCCCATCATCCGCGAGGGGGACGACCTGAAAAAGATCGTAACAGAGAGTGTGCTGGAGGCGTCTCGGCAGGAGGGCTTTGAAGTACGCAACAGGGACATTGTTGCTATGACCGAGGCAATTGTTGCCCGGGCCCAGGGCAACTACGCCACGGTAAGCGATATTGCCGAGGATGTGCGCGCCAAGCTTGGCGGCGGGACCGTCGGCCTTATCTTTCCCATTCTCAGCCGCAATCGGTTTGCCATCTGTCTGCGTGGCATTGCCTCTGGAGCAGAAAAAATTGTACTCATGCTCTCATACCCATCCGATGAGGTGGGCAATCATCTTATCGACTGGGATATGCTGGACAGCAAGGCCGTCGATCCCTACCGGGATGTTTTGAGCCTTGAGAGATACAGGGAGCTTTTTGGTTATAATAAACACCGCTTCACCGGCATCGATTATGTGGACTACTATGCGCAGCTCATCCGCGAAAGCGGCGCAGAGGCAGAAGTAATATTCGCCAATGACCCCAGGGAGATTCTCAGCTACACCAAAGACGTCATCTGCTGCGACATTCATACCCGTGAACGCACCAAGCGTCTGCTGAAAGATGCCGGCGGCAGGCGCATTTATGGGCTGGACGAGATTATGACCGCCCCGATAAAAGGCAGCGGTTTTAACGAGAAATACGGGCTTCTCGGCTCCAACAAGGCAACCGAGGATAAAGTGAAGCTCTTCCCCAGGGACTGCCAGAGCCTTGTTGAGGATATTCAGGCGGATCTTCTCCGGGAGACCGGGAAACTTGTTGAGGTCATGGTCTACGGGGATGGCGCGTTTAAAGATCCCATCGGTAAGATCTGGGAGCTGGCCGACCCTGTTGTTTCTCCCGCCTACACCGAAGGGCTGGAGGGCACCCCAAACGAACTGAAACTCAAGTACCTGGCTGACAACGATTTTGCCCAGCTCTCCGGCGAAGCCCTGCGGGACGCGATAAAACAGGAAATCCATAAAAAGGACGGAGATCTGGTAGGGAAGATGGTCTCCGAGGGCACTACGCCGCGCCGCCTGACCGACCTTATCGGCTCTCTCTGCGACCTTACTTCCGGTAGCGGCGACAAGGGCACCCCCATTGTATACATTCAGGGCTATTTCGACAATTATACCAATGATTGATCTCATCTGGCCGCAGGCCGGGCTTGTCCCGTTAATAAAAATTTAACAGCTTGTTTAAGCTTTTTTCAGCAAATATTTCCTGTTGTGTGCTAATATAATAGCATCGGAAGGGCAAAGCCCAACTGTGTTGAAAAAAATTATACGGCTATGCACATGATCGATGCCGCGGCCCGCGCTGCGGATAAGCCTACGAGAGTGTGCGTTTGGCAATAGCCGCACAGCTTATTCCTCAAATTACTTGAGCGCAGTTCAAAACGGCGAACTGCGCTCAAGACAATTTTGTTTTTCTTTTGTCTCGTCCCGGCTTACCGGGGCGTTTTTTTATTGTCCGAACTCCGGCAGACAGTGCATCTGGAGCTGCCCAAGTACCTGGAACCCCTCTGCCTGTGACAATGCCCAATTGAATGTGTTGGACGAAAAACCTATAATCCCAATATTTTTATTAGCAATAAAGTCTAAAAAGCACTGTTCAAAATCTACGATACTAATTCCACAAAAATAATTTGGATCTAAGATAATGATATTATCGTATTTTTCTCTTAGTACTGCCGCTAGCGTATACAGAGAGAGCGGTGGCATTGTATCAGCGATAAAACGCCCTTTATCAGCATTACTTGGGAAAGCAGCCAGCAAAATATTCATGTTTAACTACCTCGTTTAATTTGTAGAAAGACATACTATTTTTTTTGAGAAAAAGTAGATACTATATAAATTGTGGAAAGAAAACCCAATACAAGTAATAACACGATGCCCAACAACAGTAAGCCTTTGCTTGATAGTATATCACTTAAGCAAAGTATGAAAAACGCAAAAGAAACTCCAAACATTATTCTACTGCATTTTTTTAGAAACGCTTTTTTATTGATGCTTTGTTTCTTCTGCTCATCTGCTGTGCTGTAACCCGTAATAAACTTTTCGCCTCTACCGGTGTTGAACAAAATAGCAAAACACAAGCAAAGTATGGCCATGACAATATGCACTGCCAGCAGCATTTACATCCCTCCCAATAATTCTCAAAAAAGGAAAACGACTATTTTCATAAGAAATGGGGGCGTGATGGGCAACGCAGAAAATTGCCCACCACACCCCGGGCTCAATCAACGAAGTATGAGCATAGCAAACTAATAGTTGTATACCCCAACACCTACTTGAACGCCAAAGCCTACTTCGACAATTACCACGCCACCCCCTACAGTAACTCCAAATAAGTAAACAGCTAGTGCAAGTACTGCAACAAGAGTCATTGGAGCAGGGTCATCTCCGTCATCAACAATCGGCGATATGTAGATATCTTGGTCTTCCATTTTTTCACCTCCTATTACAATAAATTTGGACAGGAAAGCCGGGCAGCCAGTCCGGCTTTCTTTCCATCTCATGCCTAAGCTACAATAAGGGGAGCAACTGGCTGACCATCACCTCCTTGGGCTTCCATGTCCGAAAGAAAGACTGTCAGCCATCCCCTTATTGCAGCGTTCGATTTGAGCAGGTTGAGCCAGAGAGCTCGCGTTACCCAATAGATTGAATCGGCAATGAGAAAAAGATGGATTCCGGTTGCAAATTCGTATTGGAGGAATGCAAATGAACTCTGTTGGCATCGACATTTCCAAAGGCAGAAGCACGGTTGCCGTCATACGTCCCTTTGGAGAGGTCGTTATCTCGCCCTTTGAAGTCCGTCACACCGACAGCGAACTGAGCAAGCTGGCAATGCAGCTTAAAAGCCTGAACGGTGAGACTCGTGTGGTCATGGAGGCCACAGGAAACTACCATGCGCCGGTGGCAAAGCTGCTCCACGACGCAGGGCTGTATGTTTCCGTCGTCAATGCAAAGCTGGTGCATGGCTACGGGAACAACGATTTACGGCGTGTCAAGACCGACCGAAAGGATGCCGTAAAACTGGCAAATTACGGCCTTGACCGCTGGCTCACTTTGCCGAAGTATATCCCGGAAGAAGATACCCGGCTGCTGCTGAAGAACTGCTACCGCCAGTACCGGCAGTATTCCAAGGTGCAGACGCTTCTGAAGAACAATCTGATCTCGTTGCTGGATACGGTGTTTCCAAATGTCAACCGCTTGTTTTCAAGCCCGATCCGTGGAGACGGGAGTGAAAAGTGGGTGGATTTTGTGGCTGAATTCTGGCATTACCGCTGCGTCAGCGAGAAATCTGAAAGAGCATTCACAAACAAATACCAGCGTTGGTGCAGGAAGCATGGCTATAACTTCAGCGAAGCAAAGGCGCACACGATTTTCACCGAAGCCAGCGGACACATTGGCGTCATGCCAAAGTCCGAAACGACCAAGCTGCTCGTGGAACAGGCTGTTGCACAGCTCAGAGCGACTTCTGCGGCCCTCACCGCACTCAAGCACGAAATGCTTGCCTTAGCTGCACAACTGCCGGAATATCCCATCGTCATGGGTATGTTTGGCGTGGGACCGACTCTGGGACCGCAGCTCATAGCTGAAATTGGGGATGTGCGCCGTTTTTATTCAAAGAAAGCGCTCGTGGCCTAGGCTGGACTGGATGCTCCGCCAAACGATTCCGGTGATGTGACCGGCAGACATAAGAGCATGAGCAAAATTGGCGCGTCATCGCTGCGGCGGACGCTGTTCCTTGTCATGAGCGTCTATTTGCAGAACTCACCACTGGATGAACCGGTCTACCAGTTCATGGACAGGAAACGTGCCGAGGGTAAGCCCTACCGCGTCTACATGATGGCTTCTGCCAACAAGTTCCTGCGGATCTACTACGCCACCGTGAAAGCTCATCTGGAGTCGCTGGAACACACCGCCTGATCTCACCATAAAGCATTGGTTGACCGCCGTTTCAAATTTGAGACGCGAAGCGGCTTGGTTTGGTGCGGCCTTTTTGCACACCGCATTACCTTGAAATTTCTACTTGACTTTTCTTAGCAGGTCTCACTTAAAACTACCGCAAACACCTATCACATGGCATCATGTGCTTAAACAGGTAAACATAAAGCTTTATGCGCTACATGTCGTGGCTAAAGAGCACGTATCATGGTTTTGTGTTGTGATTCAATTTCACATATGTGTATCGATGAAAACATTTGGAAAGTAACAATGCGTGATAAACACTGACATTATTACTCTAAAGCTAGTTTATAAATATATGCAGCATAATCGAAAGACTCTCTATTTAGTTTTCCCTGCCTGTCCCTTGAATGAACGCAGGCCAAAATCTGCGGAGCGGAGCCGGAGATAAAGAGCCAGCGCCCGCGCCTTTTCTGAGCCACTTGGGAACTGGCTCTCGTGACAGGAAAAAATCGAGTTAAGCTGCGTTTGGAAAAAGCCTTTTGTCTTGACGTAACGGTTGGATCTGGCCGTAAAATAGAAAGCGATTGCATGAATACAGAAAGTATGAAAGAAGCATCAGAGCTCGGGGCAGCAGTGTCATGCAGAGCAGCAGGCACAAAGCAGATGGGGGATAAGGATTGTGGCAAGGGTCCCTCTGATGCCGGCAAAAAGCGTCGCCCGGGAGGCAAACTGATTTCTGGCATCGGCATTGAAGCTGAGCGCGGGGATCAATAGGAAACCAGGTTATAGACCATATCCCGGCCCACCGTGCCAAGGGGAAACATTATAAGATTTTCTTTCGCAGCGCCGGATTTTCCATGTCTATCGCTCCAATCGCATCAGACAATTTCATTTTAACATCGCAGCACGGCCTTGGCAAGATAACGAGCTCCAAGCTCAACAAAAATTGAACTATGGTTGAAGAATGCTTGAAAATGTGGCATTATAAGATACATGAAAGGGGAGAGGCTTATGTTCAAAATTCTTATCGCTGAGGATGACGCTGAGCTGCGGCAGCTTTTCCGGCATGTGCTCCAGAAAAACGGATACAGTGTTAAGGGCGTTTCAAATGGTCGGGAGGCGTTGGACGCGCTGGACGGCGGTTATTTCGACCTTATCATCTCCGACATTATGATGCCCGTCATGGACGGATATGAGCTTGTAAGCTCTCTGCGGGAGGCGGGGATAAATACCCCGGTGATGATGATAACCGCCAAGGACGCATTTGACGACATGCGCCAGGGCTTCCTATCCGGCACAGATGACTATATGGTAAAGCCTATAAATGTAAACGAGATGGTTCTCCGGGTGGGAGCCCTCCTGCGCCGGGCGCAGATGATAAACGAGCGGCGGCAGACTATCGGCGGAACCGTTCTTGAGTGCGACTCGCTGACGGTAGCTTCCAACGGTGAGAGCTTTATATTGCCTCAGAAGGAGTTTATGCTGCTTTATAAGATGGCTTCTTTTCCAGGTAAGATATTTACCCGCCAGCAGCTTATGGACGACATCTGGGGCTATGACTCGGACAGCGACACACATACTGTTGACGTGCACATAGGCAGACTCAGAGAGCGCTTTCGGGACAATCCGGACTTCAAAATCGTAACCATGCGGGGCGTTGGCTACAAGGTGATAAAGCTATGAAGGACAAGCAGCGCTTTAGTCTCCGCTTTTATTTTACTCTCGTGGTCATGGCGGAAATAACGTTCAGCATTATTATCGCCCTGCTCCTGCTCTGGCTTTTTAACAGCATGGGCAACGACCGGGTGCTTCTTCCCCTGACTTTGTGGCAGATTATGCTCAGCATTTTAATCGGCGGCACGATCACGACCTTTCTCAGCCGCTGGTTTTTTGCCCCTATCACAACGCTCAGTCGAGCCATGAGCCAGGTTGCCTCCGGAGATTTTAAGGTGCGCCTGGAGACGGACAGCAGTATAAGCGAGATACAGGAGCTGTATTCGAATTTCAACCTGATGGCCGGGGAGCTGGGAACAACGGAGATACTGCAGACGGATTTTGTCTCCAACGTATCCCATGAGTTTAAGACCCCTATCAGCGCCATAGAGGGCTATGCTACCCTCCTGCAGGATGAACGCTGCAAGCCGGGGGAGCGGAGGCAGTATACCGATAAAATTCTCCTGAACACCAGGAGGCTCTCAGAGCTGGTTGGCAATATTTTGCTGCTTTCAAGATTGGATAACCAGTCGATTCAGGGAAAGAAAAGCCTTTTCAGGCTGGACGAGCAGATTCGCCAGGCCATCGTGCTTCTGGAACCTAAGTGGAGCGAGAAAGACATAGAATTTGATGTGGAGCTGGAGAGTCTTGAATATACTGGCAGCGAGGCGCTGCTGTTTCATGTCTGGAGCAATCTTATCGGAAACGCCGTCAAGTTCAACAGTTCCGGCGGCTATGTGGGCGTGAGGCTGGAGCGGAAAAAAGGTGGTGTAAGGGTACAGGTGGATGATAATGGACCGGGTATTCCGGAAGAGAGCCTTGAACATATTTTTGATAAATTCTACCAGAGTGACAGCTCACATAAAAGCGAGGGCAACGGCCTTGGTCTCGCCCTTGTAAAGCGTATACTGGATTTGAGCGGCGGAAGCATATGCGCGGAAAATCTGTCCGGAGGCGGCTGCCGTTTTACAGTCTTTCTGCCAATGTGATGTAATGAAGAGCAATTCCATGTTTTTTCATGGCATTGCTCTTTTTCAACTATTGTTGAGTTTTAGTTGAGCTTCAGTTGCGCTAAAGCGCTTATTATGTGCTCATAAAATGACGTATGCTGCGGAGGCGCTGTGATGGAGCAAAAAAAGAAAAGCCAAATTTTTACAATCCCCAATTTATTGTCCCTCTTCAGGCTATGCCTGATTCCACTTTTTGTCTGGCTATACTGCTGGCGGCAGAGCTACATGCTGACCGCCTGTGTTCTGATCCTGTCAGGGCTGACAGACCTGGCGGACGGCTACATTGCCCGGCGCTTCAACATGACGAGCGACCTGGGAAAAGCCCTCGACCCTGTTGCGGATAAACTCACCCAGGCGGCTATGATGCTCTGCTTGCTGACCCGATTCAGGCTCATGCTTATCCCGCTTTCAATCATCGTTATAAAAGAGCTTGTGACCGGAGTTTTCAGCCTGGTGGTTATTAAAAAAACCGGACGGGTCATGAGTGCCGACTGGCATGGAAAGCTGACTACTCTTCTGCTTTATGCCATGATGATCATCCATGTGCTCTGGTATGACATCCCCTATACCTGGTCCACGCTTACAATTCTTGCCTGTATCTGGATGATGCTGCTGTCCTTCTGCCTGTATATTATCCGCAACATAAACGCTCTGCGTGAGGCGGGAAGAGGCGATGAAAAAGACAATAAAGAATAAAAATAAAGGAGCTTGCGTTTCAAATGGGTAAATTTATGAGGTGTTTGCTGGGGCATACCATTCTGGTTTCCATCGTCGCCGCGCTGCTGCTCATCGCCGCTGCCGCTTGTCTGATTTTCTGGCCGGTGGTTTTTATGAAAATTCTGCGATACGGCTTTGCGGGCCTGAATATTGTCTGTGCGATTTGGATAATCGTAGCGCTTTTCAGGAGAAAATAGGAAGAAGGGATCAAAATGCAGGAAGTTAAAAAACCGCGCAAACCGCTTATATTTTATTGGGTAATGGTGCTGCTTATCCTGATCCTGTTCAACTCCCTTGCCATGCCCTACATACAGGAAGGTCAGGTAAAGCAGGTTGACTACGGCACATTCATGGGCATGACCGAGGAAAAAAATATCGGCAAAGTTGAGGTCACCGAGACCGAAATCTATTTTACCGACAAAAACGGAGAGAACATATACAAGACCGGCGTCATGAACGACCCGGAGCTTACCTCTCGCCTTTATGCTTCCGGCGCCGAGTTTGCGGGGGAGATCGTGGAGGAGGGCTCGCCGCTGCTCATGTTTCTTGTGACCTGGCTTGGCCCAATTATCATCTTCATGGTCATCGGGCAGATAATGTACAAGAAGATGATGAACAAGGCCGGGGGCGGAAGTTCTATGATGTTCAATATGGGCAAGAGCAATGCAAAGGTCTATGTAAAATCCGCCGACGGGATCAAATTTTCAGACATTGCCGGTGTGGACGAGGCCAAAGAAAACTTGACCGAAATAGTCGACTACCTGCACAACCCCGAAAAATACAGGGAAATCGGCGCCTCCATGCCAAAAGGCGTGCTGTTGGTCGGACCTCCGGGCACCGGCAAGACAATGCTTGCCAAAGCTGTGGCCGGTGAGGCCAATGTACCCTTTTTCCCTATGTCCGGCTCGGAATTTGTTGAAATGTTTGTGGGCATGGGTGCTTCAAAGGTTCGGGATCTGTTCCGCCAGGCCAAGGAGAAAGCGCCATGCATTGTTTTTATAGATGAGATAGACGCTATCGGCAAAAAGCGGGATGGACAGCTTGGCGGAAATGACGAGCGGGAGCAAACCCTGAATCAGCTCCTTACGGAGATGGACGGTTTTGAGGGAAACAGCGGCGTTATAATCCTAGCCGCTACCAACCGGCCAGAGTCTGTCTCTTATACACATCTCCGAGCCCACG
>ERZ1026966.705-NODE-705-length-15050-cov-7.087496_pt1 | contig 15050 bp, 17 predicted proteins | sample MGYA00519296_ERZ1026966 | MGnify/ENA primary metagenome ERZ1026966 (study PRJEB26926, sample SAMN06164478) | human gut metagenome | biome: ENVO:00009003; feature: ENVO:2100002; material: ENVO:00002003 | host: Homo sapiens | place: USA | collected 2012 ... | reverse complement strand
GCGGCACGCGTTTCGATAAAGCCGAAAAGAACGCCGCAGAGTATATCGCAAAGCTGCTCACCGAGCGCAAGTGGGATATTTCGCATGTGAAGAAGCATCAGGACTTCGACGGCAAATACTGCCCGCACCGCACGCTCGACAAGGGCTGGCAGCGCTTTTTGAACATGGTGAAAAGCTATATAACGGCGAGCACACCGGCAGCATCCACACCTGCATCCGGCACCTTCAAGCCGTACCTCATCCGCAAAAACTGCCGTGACCCGCTGAACATCCGCAAAGGTCCGGGCACAAATTACGGCGTGCAAGGCCAGATCAAGGACACGCTGCGCTATACGATCGTTGAAGAGCGCAGCGGCCCCGGCTCCGCCAAGGGCTGGGGCCGCCTCAAGGCCGGCGGCTGGGTTGCGAAGGACTGGGTGAAGAAGGTCTAAAAGTAAATACATAAAGCAAAAGGCGCAGGGCGGCCGGAATATCCGAGCAGGCTCTGCGCCTTTTTTATTTCAAAAAAATAGCACCCCGGGTCGGAAGGACTTCGACCGTGGGGCGCTTGACGGATTTATCGACCATATTGTAAAAAAGGTGCGGCAAAAATGTCAGGAAAATCTTGAACAGGCCTGCAAAAATCTGCTATGATATGTCAAAAGGGGGATAGCTATGACAAAAGAGCAGATTAGGACAAAATTTGACCGTTGGGTTGAACGTGTAGGGCACACGCCGCTTGAAAATGACCTCGACAACGCGACGCTTTTGCTTTCATACGACGACAAGCAAACAAGTACAACGCTTTCGACCGTGGCAGTCTATGCCGTCGCCGTACATACCGACCACGTGCATGTGTTCTTGTTTTCTGCGCGTACCGCTTGGCAGCTTGATGAGCGGGGCAATACCGGCAAAGTGCTTGATGAGAGGTATAGGGCTATTGTGGCGTTTTAGCACGGGTAGTCAAAAAAGTTGTCGGCAGTATATCATTTTTGAAGAAAAACGGCCTTCTTGCACCTGTTTATAATTTTGACTTGAAATTTACCGTATTTCTGCTATAATCTTTATAGTTATCCCTTTATGTTTATGCTTAAAAAGCGGTGGCCAAACTGCCAGAAAATTAAAGGAGCAGAGGATTATGAGTATTCCAGAAATGGACATGAACCCGGAGATCGCCCGAAAGTTACTCGAGGTCGGTGAAGAATTCCGCATTGAAGGCCCGTTCTTCTCGTACGAAGAAATCAAAATGGGCAATGTGAACCACACATACAAAGTCAATTATATTCGCGATGACGGTACCGGCATGGCAAAGATTAAGTCTTTCCTTGTACAGCGCGTCAATACATATGCGTTTCAGCACCCAATTGAGCTGATGCAGAACATTGACCGTGTCACGGAGCACATCCGCGAAAAATGCCCGGATACGAAAAGTCTGCATTTCCATCACACGAAGCACGGCGTCAACTATTTGATGGATAATGACGGCTTCTGGCGGCTCAGCAACTACGTGCCGTCTGTGACGTTCGATACCTGCGACGACCTGAACGTGGTGCGCAGTGCAGGTGAGGCGTTCGGCGATTTCCAACTGATGTTGGCGGATTTCGATGCGAACTCCCTTTTCTACACGATCCCGGACTTCCACAACACGCGCAAGCGCTATGAGAAGCTGAAGGAAGACATGGCGGCCGACCCGTGCAATCGTGTGGCAGAGGTGCGCAAAGAGCTCGATTGGCTGCTTTCCGTAGAGGACGAGGCTTGCCGCCTGACCGACCTCTTTGAAAAAGGCGAGCTTCCGCTGCGCGTTACGCACAACGATACAAAGATCAACAACGTGCTGTTCGATGAGAAGACGCACGAGGCGCTCGTTGTCATCGATCTCGATACCGTTATGCCGGGTCTTGTCGGCCACGATTTCGGCGATGCCATCCGCTTCGCTGCAAATTTTGTGGAAGAAGATTGCGATCATCCGGAAAAGGCCGGCGTAAACCTCAATATTTTCTGGGCATTTGCCGAGGGCTTCCTTAAAAAGACCGCCGCGTCTCTGACGAAAACCGAAGTGGATACGCTGGCGCTCAGCTGCTTTGCGCTTACCTGCGAGCTTGCAACGCGCTTCCTCGCGGACTACATCGTCGGCGATAAGTACTTTAAGGTCAAAAAGCCGCAGCATAACCTTGTCCGTACGCGCTGCCAGGTTGCCCTTGCAAAGGACATGCTGAATAAAATGGACGCGATGAACGCCATCGTGCAGGACTGCGCACGCCGCTACAAAGAGACCGAAAACGCATAATTCATTTTGCATCCAGACGACCCGGCAGTTTTGTCGGGTCGTTTTTAAAAACAGGGAGGAGTTTATCATGAAAATTCTGTTGACCGGCGCAAATGGCTTTGTAGGGGCGCGCATCCGTGCGGCGGCGCCCGTTATTTGTGCGCCGTCTCTGCGCGGGGCGGAAAAAGAGGATATCGACCGCCTCATCGACACCGTGCAGCCGGACGCCATCCTTCACACCGCGGCAATCTCGGACATCGGTGCGTGTGCCAAAGACCCGGAAGGATCATACCACGCAAACGTTTTGGTGCCGGAGTATTTAGCCAAAGCCGCAAACGGCGCGAAGCTCGTGTTGTTCAGCTCCGATCAGGTGTACAGCGGCGCAAAGGGCGATAAGCCGTTTACGGAAGACGACATTGCGACCGCAAATCTCTACGCCGAAGAGAAGTTGGAAATGGAAAACCGCGTTCTCGCGATCGACCCGAACGCCGTCATGCTGCGTGCGACGTGGATGTATGACATGCCTATGTTCGGCGTGCCGAACCGCAGCAACCTCATCACGATGTTCCTGAACGCCGCCATCACCCAAAAGCCGCTTGCACTTTCCAAAGAGGAATTTCGCGGCATCACCTATGTGCGCGAGGTTGCAGAGCAGACCTTGCAGGCTGTGAATTTGCCCGGTGGCGCGTATAACTTCGGCAGCGAGGCAGACGTCTCCATGTACGCGCTCGCGGAGCTGTTTGTGAAAAAAACAGGCATGAAGCTCAATTTGCAGGAAAAGTCCGGCGGCGAAAACCTCTGGATGAATTGTGCAAAGCTCAAAAACGCCGGCGGTGGATTTGAGACGACTGCCGAAGGCCTTGCGACGTGCATGGAAGACTATAATCTTTCGCTGCTCGGCCAATAACAAAACGAAAATCTCCTTTGAAGCCCGGTTTTACGGGTTCTTCAAAGAAGATTTTTAATGGATCGAAATATAATTACGTCAATAGCCTTATGTAAACTAAATTATGTAAAATTAAACAAATTTGTCGAGCGCATGGGCGCGTTCACAGGCCGCACGCACCGGTTCCGGCTGCATGCGCAGCACGCCGGGCTCGCCCACGACCTCCGCAGAGTTCGAAATCCTTCTGCCTCACAACAGATCAGAAAGATAGGCTAAATGGTCCGGTGGGCTGTTTAGCCGTAAGAAACCCTATCAAGAGGTTCCTTAAAAAGACATGAAGAATGCAAAAAGCCACAAGCTCAAAAGTGTCATTTAAACCCCCTTCGGCATAACTTGTACAAGGGGAAAGTCCCCGAAAACAAGGAGGGGTTTTATGGCATCTTTTACAAATTTCGCGACGCTTTCGTATAACGGAGGCACAACGAATTCCAACACCGTCACGGGCGAGCTTTTGGAGGCCTTGACCGTTACCAAAACCGCCGTGGTGAAAAATTACGCCGCAAACGATAAGATTACGTATATCATTTCTATCGTAAACAGCGGTGCGCAGCCGGTGACAAATCTCACGGTCACCGATAACCTCGGCGCGTATGAATTTAATAGCGGGACCGTCTATCCGCTCGCGTATGTGCCGAATTCTGTTCGGTATTATGTAAACGGCGTCTTGCAGACCGCGCCCACCGCAACGCCGGAGCCGCCGCTCGTCATTACGGTCCCGAATGTCCCCGCAAACGGCAGCATCATGCTCGTTTACGAGGCAGAGGTCACAGCGTATGCACCGCTCGGCACGGACGGCAGCATCACGAATACCGCAAATGTCACGGACGGCAATCTGGAAGTCAGCGCGTCGGAAACTGTCTCCACGGATGATCGCGCGGTGCTCACCATCAGCAAAGCGCTGTGTCCTGCGGTCGTCACGGGGAACGGGCAGATTACGTATACGTTCGTCATCGAAAACATGGGCAACACCGAAGCTTCCGAAGCCGAGCGCATCGTGCTGACCGATACGTTTGACCCGATTCTCAAAAACATTGCGGTCACGTTTAACGGCACCGCTTGGACAGCAGGTACGCAGTACACGTATGGCGAAACGACCGGCGTGTTCGCAACGCTTCCGGGGCAGATCACCGTTCCCGCCGCGCAGTATACGCAAAACGAAAACGGCACATGGACCACTACACCCGGCACCGCGGAGATTGTTATCACCGGCACCGTGTAAAGCAAAATTCAGCAGGACGCATAGCGTAGATATCCTCCGGCTTTTCGCCGGGGGATATTCATGCTTTGTGTCGTTTTTTAACAAGCGATTTTACAGGGATTTTACAAAGAACACACAGTTGATTTGACATAGACACGATATACTCCTATACGTGTAAAAGAATGTTAAAAGGGGAAAATCGGGTATGAATATTTTCAATGTACTGACGATGATCGGCGGGCTGTGTCTTTTCCTGTTCGGCATGAACCTGATGGGGCAGGCCTTGGAGCGCCGCGCGGGCGGCAAGCTGCAAAGCTTGCTCGATAAAATGACCGGCAGTGTACCGGCGGGCTTTTTGACGGGCCTCGGCATCACAGCCATCATTCAAAGCTCGTCGGCGACGACAGTCATGGTAGTGGGCTTCGTAAACTCCGGGCTCATGACACTACGGCAAGCCATCAACGTTATCATGGGCGCGAACGTGGGCACCACCGTCACGGCGTGGCTGTTGAGCCTTGCGGGCATCAGCGGCAGCAATATTTGGGTGAATCTTTTAAAGCCGTCATCCTTCACGCCTGTTTTGGCGCTCATCGGCATCATTTTCTATATGTTCTGCAAGTCCGGTAAAAAGAAAGATACCGGCATGATCCTGCTCGGTTTTGCGACCTTGATGTTTGGCATGGAAACCATGAGTGGCGCGGTTTCGGGACTTAAAGATGTCCCGGCGTTCACTTCGCTGTTCCTGATGTTCAAAAATCCGATTCTTGGCGTGCTTGCGGGTGCGCTTTTGACAGGTATCATCCAGTCCAGCTCAGCTTCCGTGGGCATTTTGCAGGCATTGGCCGTAACGGGGCAGGTCAGCTACGCGGCGGCTATCCCGATTATCATGGGCCAGAATATCGGTACCTGCGTTACGGCGCTGATCTCCTCCGTGGGCACACAGAAGAACGCAAAGCGCGCGGCAGTTGTCCATTTGATGTTCAATGTTATCGGCGTGGTCGTGTTACTGACGGCCTTCTGGATTGTAAAGATCGTGTTTGCACCGGCTATTCTGGATGAAAACGCCACCATGTCCGGCATCGCGATTGCGCACTCGCTCTTTAATATCCTGTGCACGGCGATGCTGCTGCCGGCAGGCGGCCTGCTTGAAAAGCTCGCAATCCGCATCGTGCCGGATAAGGGCGGCAAAGAGCAGCCTGTTGAGCTTGAAGAACGTCTGCTCATCACACCGTCCGTCGCGCTCGGCCGCTGCCGTGCCGTTGCGGGCGAAATGGCACGCTGCGCAGGCGAAGCGCTGCATATGGCGCTGACGACCTTTGAAAATTATTCGCCGGAGCTTGCGGAATCCATCCGTGAAAACGAGAGCCGCTGCGACCGCTACGAAGACGAGCTTGGTACATACCTGGTGCGCCTGAGCGCCCAGCAGCTGAGCGATGCCGAAAGCGAAGAAGCCACCGAATTATTAAAAATTATCGGCGATTTTGAGCGTATCTCCGACCACGCCGTGAACCTGCTTGCGGCATCGGAAGAGCTGCGCAGCAAGGAACTTGGCTTCAGCGCCACCGCAGAAAAAGAGCTGAAGGTGCTCATCGGCGCGGTGAGTGAGATATTGAATACGGCAGAGCGCGCGTTCAGCGAAAAAGACCTTGCGGCCGCCGCACAGGTAGAGCCGCTGAAACAGGTCATCGTTGCACTGAAGGAGCAGATGCGCACGCGCCATATTCTGCGCATGCAGCAGGGTCATTGCAGTATTGAAGCGGGCTTCGTGTGGTCCGACCTGCTGACGGATCTCGAGCGAACGGCTGACCACTGCTCTAACATCGCCGGCTGTGTTCTGGATGCGGCAAACCACGGTCTTAATCTGCACGAAACGCTGCGCGCCATGCGTGCCGACGACCCCGACTTCCGCCGCGCCTACGGCACCTACGCGGAAAAATACCGCTTGCAGGCAGTATAACTACATAATCAATCAAGTAAAAAAGAGACAGTTTGCTTTGATATGTACCCCAATACTGGACACCCGGTATGGGGGCATATCACTTTAGGCTGTCTCTTTTTGTATTTGATGAAGTTGCTGAGAATGCTGATTTAGAGGTTGTAACGGAATAGAGCATTTTAAGACGGGCGTACGGAATCGTATTTGGAATCACCCAATGCTTTGAGGTAGGCATCGTAAGCCGCTTCCAACGAAGGAAACTCTTTTCCGTTTTTCAAAATTTCCTTAGATATAGACGGATCGGCTTTTCCGCTTCAAGTGAGAATGATTCCGTAATCTTCCTTATACGATACGACACAGGTTCCGTTTGGCGCAGCAACGCCTTTCCAGTTATCCGTGTTTTCTTGGTCTTTGTAATGGACGATACCGCCGATATTCACAGGGTCTAATGATTGCCAGTCGGCCTGCTTCTGTTTTAGATCGACGGTTACGGTAGTCTCGGAATCTCCGAGCAACGCCTCTGTGGACACCTTTGCATAAGCGGAGCGGACATTTGCAAGATCTGTCGCTTCTCTGGCTTTTTCAAGCTGTGACGCAAATACCGGAATGGCAACTGCAATCAATACGGCGATGATTGCAATGACAATTAGCATTTCCATCAATTTGAATCCGTTTTTGTTTCATTAAAATCCCTGCTTTATCTTTGAATAGAACAAATACATGGTGAAAATAAACATCGAAGTTCATCACCGAAGGTCTCTGCAATATTTTCCACCGGAAAAGATTTCTGCGAAAAAAGATGATTAAATCGTACGGTAAAGACCCATGGAAACCAAAACCTCTGTAATAAAGGAACTGGACACCAATCAAGATACGTGTTGTATCAAAATTGGTGTCCAGTTATGTCTTATGACGTCACCTATGATACAAGGAAACGCGACTGACATGGCTTTTTACGACTCATTTTTTTCGTGAAACTAAGTGATTTTTTGCACCAGTTTTGATTGCCATGATTAGTTCTATGACAGGTAAAAGCTCATTTTGCACCATTTCTCATAATTTTTCTCATGGCTTTAAGATTAAAAAATGGCAGAAAGTTTTATTAAAAAGCGGAGTGGATTTAAGTCTGATTCACTTAGTTGCTATATTTCTTTCGGTAATTATAAGATGGTAATAATTTTTGTATATTTCCTCATAATTTCCTAGCATTGCGTCATAACATGATAAATAAGCCATCCTGACGGGTGGCTTATTTTTGCGTTACTTAAACATTGTAAGGGCCAGTTGAGTGGTAGATAGCTTCAAGAGGATCCGTATTGTCCGACGATATATTTTCCATCAGATAGCAAAGAATTACGGCCATATCCCTGCTTATTGTTTTACCGTTTATGGCGGTGTTAAGGTAATATGTCTGGACGCTTTCGCCATCTCTACTCATTAGGTCGCTACGGACGAAGAATACTGAATTATCATGCTGATGCACATTATCGGTAGAAAAGACATAAAAGATTGTGTCGTATGGGCCGCTATTGTCTTCTACTTGCACTCGCAAGGAATCGTACCAAGATTCTACGTCGGCAGGGACGAACATCTTCTGCTTGTCAAGAGACGTATCCGGCGACCCTGCATACTTCCAATCGACGGCTCTTGCTAGCCATGTGAGCTTAAAGACTAATTCGCCATCTTCCTCAATAATGTAATCGTCAATATTGTGTTTGCATGTAAAATCCGTGCCACTAACATTGTAAGTATAACTACCATCGTCGTCGCCAATCGGTTCGACGTCAGAATCGAGTTCTCCGGACTCTAAATTATCAGGATTTCCGATTCCGCCGTCGTGCGATTCGCTTGCCGGCTCATTGCTGGTTGCCCCAGCATGGTTGTCTCTCTGCGCGCATCCCGCGAGGGCAAGGCAGAGAATCATCAGTAACGCAATTGAAAAAGCAATTCTTTTCTTCATGGTTTACCCCTCCTTTATCGATTTTTTGAGAAAAGAATCATGTGGATGTACCGCACGCTTGCGTCTCGATATCACCAAACGCATTTGTACTTAGCGCGATTATATCATCAAAAGTATAAAATTGAAAGCATGCGCATAAGTCTTTCTCATAGTTCATTTTCCTCTCGTATTCATAGTTGTTTGACAAGTAAACCTATCATCTCCAACATTTTATCTCTGAACATAAAAATCCGCCCCACACAAAAGTATAATTTTTCGTGTGAGGCGGATTTTTTGCATATATTCAGTATTTTGGCAGAACCAATCGCTTTTCTACAACTTCGGCAACGAGCTGGATCGTACTGCGGAAACCGGTTTTCTGCAAGATGTTCTTCACGTGGTATTTGACCGTGTTCGGCGACATATACAATACCGCTGCCATTTCTTCATAACGATATCCTGTCGCTAAAGCGCGAATCACATCCAATTCCCGATCCGTAAATTCGTCGCTTTTCGCCAAACCGATTATTATCGTTGGGCGGTTGTCCGGCCAAACAAATTCACCATTCATTGTTCGGTCACAGATTTCGAGAAGAGAAATATTTCCTTGTTCCTTGTACCAGAAACTGTCACAGCCACTGTCCTTTGCTTTCTGAATAAAAGAGTGTTCCGGCATAGAAGTCATAATAATGACCTTCACATGCGGATAATTCCTTTTAATTTTTGCCGCTGCCACAAGGCCGGATTCATCGTCTACTGTACAGACATCCATTAAAATCAAATCTATCTTATTTCGCATGCATGCAATCTCAGCGTTTGCTGCATTCTCAATAGAGGCTATTACAAAGTATTCCGGGGAAGCGGAAAGATGTCTTTCAAAGGCTTCTCTGGATATTCTGGAATCCTCCACAATTAATACATTTACCATAAACTACTCCTTTGGAATTGTCAGAATGAGCGTGACAGCGCCGTTATAACGATAGCTCATTGTCGCACCATCCTGTTCCAATCTTTTTCTCAGGCTAAAGAGAGCTGCAACGATGTTCTCACCGAGGAAGGCGATGCTTTCGTTCCGAAAGAAGTATCCAAGAAGATTAAGGAACTGAAGAAAGACCGTTCTCCTGAAAGCGTTGCGCTTCGTATACTCTTGGAAAAGGTTGAATCCTTGGTCAAGAGCGAGAAAGAAATCAAGGCGGAGATCAAGGCAAAGAGTGCTGCGTTGCAGGCAAAAACAAAGGATACGATTGAAAGTCTAAGCGATGAGCAGGCTTTGGATTTGCTCGAAAAGAAGTGGATTGCTCCTCTCATTGAGAGCATTCACAAACTGCCTGATACCGTAATCGACAGCTTGGTGAGCAAAATTCAAGCCCTTCAAAACAAGTATGCTACAACTTTCTTCGAGGTCAAACAGCAGATCAGCGAAACCGAAGCAACGCTTTCGGGAATGATCGATGACCTTGAGGGTAATGAGTACGATATGCTGGGACTTAATGAGTTGAAGAAATTGCTGGGAGGTAGTGCAGAATGACGAAAAAATCAGATGCGCCCGCAATTCGCTTCAAAGGATTCTCAGACGCTTGGGAACAGCGTAAGTTATCTGAGGTAGCGGATAAGGTAACAGAGAAAAATGCGAGACTACAATATATAGAAACATTTACGAACTCTGCAGAATTTGGAATTATCAGCCAAAGAGATTTTTTTGAACATGATGTTGCAAAATTAAGTAGCTTGGATGGATATTACATTGTGGAAAATGATGACTTTGTTTATAATCCTCGAATATCTACTTCTGCACCAGTAGGACCAATAAATCGTAATAAATTAGGCAGAACAGGTGTTATGTCACCATTATATACGGTGTTTCGTACTCATGATATTACTTAAACCTCCACCCTCCTGAATCGGCGGATTGACGGCTCGCCCATTATTTCGTATTTCTACATCATACCGGCCATTGTTCTCAGAAACGGAAATCGTCAGCTTATCTGCTCCGGCATGTTTTACTGCATTAGTGAGCGCCTCCCGAATAGCAGCGTATAACAACAATAATGCTTTACGTTCTGGGGGCTGTCTTCCTTGAAATTCTACCCGACAATCAATCAGATCTGCTACTTGAATCAGTTCTTTTTGCGGAGAGACTTCTCTTGTCTCGGTAGCAACCGCCGCATTTTCCATATCTGCAATCACATTTTCCCAGGCGGAGAAGAGCTCCCATTCATTCTGTTCATCGTTGTCTTCCGTCAGCACATTTTTTGTCATAATTAGAAGCCGCCCAAAAACATCATGTATCCGCATCTTGGCGCTGAGCAGTTCTTTGTCCAGATTATTCTGGACGATGTTCCTCAGCAACTCCCTCTGCCTGTTATGAAGCTCCGCTACACGACGATTGTTTTCCTCGAGTCTGTTTCTGTATTCGTATAGCTCTGTAATATCCGACGCCTCATACTGCGTGATCTGAGATTTATTCACCTGAAGCAATCTTCTTTGAAATTGCCAAACTGTCCCATCCTCGATTCTGCACAGGATAGACTCTGCCTCTTTGGTATCTTCATGGCTTTGTGGGAGCGCCTTAAGCATAAGTGTCTGCCACATTGCCGTTGCATTTGTGATTGTATGCCCGGTCAGCTCATAGCACACATCGTTCATTTTTTTGTTTGCTAGAATCGGTCTGCCATCTGTCGCTGCGAAGCAAATACCATCTGGGTAAGTATTGATTGCGTTTCGAATCATTCTGGATATGTGGTAGCGTTCTTTTAATTTCTGTAGCATATCACTCACCGCCTTCCGAAAGTACAACCAAATATCCACCCGGAATGTCTTGGTAGGCTGTCGTGTACTCTTCTGCAGCGACAACCGGTATAGACCCTATTGGAAGCTTCTTGGCGCCACTAATTACCAAGAACTGTACCTGTCCTCGTTTTGCAGTAATTGTGATTTCTTTTAAGGCAAAACGCTCATACTCTAACAGATATTCCAGCACATCGAAAATATATATGGAAAAGCCAGCAGAAAACTGCTTGCTCGGATTCCAATCAAGCCCGGCCTGAATTCCCAGCAGACTCATTGCAGACTTCATATCTTCAAGGCTAAACCTTAAATCATCCTCATGAATCTCGCCGGTTTCTTTTTGAATCAGCCGCAGATTGCATCGACGTTTTACGTAGGTGCCAAGAAGAACCAGTTCTCGCAGATATGCGTTCCTGCTGTCCGCCAAATCGCGCTTCTTTGTAATTTCCTTCATCAACCGAAGCTGACCTTGAACCTCTCTTGTTAATTCATCATATATCTGATTTTTCGCTGTCAGGCTTGCTTCCTGATTCTTAGTTTTGATTTCCTCGTCTAAAAGAGCGCCCTCCTGTGCCAGGGTTTCCGCACTCTGGTTCAATTCGTCAATTCTTCGTACTGCTAGTTGAGGTGCTGGGCATTAAGAAGCCGCCCAAGCTTCTATATGTCGAACCTCAAACCAATGAGACTACCAGAGGAAAATACACGGCAAAAACCAACACTGTCAGAATATATGAAAGTAACATTCCGGATCATTACTGTCAGCGGATGGGAGTACTGGCACATGAAATGTGGCACGCCTATCAGGAAATGAAGGCCAGCTACCGAAATGGCAAGAACCACCTATATAAATACAACAACGGACATTACATCGATTCAAAAGATGACTATGCTGGTTACCGTTTTCAGCTCGTCGAAAGTGAAGCATTTTACTTCGGCGACAATGTTAAGCAAATAGTGTCAGACTTATGCAACTAATAAAAAAGTCACCATGAGATGGCAACGATAGAAAGGAGGTGTTCACTATGTATTATGGCAGAGTTTATACTCAGGCTTTTATTCGTCACCTGCGCGAAAGATATCCGGAAGGAACCCGAGTTGAACTGGAGTCATTATATGATCCTTGCAGAACTGAGCTGAGATCTGGCGATAAGGGAACTGTTGCGTCTGTTGATGCGCAGGGAACAATCCTCATTGATTTGGACTGCGGTATATCGCTCGGGCTGATTTATGAGGATGATGTTTTTCGGATTATAAAATAATCCATACTCAAGTCAGTCTCACCCTGAACGGGATTTTTATAGGAAAACCTAGCACATTAACAGGAGATATTTATATGCTTCAAAAAGAGAAACGGATAATTGCTAATCTCAGGCACGAAAACTATTCGTATGCCTGTATTGGGAGAAAACTGGGGATATCACCCAACACGGTCAAGTTTATATGCCGCCGAAACGGTTATCGGACAGCACAGAGATATAAAACGAAAACAGAAAAAGAATCTTTGACTCTTTGCAAGAACTGTGGAGCAATTCTTGATTGCGCACACGGTCAGAAGAAGAGTTTTTGCTCCGAAAAATGCCGAATCGAGTGGTGGAAGAATGCCCGCAGAAAGAAATAGATATTTTCTATTATTCTACTGGACTTCTCCCTCGAGAAGAGGGATGAATGTCATCGTAGGAGGTGGTATATATGCAAATTACAGAGATAAGCGCCACAAAACTTCCGGATATCGGCATTAAACGAGTAGCGGCATATGCACGCGTTTCTTCAGAAAAAGGTGAAGCGCTACATTCCCTCTCAGCACAAATCAGCTACTATAACGAATGCATTTCTAACCATATCGGCTGGGAATTTGTTGGCGTATACGCTGATGAAGGCATTTCAGGAACTAAGGACTCGCGTCCTGAGTTTCAGCGTTTATTAGCCGATTGTCGTAAAAACATGATAGATCTTGTGATAACAAAATCCATCACGCGCTTTGCCCGGAACACGGTAACACTCTTAGATGCAATCAGGGAGCTCAAGCTACTGAATATTGACGTATTCTTTGAAAAAGAGAATCTCCACAGTCTCAGTGCGAATGGCGAACTGATGCTTACTCTCCTTGCAATGTATGCAGAAGAGGAGGCTCGCTCTGCTAGTGAAAACCAAAAATGGCGAATTCAAAAAATGTTCGCGGAAGGAAGACCGAATACGGGTCGTATGCTTGGATACTATCTGAAGGATGGCCAGCTTACGATAATTCCTGAAGAAGCAGAGATTGTCCGCATGATTTTTGACGATTATCTGTCCGGTATGGGACGTCTTGCCATTGCTAAAAAGCTCAATGAAATGAGCATACCGACCGTTCGTGGTACGGGTGAATGGCGTGAAGGAAGTATCTTTCGGATTCTCCATAACGAAAAATATACAGGCGACATGTTGCTTCAGAAAACCTATTCGCAGGATTTTCGCACCAAGAAAAGAGTTGTCAATAAAGGCGAGAAGCGCAGATATTATGTCCAAGATAGCCACGAACCGATTATTTCCAAAGAGATATTTGAACGCGTTCAAGCAGAAATAGAGCGTCGTAAGAATGGTATTAAGCTGTCTGACACCACAATCCGTGGAGTCTTTTCTGGACTAATCACATGCGCATGCTGTGGTAAGCATTTCCGCAGGAGGGTCGCCAACGCTTGTTCGAAATACGCGAAGCCTGCATGGCTCTGCTCGACATTTGCAACTAAAGGAAAGAAGTACTGCAATAATCGACAGATACCTGAGAAAATCTTGATTTCCAAAACTCAAGAAATTCTCGGTTTGCCATCGTTTGAAGACATTAAGCTGCGGGATTACATAGCGCAGATCATATGCGATAACAATTACTCAATCGTGTTTGTTACGACGTCTGGAGAAGAAATCAAAACCGTGTGGCAGCCTGGTTCTCGAAAAGACAGCTGGACGGCAGAGATGAAGCAACAAGCACGAAATAAAACCTTAGAAAGGAGAATCCGTTTTATCAGGAGCCGGTGGAGGAACCGCCTGCGGTAGCTGCCGAACCCCAGGAAATCATCATTCAGATTGAGAATCCGGAGGGCGGAAATCAGACCTCCAGTGGAAACAGTACCATCCAAAATCCTTCCGGCAGCGTCGGTTCCACAAATTCTGCCGCCGCCCAGAAGCCTGCCTCCGCCACATCGGAGAAAGGCGAGAAAGCGGAGGAGCAGACGCCGGTTTCCATTGAGGAAGGGGCAGGCTTTACGCAGAACGGCATTGCCGTCACCCGTGATCTGCTCTATGACAAGTATTCCAACAAGCAGTTTATCACTGTGGAAACAAGAAACGGTGAAACATTCTATCTTGTCATTGACTATGACAAGCCTCTGGATGAAGAGGGCGACCAGTATGAAACCTTTTTTCTGAATATGGTGGATGAAGCTGATCTGCTGGCGCTGATTGATGGGGAATCCGAAGCGCCTATCTGTACCTGTTCAGACAAGTGTGAGGCCGGCGCAGTCAATACCCAGTGTGAGATCTGCAAAAACAATTTAAGTGAGTGTACCGGAAAGGAAAGAATTGCAGAGCCGGAACCGGGGCCGGAGCTGACCGCAGAGCCGGAGGCTGATGCGGATCAGGATACGGAGGAAAGGTCCGGCAGCGGCGCTGTGCTTCTGATGCTGCTGTTCGTTGCCATTGGCGGCGGTGGCGCAGTGTACTGGCTCAAATTCCGAAAACCCAAGGCAGACACTAAGGGTCCCACCGATCTGGACGATTATGACTTTGGCGATGCTGAGGATGAGGACGATACCGAGTATGAAATGGAGGATGATGAAGAATATGCAGCCGGAACTGAAGAATAATCCTGGGACTGGATTTGTGAATTGATGCTATAATAAAAGTAGACACGGAAGGGTAGAAAAAAGCCTGTCCGTGGAGTATCATAAAGGTGAGTATTCTACCGGAAAGGAGCTCGTCTTTATGTCTAAACACTTGAATCCGTTGGAAAAGGAATTCCTGATC
>ERZ1026966.700-NODE-700-length-15145-cov-6.387806_pt1 | contig 15145 bp, 14 predicted proteins | sample MGYA00519296_ERZ1026966 | MGnify/ENA primary metagenome ERZ1026966 (study PRJEB26926, sample SAMN06164478) | human gut metagenome | biome: ENVO:00009003; feature: ENVO:2100002; material: ENVO:00002003 | host: Homo sapiens | place: USA | collected 2012 ... | reverse complement strand
CCTCAAAAAAGCTGACAATGCTGCCTGGCGGGGTTCCGGCTTCCTCGTTGGTGCCAAGTTCTTCCTCATAGGCGGCAAGGTTCCAATCGGCCTGGTATGGGTCCAGCCAGTTCATCACCATCTGCACGCAGGTGGTCCCGCAGGTGTAGCCACCATACTGGCGCAGGTTCGGCATGTCGATAAAGACATCGGCATCCTAATTTCATATATCTCAACTCTCCTTGCTTTTTCTCGTATTTTCAATAGTTTCCGGGTTTTGGGGGATGTCCACCGCACCAATTCCGCACCAATTTTTCAGCAGCGCACCATTTTTTAACTTGCCAGACTGGTGTTTTGCTCAAACTGTTTGATGGCATTGGTCAGGGAATCATCCGTGACATGAACATAGCGGTCCATGGTTGTTTTGATGCTGGAATGACCGAGCAGCCTTTGCAGGACTTTCGGCAGCACTCCGCTTTCAATCGCACGGGTCGCATAGGTGTGTCTCAGGGCGTGCATACAAAACCGCTTGATCTTAGCCTCATCGCAGAGTTTGTACAAATGCGTGTCATAGGAACTGTTTTTGGCAGGTTCTCCGGTACGATAATTGATAAACACCAAATCTCTCATACAGAGATACTGGGTCTCTCCGGTACGGCGATCCACATATTCCAGAATTTGAGACAGCAGTTCTGATTCTTTGCGGGTGTGACGTTCTTCGTAGCACGATTTTAATACATCGTATGCACGGGTTGTCAGCGGAATGGTGCGGTAGCTGCTATTGGTTTTGGGAGGACCGGCACGCCAGATTCCTTCACTATGGCGGTATTCCAGCGTTTTGCTGACGGTCAGCGTCCGCTTTTTCCAGTCAATAGAATCCCAGGTCAACCCGATCATTTCCGAAGTCCGCAGCCCGGTCTCCAACAGCAGTACATACTGCCTGTAGTTGTGAGAGCGCTTTGCGGTTTCCAGAAAAGCTGCCTGTTCTTCTACGGTCAGGAACTTAATGTCATCCACAGCACGGACCGGCTTTGAAAAACGAACTCCGTCCATGGGATGCTTGATGAGCATATCGTTCATGACTGCTGCACGGAACATGGTTCCCATCGCAATATACGCCTGACGGATGGTAGAACCTGCATAAGTTGCTTCCATCTTGTTCAGAACGATCTTGCAATGCATCGGTTTGACATCACACAAGCGCATACTTCCGATGACCGGCTGGATGTTCACTCGATACCGTTCCCGGTAATTTCTCTTGGTATTGGGTGCCAGATCTGCAATCAGATGGGTGATCCAGAACTCAAACCAGGAATCCACTGTCATTTCGGAGGAAGGATTGTGAACATCGTGCTTATCCTCGTACTGTGCATCGGCAAGCCAGTTGCGAGCTTCCGGGAGCGTACCAAAATGCTTTTCCTTGCGGGAACCGTCCTTTGCGGTATATCTTGCGGCGTACTTACCGTCTTTTCTTTGGCAGATACCCTTTCCACATTCTCTGCCTTTTAAGTTCTTGCCCATATAATGAACTCCTTTCCTTAGAGTAGGAAACGTGAGTTCATCACGACACTCTACTCTAACACAAAAACACAATTTTTTCAATATATTACGCCGTTTTTGGTGCGCACCAATCAGTGCCCGGCGCACCAAAAACGGCTGTTTGTCAAATCGCAACCCGACCTTCGATAAACTCCTCAAAAGCCTTGCGCTTTACCAATTTTTTAGTGCCCACATACAGGACAAAGGGGCAGTTGGGTTGTTTCAGCATCTCGTCGATTTTGTTGATTCCGATGTTGCTGTATTCGGCTGCCTCACGAATGGAGAGCAGCATCTTACGATCAATGGGCAAGTTCGTTGCCTGCTGGTTCTGATTCATCATAGGCAGTAAAATTCCTTTCTTTCAGCGTTCCATATCTTGCTTGCGGCGAATAGGTTTGGTCGGTTGCCTTGCTTGTCGGGTCCGGGTCAAAAGCTCATCAAAAAAAGCCCGTACCTTTTCAGGTGCGAGCTTGACGGCGTCCAGATACGGCTGGACCTCTTTCTTCAATTCTTGGCATGCGTTGTACAGGGCATCGTATCTCTGTTTCCAGATGGCAGCACTCCATTGGGCGCTGCGCAGCTTTTCTTCCAAGCGGCTGTTTTCCGCTTTGACCAGAAGACCAGTGACTGCATAATCCTTGAGGATATTGCACTCGGATGGAGTGAATGAAACATTGCCGGTAATGGTCTTTTTTCCCATGGAGCGGATTTCCTGCACAGTCAAAGCAGCGGCGTGCTGCTCTTTCGCCTGCTTTTGCAGGGATTGTAACTCCTTTTCCTTTTTTTCAATGACGGCTTGCGTGTTATTCAAGGTCTGCTCCGTCTGAGCGATCTGAGCGGTCATGGTCTCCAGACGCTGCTTCTCCTGTGCCACCTTGAATTGGGTCACTGTCAGATGTTCCTCGGTGCTGCCACGCTCTCCACGCTCCACATCGGTATATCCGGCAGCTTTCATATAGTTGAAGAAATCGTCTTGCAGGACACTGTACGATGCCCGCAGAACTTTCTTCCCCTTGGCGGTCAAAAGCGGATGGCCCTGCTCATCCAAAGCAACTTTGGATTCCCACTTTTTGCTTCGGCTGACCTGCATGATGGTCTCCTTGACAGTGCCCACAAGCGACTTATCCTTGCACCGCTTCGACCAGAGAATCTGTTTTTCCACCACCGGGACATAGACCACATGAAGGTGGTAGTGGTACACATCCTGACCCAGAGCTTCCGACATAGCCCGGTTGCGCTCATCGGCGTGCATGACAGCCGAGAGAATATACTGCTCACCACCCACGATCTCCACGGCTGCTTTGTATGCGTCGGTGTAAAATTGTTTGGCATATTCATAGCCGCCGTGATTGTGGAAGTAAGCGGAGTTCACATCGAAAATCAGTTCCCCGTATTTTACCGCATCGGCTTTCAGGCCACGGGTGGAGATAACGCCATCGGCAATCATCTGATCGAACATGGCAGCATAGCTGTCGGTGGGGGTTTTGAAGTGAATATTCCGGTGGGTCTGGGTGGTATCAATATCCTGGTTGGAGTAGTTGTCCTTTTCTCGTTCATTGTGTTCCTGCACCTTTGCCACATCATCAAGGGTAGGCAAGTCCTGATTACGGGCAAAGGTACGGTCGATTCCGTCATTTCTGGCCATACAAATCAGCTCCTTTCAGCTCAGTAGCAGACGGCTGGGGGACGGGGATGCACTTCCTGCGGGAAGTGTAATAACCCACTATGACACTTTCAGCCCGAAGGGCTGCAAAGTGCCGTGGGCTCTCCCGAGGGGGGGATTGCGGTCATTGCGATAACCGCTGCTGAACTGCCCGGAAACCATCTGCATCGTTTACTGTTGTTCAGCCCGGACAGCCGATGTTCTGCCAAACACCAGCCATCCGGCAGCAAACAAAGGCGTGCTTTGTCTGCCGTTGGGGGTGCGATACGAGAGTCCCCTATAGAGACGGTTTTGGGTGAAATGCTGTGTACATACGTACAAAAGCACCGAGTTACTCGTCCTGCCTCGGTACGTACGTATCTTCCGAAACATTGGAAAATCCGTTTATATAAGGTCTGGCAATCGCTTCAATTCCGAAAAATCCCCACACCCGCCGCCCGGCGATGTTGGTGATCCTGTTGCAGTATTCCAGATTGTACTTGCCCTGATTGGCGATCACAGCATCACTAAAGCTGCGCCGCTTCAGCGCCGTCAGATTGTTTTCCTCGCACCACATCTGGTAAATCTCATACAGTTCTTTAGAACTGATGGTACTGTCTGTTTTCAGCCGAATATATCCCTCGGATTCCAGAAAATCAAAAATATTATTATTGTCCCGTTTGACAGCCTCCCGGTTGTCTTTGGTGCGCTGGCTCTCGGTAAACTTGAAGTTGTTGGCAGCCAGCCTCTGCAAGCCCTCACAGGCCCAGATCAAGATGCCCTCCACCTCGGCCTTCATCTTCTCGGCCAGGTCGGGATCATCCACACGGCCAGCAGGCTTATCTTTTGTGGTCAGCACCAGCTGGCGGCGGTAGAACCCGTCGCTCCTGTCAAACAGTGCCTGCAAATCTCCGTTGGAGAAGGCCAGCAGCCGGGCGCACATCCACCCCTGATAGCTCTGCTTGCCCTTGCGTTCCAAATCCATCTTGCCCTGAGCGGTGACGATGGATTTTACATAGTTGGTCTGGCGCAGGGCTTCCATCCGCATATCGTCATCCACACACAGGAGGATATGCTCCAGGTCGGCACGGGCAAATCGGTTCTCGGATATTTTCCCGATGCTGCCATCCTTCATGTTGGAGCCGAACAAAGTTCCCAGCACAGCGCCGATCTGACTCTTGCCTTCACCGCCGTTGCCTTTGATGATCATCATCCGCTGGCCCTTGTTGCTGGGGATCAGGCAGTAGCCGATGTATTCCTGCAAGGTGGGAATGTCCTCCGGGTAGAGCAGGCCATCCAGAAATTTCAGCCAGAGAATGGGTTGGGATGCCCCGGGATTGTAGGCCACAGGGAAACGATTACGGACGATTTCGGGTTTTCCCTCTACAAATTTTCCGCCCAGAAAAAGCGTCCCGTTGGAGAGATGAATCCGGTCCGCCTTCGGTGGAAAATCCTCCACCAGCGCCGCCAGCTTCATCAGCTCCACAATGTTGCTGATTTTGCGGGGGATATTGCTGACCGCACAGCATTTCAGCTCCTCAAAAATCTCTCCCCGCAGGGGCAGCTCATCGGTCACACGGCCTTCGGGCGTGAAAAAAGCCCCGTTTGTGAAGAGAATCTTGTGCGTCTGCAAGAACTCCTCACAAAACAGGGCTTCGTTGATGTTTTTTCCATCAAACCAGACGGGCACTCCGTCAGGCGGATTGTTTTTCTTCATAGGGCGTTTCCTCCTTCTTTTGTCGTTCCAGCCGCTCCTCCAAGCTGGCAATCAGGTCCTCTTTGTTTAACATTTCTACGATTCTTATCCGTTGTTCCAGTTCGGCGGCAATGAGCAAATCCGCCAGATACTCCACATAGTCCAGCATCTGGCAGGCTTCCACAAACCGGTCATCCAAAGCATCTTCCGGCACCTTGGGCGCATACTGTACCTTCCAGCGTTCTAAAAGATGCAGGTAATCGCACAGCACTCGAAGGCAGCGCATTTCCTCCTGCCGGTATGCCGTCAGCAGGGGGCGTTTCGGCTTGGGCAGAGCGATGGCCGCCGGAGGCTTATCCGGGTCAATCCCGAAGTTCTGGGCCAGTTTTTGTGCCGCCTCGAAGCTGCTCAAGCCAAATAGCCTTGCCACAAGGTCGATCACATCGCCGGTGGCCCCGCAGCCGAAGCAGTAAAAGTACCTCTCGTTCAGCTTCATGCTGGGATGCCGGTCCTCGTGGAATGGACAGCGGCACATCCCACTGTGATTGACCTGCAAGCCGTAATGTTCCGCTGCATCCCGCACTTGAATCGTTTGCTTCACCAGCTCAAACAGCGTCATTTTCGCTCCCTCCTCGCTGAAAAATGATTGGATGCCGTTTTTTCATAGAACCTCTCTTTCTTGCGCTTCCGGCGCAGCTGTTGTATAATATTGGTGTAGTTCCGAAAAAAGTAATCTGCTTTCAGATTATCCTTTCACTAATAGGAGAAATCCCGGGTGTAAAACGGAACCATTTTTTGAAAAATCATAAAAAATTTTTGAAGGGGGTGGAGTCATGGCGTATCTCACAGCTGATGAGCTTCTGGATACCGAAGATGGCTTCACCGAATGGAATGAGGGCGCAGCCGCCGGATTGACGGAGGAAACGCTGGAACAGGCCCTTGCGGAAGAACGCCTGGCAGAGCTGGAAAGCGAGCTGGAGCAGGACGAGCATCCCGTTAATTATGATGCCGAGCTGGAGACCGAGGAGGAAGAAGCGGCCCCGGTCAGCGATAAGCGGCTAAAGCGGGAGATCCGGGCCGAATCTATACGTCGGCTGGAGGAAGCAGCCCGCACGGAGAAGGATTTCCGGACGGTGGTGGAGGAATGGAACAAGCTGGACCGGAACAGGGAACGCCGGGAGCGGGACCACGAAAATCTCCGTGGAGATGTGCCGCTGGAATACCAGGTGGTGCCGGAGCCAAAGCTCATCCCCAGATGGATGAACAACCCTGCATACCGGCAGCTGATGGCCGGGGATTTTCTGGATGTCCTGTTTGACTGCCCCTATGAGATGCACCAGCTGAGCGCCGACCCATTTATCTCCGGCATGATCGAAAATCTCAGTGAGGAACACAAGGAAGTCCTATATTTTCTCTCTTTGCGGCTCTACAGCACCACCCGGCTTGCTGCCATTCGTGGGCAGTCTGACCGCAATATCCGCAAGCTGCGGAAAACCATCCGTAAAAAATTGCAGCGCCAGATGTATGACCATCTGTGCAGCAAGCAGGAAAACGGCCTGACCTTGCGGGAGCGTCGGTTTCTGGAGGAATACTCGAAAATCGCAAAGAAACAGGGCAAGGACGCCGTGATCCGGCGGGAAAACAAGACCAAGCGCAGAAAAAAGAAAAAACGCCCCTGATGGCAGGGGCGATGAAACAGAAAGGGCACGCATAATGAAGAATCTATTTGAACAATCCCGTTCTCATTGGGTGCGCTACGATCATTATGAGCTGAAAACAGCGGAAGATGGCAAGCGGTACATCACCCCCGGCAAAAACGCAAAGCCGGATGTCTACAATCCGCTGAAAGAGGTCCCGAACATTGTGTTGGATGCACTGAATGTGGGGATGCTGCTGATGGGGCGTAAAGCGGAGGCAGAAGTGGAAAAGGCCGTGATGGAGTTTGTCACCCGGTACGGCCTGCTGGGTCTGATGACCGCCTTGCCCACCACACCAACCTTTATGGAGTACGAGGCGGTTTACCTGCCCAAAAACCACTTTATCAAAGAGGAATCCATGGGAACAGATGAATATCTGTCCCTGTTTTACCCCTTTGACAAGTTAGACCTGGTGAAAAAGGGGATCGAATCCATATGGAATGTATCTGCAGATCGGGCCATGATTGCCCTGACCATGACCTTCATGGACGAACCGATGGCCAAGACCATGAGCTTCCAGCGGGAATATGCGGAACCTTACGACTGGGTTGCCCAGCAGTTCAAAGACTGGGCCTTTACCTTGACCACCGCCTTTTTCTACTACAATGACTATGACTTCATGGGCGAGGACGAACGGGGATTGCATCGTAAGGCTATGGCCGCATTTGGCGGGATCGCTCCCAGCTACCACATCGAGCTGCTGGATAAGCCTACCATTTACTGGGATTTCCATTCCCTGCTGCTGGGTATCCAGATGATGTTCAGCTTCATGCTGGTGGACGATGAGCAGCCCCTGCGCCTGTGCAAGCATTGCCATAAGGTGTTTTTGGGCAGCCGTTCCAACGCCGCTTTTTGCAGTCCACGGTGCAAGAATCAGTATAATGTCTACAAGAGCCGTGAGAAATCCAAGGGAGAAAAGGACTAATCAGGATACTTCTTGCCCCACCGGAACCCGGAACTAATGGGGACACTTTTGATACCCTTGTTTTTTGGTGTATATACAAACCTTCCCCGTATTGTATATTTTACGACTTCAGAAAACACAAAAAATCCCGCAGATTTCAACCCGGTATAAGGATGAATTCTGCGGGATTTTATATTATTCATGACACCGGAAAGTCACATTGGCACAAAGATTTATGCGTAAATTATGTGACAACCCTTTCGGCGAGGAACTTTATGATGCTTCTGCTTAATCCATCCAACAAAAAGGAAATCACGAAGCTGCCTACTGTTAAAAGTAACAGCCCGCCAACCCAGTAGAGAGGCGTTACACGGTGGTTGACAAGAACGGGGACTATCACCAAGGTAATAGCCAAGTGATGTACAAGGAAGACTCCAAAACAGCGACGGGATAACCAATGCAAAGCCTTTTGAAGAAACGGACCACAAAACAGGAGTAACTGCCCTAAATAAAACATCATTACAAACACTCCAATACTGGCTGCGGTTACAATCCAATATTCAGGACACCCAAGGCCATACAGTACCAAAGTGGTCATTCCTGCTAAAATTCCTGGAATCCAAAGGGATGGGAGACACCCGCCCAAAAAGATCCCCATGAAAAACAACGGCAGCTGGCCAATCAATGTGGGATAAAGCTGCCCCGGATTTTCCACAAAACAACAAGCCAACCAGGCAAAGAGAGCTCCTACGGCGGCGAGAACAACTCCCCGGCGTCGAATCATGCGCCAAAGTACAGGAAAAACAGCGTAAAGGAACAGAATACAACCCAAATACCACTCTCCAATTTTGTAAAACGTAGGCGTGAAAGACTGAAAATATCCATCTACTCCCACTATAGAGAGAAGCAGTTTCCACGGAGCTACGCCTTCATTGTTGCCACATATAATATCGCTGTAAAAAAAAATGGGAAAAAAGCAAAGCCAGAAAAGAGGGTAAATGGCCAGAAAACGTCCCCAAAGATAGCGCTTCATGGACCAGCTGCGGCTTTTTTCCTGCCAGCACAAGCAAGATCCAGAAAGGAGAGTCATGGTGTATACCGCCACTTGGACCAGCGGCTCCATAGCGGGAAGAAAATCTGCTGGACATAGTCCCCGAACGGCGGTTTCTACCTGATAATGATAGAATACTACCACCAAGATTCCGAATACCCGAATCAAATCCAGACCGGGAAGATGTTTGAACTCTTTCATGGCCAGCCTCCTAAACTCTCTTGACATATAAGATAGGAGGCATTTCTTTCTATTCGATGACTTGGAAGGTGACAAAGTTGTCAGAAACAATGTATTTACCAGGAAGATTACATATCAGATGACAGATCAGTCACGCACAGAGTACTATTCCGTGATAAAATAATATGGCACATTAAACATTTGAAGTGAGGAAATCATCCCAATGGTTCGGATATTGTTGATTGAAGATGACTCCACTATTGCAGCCGGGCTGGCGTATTCTCTGGAACAGGAGGGGTGGAGTGTCACTTGCAAGGGCACTCTGGCGCAAGGGAGAAACGCCTTAGAGACTGGAGAATACCAGCTGCTATTGGTGGATGTCGGTTTGCCTGATGGTAGCGGCTACGATCTGTGTGCTGCTGCTAAAAGCAGGAATATTCCGGTGATTTTTGCCACTGCAAGAGGGGATGAGGGAAGCGTAGTACTGGGCCTGGATATGGGGGCTGACGATTATATCGTTAAACCCTTTCGGTTGCGGGAAGTGGCCAGCCGCATCCGGGCCGTACTACGCAGAGCGGCCGGAGAGCGGGAGCAGTTGGTTCGGTTGGGGGAACTGGCGGTAGATACACAGAAAGGCCAAGTGACCCGTAACGGAACTCCCATCTTGCTTACCGCTCTGGAATACCGATTACTGCTTACTTTTCTGTCTCATCCTGGACAGACTCTCACCCGGGGGCAACTGTTGGAAGGAATCTGGGATGTGGCAGGAAATTTTGTCAATGACAACACCTTGTCTGTGTATATCAAGCGACTGCGTGACAAGCTGGAAATGCCAGGACACCCTCTCATTTCCACTGTGCGTGGAATGGGCTATCGGCTGGAGGTAGATGGCCATGACAAGAAATAAGGAATTATATCTGCCTATCGCCCTCAGCATGGCTCTGACTTTTGTTTCGGGGCTGCTCTGTGGCTTTTTGGGTGGCCCCTGGGCAGCACTGACAGGGAGCGGGTCCGTTCTTCTCACCACACTGCTCTGGATGAGCACAACATGGAGCCGGTATAAAAAGCTGCAGGAATTAGGAGAATACCTGGCTTCGGTATATGCAGGCGGGGAACTTCTGGATATTCGTGACAATCGGGAAGGAGAACTGAGCCTTCTGAAGAACGATCTGCACAAGATTACCGTTACCCTTCGTCAGCAAAGTGCCCAGCTGGCTCATGACAAGGAATTTTTGCAGCAGCTTCTGGACAATATTTCCCATCAACTGCGCACCCCTCTTACCGGAATGCTGGTTATGGCGGACTTGCTGGCACGACCAGACCTACCGCTGGAAAAGCGCCAGGAATTTACCGGGCAGCTTACTGCACAGCTGGAACGAATGCAATGGTTACTGGAGAGACTTTTGACCTTGTCCCGGTTGGATGCCGGGTGCCTGGAACTGGAACGAAAAACCGTTTCACTGCCATCTTTGCTGGATAGAGCTACTGCTCCGGTAAGGGTGGCCCTGGAACTGCGTGGCCAGACTTTAAAAGTGGAGTGCCCTCAAGACCTCCTGTGGGATGGGGATGAAAAATGGACCGCAGAGGCTGTAACCAACCTGGTGAAAAACGCTTCTGAGCATTCCCCGGAAGGAGGCTTGGTAAAAATTTCCGTGAGCAAGGATGTACTGAATCTTTGGATCACAGTGGAAGATAATGGCCCCGGTATCCCGGAATTGGATATGCCCTATTTGTTTCGGAGATTTTATCGTGGCAGTAATGCCGCTCCGGGCAGCGCTGGTATCGGCTTGGCTTTGGCGGCAGAATTAGTTCGAGCTCAAGGCGGCAGTGTGGTGGCAGAAAATCAGACCCCAGGCCCTGGTGCTCGTTTTATCCTCAAATTGCCCATACATCCCGGTAGTTTGTGACAAAACTGTCACCCAGACAGTCATCAAGAGGAAAGAAACAGCCAGTATACTCAAGATGTGGGGGCAACAAAGGCGTTGCCCAGTCTTGATACCAGGAGGGAAATATGGAATTACTGCGTGTGGAACACCTTAGCCGTTATTATGGGGAAGGTCCTGCCCAAGTAAAGGCACTGGATGATGTGTCATTCTCCGTAGAAAAAGGGGAGTTTGTCGCCATTATGGGCCCGTCTGGCAGTGGAAAAAGCACCCTCATGCACCTGCTTGGAGGGGTGGACAAGCCCACAGCCGGACATGTATGGTTACAGGGCACCGATCTTTACAAATTGGACGAGAACGCACTGGCCATTTTTCGACGGCGCCAGATAGGTCTGGTGTATCAGTTTTACAATCTACTTCCTGTGCTCAATGTACGGGAAAACCTGACCTTACCTTTGCTGTTGGATGGACGCAATGTCAACAAAAACCAGTTGGAACAGCTGGCCCAAATTCTGGGCATCCAGGATCGGATGAACCATCTGCCCCATCAGCTTTCCGGCGGTCAGCAGCAGAGGGTCAGCATTGGCCGGGCCCTGATTACCAGCCCTGCCCTTCTGTTGGCAGATGAGCCTACCGGCAACCTGGACAGCAAAAACAGTGCTGAAGTGATGGCTTTGCTGCGTTATTTTCATGAGAAAAAAGGTCAGACATTATTGGTCATTACCCACGATGAACGGATTGCCTGTCAGGCAGACCGACTCATTACTGTGGAGGATGGGCATATTGCTCAGGACGAGGCGGTGCGGCCATGAAAAATATTGTGCACACTTTGACTCTCGCTCAGATGCGGGCTAATCCCCGTCGTACTCTTGTGACTCTGGTGGGTGTGGTTTTATCGGTGACCATGCTCACGGCAGTTTTTGCGGGGGCTGATTCCTTTTTGAATCTTCTGTACCGACAGGCAGCACAGGACAACGGCACCTGGCATGGCAGAGCCTTTGAGACTGGAGAACAGGTGGTAGAAAATCTGTCCCAGGATGACAGGATTGACCAACTGGGCCTGGCAGCCAGTTGGGGAGTGTCTCCCCTGGACGACAGCAATAGGTGGGGGGCCGCTATCTATGGAGTAAACCAGTCATTTTACCAGCTTTTGAGGGTAGAGTGTCTGGAAGGAAATCTTCCTTCCACAGAGAACGAACTGGCCATTTCTCAGACTCTCGCCAAAAAGACCGGTTGGAAGATTGGAGACCAAGTCTCTTTGGATTTGTTACGAGTATGGACCCCACAGGGGGTGGATTCCGCAGGGGAAATGATCTATCGGCAAACCAGCGGCCCGGGAATCATGGGATTATCGGACAGCTATATGCTCCGTTCTGTGGGGGAAAAACAGTTCACGATTACAGCTATTGTGGACCCAGGCGGTTTTGATGATCAAAATGTGTTCGCCTGGGAACCATGCTTTACAGTTCTGGAGGATCAGATCCCCCCGGATGGATTGTGGTGCGCTTATTATACTGTCAGTTCGCTGGGGCGAGAACTGTATGACCTGCTGGAAAGTATCCAGAAATGGCAGGCAGACTTGCCTGTCGATGCTGGAGGCGTGGGGACCATCGATCTAAACCGGCAGCTCTTGCTTTATTATGGCATAGATTATCCGGGCAGCCTTCTATTGCCCGCCTTTTACGGTTTGATGTCGGTAACACTTCTCATTATTCTGGTGGGTGCTGTGTCTCTGGCTCGAAACGCCTTTGCCATCAGTATGACGGAGCGCACACAAATGCTGGGAATGTTGGCCAGTGTGGGGGCTACCCGGGCGCAGAAGCGGCAGTCCGTCTTGTATGAAGCCTTTATTCTGGGATTGATTGGCATCCCTTTGGGCCTGATTGCAGGCTGTGGAGGAATGGCGATTACACTGGTTTTCCTGAATAGTCAGGTACAGGAACTGTTTCAATTTTCTCAGCCTCTTTATCTTTCGGTACGGCCTCTTCCCCTGGCCGCTGCAGCCCTGCTGGCAGCCTTGACTCTGGCATTCAGTGCACTGCAACCGGCCTTGAAAGCCAGCAGGATCACGCCCATGGATGCCATCCAAGGAGAAGGTCAGGTTCAATTTCATTCCAATGATGTAAAAACAGGAAAACTGACTGGAAAGATTTTCGGCTTTCCTGGAATTTTGGCCCTCAAAAATTGTAAGCGAAACCGGGGACGGTATCGAGCAATTGTATTTTCCCTGGCGCTCAGCGTAATTATGCTGCTGGCTGGCACCGGACTTTCTTATTATGTGGACCGTGCCATGGGAGTGCGTTACGGGACAGACAGTCCCTTAGCAACGGCGACCATCACCTTCAACGATCCTTCCTTGGATACCGCTACCTATACGGATGATCTGAAAGCTCTGGCTGGAACAGGGGAAGTACGGTTGGTCGGAGGTTTGCAGGCTGGAGAGATGGGCAGCTTCACTTTGAATTGGGCGGATATGAGCCAAGACGCAATAAAATGGTTTCAAAACCAGAGCGGTCTCTTAGATGAACAGGATTATACTTCTGAGGACGGCCAAAATGTCACCGTCTATCCCACCTTGCTGGTCATGGATGACCAGGAGTTTTCCGACTGGGCAGGCAAGGAAGTTTCCTTGAATTCGGATTATCTGGATTGTGTTATGATCACCAGCACCTATCTGTATAATGCAGGCAGCTACACTCAGCTGAAAAATGCTCTGAATCTACAACCTGGATTTTCTATGGAGTTTGCACAAGAGAACGGGTTTGCAGACACTTGGCACGTAGCAGCACTGGCGGAGGATTTCCCTTATTCCGGAAACACGGTCACCTCCAACACCGTGGAAAGCCTTACTTTACAGTTGGTGACCAGTCGCAGTGTATTCCAAGCATTCCTGAATCGGCAGGCAGACCTGGGCAGAAGCGGTGCATACTACTGGCAGGTGCAGTACATTCACCCTGAAAGTATTTCCGCCCTAACCAGCGGATTGGAGGAATGGTCCCTAAACAACAGCTATGGCCTGCCCCAAGGGGTGATCAGTGCAAACTACAATTCCCTTGCCATGGGTGGCCTTCAGCGGTTTGGAATGCTTCTACAAATCTTATGTACCGGGTTTGTTCTGCTGCTATGTCTGGTATGTATGGCCAATATTCACAATAGCCTCTCTACGGGAATGGAACTGCGTGCTCGGGAATATGGAATTCTCCGCAGCGTAGGAATCACACCCGTGGATTTCCGTAAGATGATTTGGCTGGAAAGTCTTTTCTACGGAATCAAAGCGCTGTGCTGGAGTTTACCTTTTGGAATGGGCGTGTTGGCCCTGGAATACTATGCTATCCGACGAGCATTCCAACTTCCCTTCTGTCTGCCAGTGGGCAGCATTGTCCTGGCAGTTGTTTTAGTAATGGGGGTATGCTGGATTTCTGGACTTCTGACCCGCAGGAGTCTGGAGGAGCAGACTATTACCGAGGCCATTCAGAAAAAACTTTTTTAAACAGAAGCCGCAGAAGTGTTTTCCTTCTAAAGGGCTCTCGGAAGAGGTCACCTAAAGGTGGCCTCTTCTCGTGTCAAGAGAAGAAATACAGTACAATGGATATGAATAATGAGAAGAGCTGATATTGTTTCTGTGTAAACAGCAAATAAAAACCTGTAATTATCTTGTACAGAGACAATAAAAATGACGGGTAAGCATTTTTGTGTGCTTACCCGCCTTGTTTCATCTGTTAATTTTCAAATGGCTTGTATACAGTCACGGTTTTCAGATACTTCACGGGATCGCCGTTCAGCACCAAATCTGCATACTCAGCCGGAGCATTATAAATCAGCCAGTCCAGCTCAGAGCGTTCATACATATTGTCGGCCACTTCATTCTCTAAGGCGATGGTATCAATGGAAATCATGCTGCCATCGGCATATTTTAGCTCGACGCAAGCGGTGTCAATATTGAACTCACAGGATAGTAAATGGCTCACGGTGTTGATCTCCTTACAGCTTTCATTTTTAACAAATAATCTGTCGTGATGAACCCGCTTTCCGAATGTTGCATCCCACACTCCGCACCAATTCCGCACCAATTTGTCATGAAAGTATATGTGGATGCATGGATTTATGTAACGGAAAAGTTCGTAAATATGGGAAATATTGAGCTTTATGAAGGTGTATTGAGATATGAAAAGGCCGATTATCCACCGATACCTGGGTCTGCCCGTCATAGGGTGGCTGAACGGATGACTGTTCCGCAGCTGGCCCTGCGCAGGCGGATAACAGGAAACATGCGGCACAGGCAAAAGTGCCAAGTATCAAGATGCCGTATCGCTTTTCCATTTGGCTCGCTCCTTACTATATGATACATAGAATCAACGATTTTCTGTGGATTGCTTTTTGAAAAAATGGAAACCGCAGCAGTCGCCGCCGGTACTTAGTTTTTTTGTAAATGTAAAGCCGATTATGTTGTCAGCATCGCAAAACAGGCGGCACAGCCACGGGCAGCCGTGTTTGGAGCAGGCGGTGTGCCAAAGGCATTTTTGAATCGTGACATCAAAGTAGCCCCGACCGCAGTGCTGTGTACGTTCCCACCC
>ERZ1026966.699-NODE-699-length-15156-cov-5.492947_pt1 | contig 15156 bp, 7 predicted proteins | sample MGYA00519296_ERZ1026966 | MGnify/ENA primary metagenome ERZ1026966 (study PRJEB26926, sample SAMN06164478) | human gut metagenome | biome: ENVO:00009003; feature: ENVO:2100002; material: ENVO:00002003 | host: Homo sapiens | place: USA | collected 2012 ... | reverse complement strand
AAGAGACAGCAATAGGCATTTTGTCCGAGTTGATGCGCGGCTGGGGACAGCCTGCGCTACTATTAAAAAAGGCCTCGCCGGATGGCGGGGCCTTTTTATATAGGGATTAAGGTATTGCTTACTTAACAACCACCTTCACGCTCTTGTTGCCTGCGGTTACTACGTAAACGCCTGCGGGAACGGAGATGCTGCTGATCTCGGAAGCCTCGCCGTTGGCGATAACCTTACCGTCTGCAGAGCTTACCACAACCTTCTCGCCTGCGAAGCCGCGGACGATGATGGTGTTCTTGGCTGTTGCGATAGCCTTGGCTGCGCCGAGCTCATCGAGACCGGACTGTTCCTTCTCGAACTTGATCGTAGCGGTGTTCGATACGCGGCCTGCGCCCTCCTCGAACAGTGCGACTACTACATAGTCGTAAGTAGTGCCCTCTACAACGTTAGCGTCAGCGTAGTCGGTCTTCTCAACCGGAGCGTCGTTCAGTTTCACGCCGTCACGATATACATCGTAGCCCTTCAGCGAAATCTCGCCTGTGAATGCGGCTGCCGGTGTGTAGGTAACGTCATCAACGAACAGCATGAAGTTGTTGTTTGCAGCGCAGCTGCGGATAGCGAAGCGTACAGCGCCTTCGGGCAGATCTACAGAGTATTCCGTCCATTCAGCGGGAACTACGTCAACCTGCGAGCCTTCAACCAGGACGAAGTCCTTAGGATCTGTGCTGCCTGTGCTGTAGTAAACCTCGAGCTTCTCAGGATAAGTAGCGGTATAGCTTCTTGCCCAGAAAGTAACGGTCTGTTCGCCACCGTACAGCTGGGGCGAGATAGCCCAGTCGTCAACAGCATGATCCTCATAGGAGAACATGGAGAACAGGAACTTGTCACCGCTGTGGGCTGCTGCACCATTGAGTGCAAGCTGTGCGGAATCCCAAACCCAGAAGCTACCCTTGGTCGTACCGGGATCGATGCCGGGAATATCCGTATTCTGAATACCACCTACGACTTCTTCGTCAACGTCAACGAATACCCAGTCGCCATACTCGGCTGCGAATGCGTCGGCATCCTCAAAGTCGTCAGTCTTGGGATCGGGAGTAACAGCCGTCAGGTCGGGCTCGTTCCATGTCAGAGCCACGGAGTTCTCGCTGTTGGCTGCGGTCAGCTCGGTAGCGCCGGGCAGCGTGGACTGCTTGGGAGTTACGGTTACAACGGCAGTCTTGTTGTTGGCTTCGTTAGCGTCGCCGGCCTGTACCACTGCACCGTAGTACTCGATGGGCTCGGTAGCGATGGGCGACATGGACTGTGCGAATACAACCTGACCGTTGGCGAACGATGCCAGTTCGGCACCGGCCTTCTCTGCAACCTTCTCTCCGTTGGCATAGAGCTCGACGGTGTATGCGGTGGCTGCGTTCAGACCATAGTTGGCAATGTCAACTGTCACATCATAGTCAGCGCCGGTGGCAACCTTCTTGGGTGCTACAGTCTCGACTGCTGCCATATCCTTCTGTACCAGGTTGATCAGACGATAGCCGTTCCATACAAAGTAATTCTTGTCTGCCGAGAAGTCGCAACGTATGGAGATCTTAACCCAATCCTTGTCCTGGAACTTGGCGGGAAGCTCGATGGGAAGCGTCTGGAATCCCTCGGGATAACCCATCAGGTAGGATTCGTTGAAGATTACTTCCTCAGGAGCTCCGTAAGCTTCGGCGTATACAACAACGTTCTTGCAAGCGCCTACATAATACTGGAGTTCGAAAGTAGCCTTGTTGGCACCCTTGGTCGAAATCATGGGCGGATACCAGAAACCGTACTGGTTGTCGGTGCCTTGTGCCACGATGGCGGCTCCCTTGGTAGCGAAGTCGGGATTGATTTGCTCAATGCCTGCGGCAGACAGATACTTATAAGTCATGCCACCCTGCGAGTTGAGCATCATGGGCTGGAGGTCAATATGTGTATCTGCGAAGTCCTCGATGGCGGGCATATCGTAAGGCTTGCCAAGGATTACGCCTAACAGAGATACATCACTTGTGCCTGCGGTGTTTGTCGCTGCGACACCAAGCACGTACTGAGCCTGCTCTGTGCCTTCGGGAATCATGTCTGTCGTAGTGAACTCAGTCTCCTTTCCGAGGTTGAGAATCACCGGATAGTCATAGATGGGAATTCCAAAGAATTCACCGATCTGAACTCTCTGATGAACAGTGTAGGTAAGGTCGGCCTTATTGATGTAGCCGCCGTCAGCACCCGTTTCGGGAGCCGTAAACTTGCCATAGAGGCTGTAGGGAGTATTGCCGGGAGTCATCACGAGGTCGGAAACTGCATCGGGCACCTCGACGCCAGTGTATACGCTTACGGTAACGGGGAAGCCGAGTACATCGCCCTGCATGGTCTGGATCGTGATGTCGTTGTCACCCTGGATGGTCATAACCTCTACGGACTGTGCGGAACCGGCTGCTCCGGTTACGGTCTTGTAGTCAACTTCGGTCTCTACGGTTGCGGAAACCTGGCCGGACAGTGCGTTGCCGAGATTGTCCTTGGTAGGCAGGTTGAACTTGACGGTAGCATTCAGGGCACCCTGTGCGCCGGGAACAACGGTAACGTTCTCGACTGCGGCCGGACCCTTGGCTGCAACGTCACTTACACTGAGGTTGAAGTTGTTGACGCAGAGACGAAGCTTGTCCTTGTCGGAAACAGCCTTGACTGCGACATACCATTTGCCTGTTGCGGGAACCTGGAAGTAGCACTTCATTTCCTTGGCTGTGGTCCATTTGATTTCGGTGGCGTCAAGAATCTTGGTCGTCATGCCGGCTGCGGTGTTCTCCTGGCCGATCCAGACTTCAAGTTTCTCTACGTATGTAGTGCTGCCGGCCCATGCGTTGAACGTGAACTCACACAGATTCTTCGTGTCGTTGATGATGACGGGAGGAAGGATCAGGTAGTCGTCCGAAGCCAGACGGCTGTTGTAAGTGATTCGGAAATCGGGAGCGCCCTCGGCCGGAGCGTTGTATGTCCATGCCTTGGCGTCGTTGTTGTTGTCGATGATGGTGAACAGACTTGCCTCCTGAGCGTCGGGCTCGAAGCTTGCGGGCAGGTTGAAGGGCTGGCCGAACAGGACATCGTTGGACGAGCCTTCGGGACCTGTGATGCCGTTGCAGGTAGCCGTGACAGTAGCTGTATAGTTCTGAATCTCGGCTGTTACAGGAAGGTTGGTCGGACAGGAAGTGGCGGTCTGGCCTTCAGCAACTACTTCACCGTTGATCTTGACGGTGTAGGTAACCTTGGCTGCGTCGATGTAACCGTTGTGAACACCTGTGGTGACGGGATCCCATGATACGGTTGCGGGAGTCAGCTTGACATTGGCGGGAGCTGCAGGGGTATCGTTGCCGATAAAGATGACCTGCGAAGCCGGCTTGCTGACGTGCGTGCCCTGCGAAGCCGTGCAGGAGAATGCTACTTCGCCTGAAGCGGAAGCCTGATAGTTGGCTGAAACCTCAGCGCCGGGAGCTGCGCTGCCCGATGCGATTTCTGTGTCGTTAGCCTTGATGGTGTAGGAAACCATGCCGGTCAGGTCTTCGTTGCCACGGTTCTGGGTAGGCAGAGTGAAAGTCAGCGTACCGGAGAACGAACCGTTGGGGAATGTGGCGCGTACGAACTCGGGAGCCAGAGGTGCCAGAGGATCGGCAGGCTTAACCTCGTCGACATAGATGCCGGCTGTCTCGGGTGCGCCCGGAATCTCGCATACCGTAGTAACTGCGAGAGTGTTGGCATCGATGGATACGATTTCCGATACGTCATCGTCGTTGGGGTTGAACAGGTAGCTGTTGCTCGAGTAGTCGTATGCGAATCCTCCAAGATATACTGAAGATACGTCGACTGCTGCGGGTGCGCTATATGCACCGGTCTCTTTGTTGATCTTGATGATGGAAAAACCGGTGCATTGATGTACCATAGCTACAATCTCGCCCGTGTTGCTGTTGAAAGTCATGCCATAGATGTACATGCTTGCAGCGCGGGGATCATCAACGTTGGCATTGACTACAGAAGAAGTCAGAGTGTTGCAGTCCAGTTTGACCCATCCCTCGTTGGCATAACCGTAGATGGCATTGTCGTCAAGTACGTATGCGCCATATATGGGCGTGAAATCGAACTGTTCCTGCGAGGAGATTGCAACCTCTTTCTTTTTCGCACCGGACGTCGCATCGTATGTGCGATAAGCAATATTGCCGTATTGTCCTGAACTGTTCTGGACCCATTCTACAGTGTAGATCTCGTTGAGCTCAGGGTTTACACCGAGGGATTGGGGTGCGCTCGTGGAACTGAAAATTTTTGTAAACGCGCCTGTGGCCGGATTGATTTTTCCACCGCCAAGCAACGCCTGAGGAAACTGCATACCGGCATAGATCTTGTCGGAAGTTACAGGAGCTTTGGCCCTTGATGAGCCTTTCTTGGGAGTGAGAGCTTTAGAAGTGCTCACAACCTGCTCCACAAATCCTGCTGTGCCGGACGATGCGGAGCGTGTGCGTACGTTGTTTGAGTACTTCGACTTCAGAGAAACGGTCTGCTCTGTTTTCTCAGTCGCAGCACTTGCCTTCTGCGCCTTTGCCGCTTGCAAATGCGCTTGAGCGTATGCTCCTACACTGAGTAGCAGAGATAAACCTAACATAGTCAGTTTTCTCATACTTACGTTAGTTTAGTTAAACATTATTATTAATTACTTTCTAATCTTTTTAAAGTGTACAGGCCGCTGATGACTTGGCTGCCTGCGGGTCTAACCTTTATCGCCTTGGAGGCGTGTAGTTCACTATGTGTGTCCTTTAGTTTGTAAAATTACAATATTTTTTCAATTAATCTAACAAAAATTAAAAAAAATTCTCATTGTGCCGACAATTCTCGTCTTTTATCTGAATTTTATTAAAAAATGTCGCTCCGTTCCGTCTGGATTGTAGCCGCCGATAGTAGCGCGGGCTGTCCCCAGCCGCGCAAGGAAACGGATAAAATTCCTATTGAAAATTTATCATAAGGCTTTTGGTCATTTTCTGTGCGCGGCTGGGGACAGCCTGCGCTACTACCGTCGCGGCTGGGACAGCCTGCGCTACTATGCATAGCGCTACTATGATTTATGCATTTTTATCTTTCAGCAGGTCGCGGATTTCCGTCAGCAGCTTCTCTTCGGTGGTGGGCTCGGGTGCCGGCGCCGGAGCAGCCTCCTCCTCTTTCTCCTTCTTCATGAACTTCATGGTGACGCGCAGGGCGATGAAGATTGAGAGGGCTATGATCAGGAAGTCGACGATGTTCTGGATGAACATACCGTAGTTGATGGCCACTTCCTCGACGGCGGCTTTGCCTAAGGCCGCGTCGGCAGGCTCGGCGTGATGGATCACATACTTCATGTTCTCGAAGCCCGTATTGCCCGTGCAGATGGTTATTACCGGCATGATGATGTCGTCCACCAGCGAACTGACTATCTTGCCGAACGCGCCGCCGACGATTACGCCGACAGCCATGTCGATCACATTACCCTTCAAGGCGAACGCCTTGAAATCCTGGATGAATTTTCCCATAGTTTTCTATATTAGAGTTAGTAATTTCAGCAACTTAAGGCGAGAGGCATGGTCTCCGACCAAGCTGTGTCTCGCTTATCCTCACCCCACCAAGGCCAGAGCCAGCTAACGCAGACTCCGTCCATGGCGGGGTTAATGCCCTACAGATTGGTCGGAGACCATGTCTCTGTACTGCCCGACACCTGACATAAGTTATAACGATTGGGGACCGAGATTGTTAATTTTAATCAAGGCTGCAATTAATTGTCCAAACATACGGCAAATTTGCGAAAAATTTCTTAATTTTGCAATCTAAAAGACAACCTATCAGTAATGATAGCATTTTTATTAGTAGCGGAAGCCGCTCAGATAACTGTGATGACTCTGAGGACTCTGATAAAACAAGATTAAGGATTAAAACCCAAAGATAAACAAAATACAAATCAACCCAAATTTTAAATACACCAAGCAATGACAAAGATTGGTATTAACGGATTCGGTCGTATCGGCCGTTTCGTATTCCGCGCCAGCACAAAGCGCGATGACCTCGAAGTAGTGGCAATCAACGACCTTCTTCCTGTAGACTACATGGCCTACATGCTGAAGTACGATACGATGCACGGACGTTTCGATGGCACCGTAGAGGCTGACATGGAGAAGAACGAGCTGATCGTAAACGGCAAGCGCATCCGCGTTACCGCATGCCGCGACCCGAAGGAGATCAACTGGGGCGCTGTAGGTGCTGAGTACGTTGTTGAGTCCACAGGTCTGTTCCTGACTCAGGAGAAGGCTCAGGCTCACATCGAGGCAGGTGCCAAGTATGTTGTTATGTCGGCTCCTTCCAAGGACGCTACTCCTATGTTCGTAGTTGGTGTCAACGAGAACACATACGCCGGCCAGCAGTTCGTTTCGAACGCTTCCTGCACCACCAACTGTCTCGCTCCCATCGCCAAGGTTCTGAACGACAAGTTCGGTATCGTTGAGGGTCTGATGACTACCGTTCACTCCACAACAGCTACTCAGAAGACTGTTGACGGTCCCTCGATGAAGGACTGGCGTGGTGGCCGTGCCGCTTCCGGCAACATCATCCCCTCCACCACAGGTGCCGCCAAGGCTGTAGGCAAGGTTATCCCCGAGCTGAACGGCAAGCTGACAGGTATCTCCATGCGTGTCCCCACTCTGGACGTATCTGTTGTCGATCTGACCGCCAACCTGGCTAAGCCCGCTACCAAAGAGGATATCTGCGCTGCCATGAAGGAGGCTTCCGAGACCTACCTGAAGGGTGTGCTCGGCTACACCGAGGACGCTGTTGTCAGCTCCGACTTCCTGGGCTGCCCCCTGACCTCCATCTTCGACGCAAACGCCGGCGTTTACTTGACAGACAAGTTCGTCAAGGTGATCAGCTGGTATGACAACGAGATCGGTTACTCCAACAAGGTGCTCGACCTCATCGCCCACATGAAGAAGGTTAACGGCTAATCCCCGTTCACATCGTAACAAAAGGCCCCGCCGTGTCCGGCGAGGCCTTTTTTCGTATCCTTTTTTGTTTAAAGTTTAGGTTTAATGTTTAGAGAATGCCTTGTCCAGTGTATGATTGCCCGTTTATTACACAATTCTCTAAACTTTAAACTTAAACTTTAAACCTAAACTTTAAAAACTGTTTATCCGGGTCATGATGTCGAGGGCACGGCTGACGGTGGTGACGTTGCCGATGACTATCAGGTTGCGCTCGCCGGCCTTGCGGAACTGCGTGTCGCGCGGATTGCCCTGCAGCCACTCCAGCACACGCCCGAACGCGCGGCTCTGATAATACGCCTTGTTTTCCGCTCCGACGAAATACGCCCGCATCTGGCCGTTCTTCAGCACCAGACGCTCTATGCCCGCCTTCTTGGCCTCAAACCGCAGCGGAACCACCTTGATCAGTTCCTCGCTCACCTCCGGTATGGCGCCGAAACGGTCGCGCAGCTCGGCGCGGAACTCCTCGACCTGCTCGGGCCGCTCCATGTTGTCGAGCTGCCTGTACAGCGTGATGCGCTCGTTCTCCTGAGGCACATACTCAGGCGGCAGACGCAATTCCAGGTCGCTCTCTATCGTCACCTCGTTCACATATTCCTCCTGGCCCGTCGCGGCATCGGACACATCCTGGAACTCGTCGCCGAATTCCTCCGTCTTCAGCTCCGTCACCGACTCGCGCAGTATCTGCTGATACGCCTCATAACCCAGATCGGCTATGAAGCCTGACTGCTCGGCGCCCAACAGGTTACCGGCGCCGCGTATGTCCAGGTCCTGCATGGCTATGTGTATGCCGCTGCCAAGCTCCGAGAACGACTCGATGGCCTGCAGCCTGCGGCGCGCCACAGGCGTCATGGCGTCGCCCGGCGGAACGAACAGATAGCAGAACGCCTTGCGCGACGAACGTCCCACACGGCCGCGAAGCTGATGCAGCTCGCTGAGTCCGAACCGGTGCGCGTTGTTGACTAAGATGGTGTTCACGTTGGGCATGTCCACGCCGTTCTCGATGATGGTAGTGGACAGCAGCACGTCGTAGTCGCGGTTGGAGAAGTCGATGATGGCCTTCTCCATCTGTTCGGGCGGCATCTGGCCGTGGGCTATCACCACGCGCACACCCGGCACCAGGCGCTCTAATTTGGTCTGTAGCTCGAAAAGATTCTGAATCCGATTGGTGACAAAGAACACCTGTCCGCCGCGGCTCAGCTCAAAGCTGACGGCCTCCCTGAGGGTATCGTCGTCCAGCACGGATACCGTGGTATTGATGGGCTGGCGGTTTGCCGGCGGAGTGTTGAGGTTGGAGAGGTCGCGCGCACCCATCAGCGAAAACTGCAGCGTGCGCGGTATCGGGGTGGCCGACATTGTCAATGTGTCGACGTTGGTCTTGAGCTGCTTCAGCTTCTCCTTGACCGCCACGCCAAACTTCTGCTCCTCGTCTATCACCAGCAGGCCGAGATCCTTGAACTCCACCTGCTTGCCGATTATCTTGTGCGTGCCTATCAGTATGTCGATCCTGCCGGCCTTGAGGTCGGCGAGTATCTGTCTCGTCTCGGCCGCCTTCTTGGCGCGGCTCAGGAACTCCACCCGCACCGGGAAATCCTTGAGACGGTCGCGGAACGTGTGGTAATGTTGCATGGCCAGCACGGTGGTAGGCACCAACAGCGCGGTCTGCTTGTTGTCGCAGGCGGCCTTGAAGGCAGCGCGCACGGCAATCTCCGTCTTGCCGAATCCCACGTCGCCGCACACCAGTCGGTCCATGGGTCGTGGCGACTCCATGTCGGCCTTGACGGCCGCCGTGGCTTTCTGCTGGTCGGGCGTGTCCTCGTAGGCGAACGACGCCTCAAGCTGGTGCTGCAGATAGTTGTCGGCGGGGAATGCGTGCCCCTTCTCATGGCGGCGCTGGGCGTACAGGCGTATCAGGTCGCGCGCCATGTCCTTCATCTTGGACTTGGTACGCTCCTTCAACCGCTGCCATGCGCCGGAGCCGAGTTTGCTCACCTTGGGCGCCGCGCCCTCCTGTCCACGGTATTTCGACAGCTTGTGCAGCGCGTGGATCGACACCAGCACCAGGTCGTTGTTCTGGAAGAACACCTTGATCATCTCCTGGGGATGCCCGTTTGTCGCCGTCTTTACCAGGCCGCCGAATATGCCGATGCCGTGGTCTATGTGCACTATGTAGTCGCCCGGCTCGATCTGGTTCAGTTCCTTTAGGCTGAGTGCCACGCGGCCGCTGCGGGCGCGGTCGGCCTTCAGCGTGTAGTTGTGGAAGCGGTCGAATATCTGATGGTCGGTGAAGAAACAGCTTTTCGTTCCCCGGTCGATGAAGCCTTCGTGAAGCGTCGGCTCTACGTGTGTGAAGACGATGTCGTCGCCGCGGTCCTCGAATATCTCCTTCAGGCGGTCGGTCTGACGCGCCGAGTCGCTCAGCACCATTATGCGGTATCCTTTGGCCAAGAAGTCGGCGAATGAATCGGCTATGAGGTCGAAATTCTTGTGATACAGCGTCTGCGGCGCGGTGTCGAACACCATGCGGGCCAGTCCGGCCATGTTCTCCCCGGCCTCGCGGTTGGGGGTGAACTGCGCCACGCGCATCGCCTCGAAGCGGGCGCGGAACTCATCGGGATCCACCACCTTCTGCATTGAGTCGGGGTCTCCCTCGCCGGCTATTACGGCTGAATCTGAATATGTCTGCGCGGCTACGGACGCCACGCGCGCCGTGACGAATTCCGGATCGGCGCAGAACAGCACAGTGTCCGTGTCGAGAGTGTCGAGCAGCGACACGCCTCCGGTAGCGTCCGAAGCGCGGGCCGAGAGTATCACGGCCTCGTCCTCCTTCCCCTCCGACAGCTGCGTCTCGATGTTGAACGTGCGTATGGTGTCTATGTCCTCGTCGAAGAAATCGAAGCGATAGGGCATGTCGCGGCTGTAGCTGAATATGTCGAAGATGGAGCCACGAACGGCGAACTGTCCCGGCTCGTAGACATAGTCCACCTTGTGGAAGCCCATGTCGAGCAGGCGTTGCAGAAGTTCGGAGATCCTGACTGTGTCGCCGGGATGGAATCGGAGCGTGTCGCGTGCCATGGCTTCCGGCGCGGCCACACGTTCGGCCAATGCCTCGGGATAGGTGACAATCCAGGTCAGGTTGCTTTTTGGGGCATGCAGGCGGTCCAGCGTCTCGGTGCGCAGTATCTGCTGCGGGCCGTCGGGCTGACCATACTTGATGTCGCGCTTGTAGCCGCTGGGGAATATGGCCACGGCGTCGGGTCCGAGTATGGCGGTCAGGTCGCTGAACATATAGCCGGCGCCTGTCAGATCGTTGCATACCACCACGCCGAGCGGCAGGTCAAGGGTGCTGAGGAACACCGCCGGGGCGCTCCCCGCCAGTCCGGCGAACATAAGGCGTCTCAGGTCACGGTCCCGCAGCATCCCTGTGGCGGCGCGCCGCTTGGAGTCAGTCACGAACAGTGACGCGCATTCCGTCAGCGTCATTTGCCCGAAAGTATTCGTTTATACAGAGCCTTGTCCTTCAGGATGCCGCGCGCGGCGTCCACGCCCTCGTCGTCGCGGATGCCGTACTGCGTGCGCCCGCGGTCGAAGTAGTAGCGGCTCACTATCTCGCCGCCCAGGTATTCCTCTATATGCTTGCGGTGGGTGTCAAGGTCGCGGTCCAGATTGTGCGTCAGCAGTTTCTTGAGGCTGTCGAACGCTGCCGTGGTCTCGTCGTTGATGTATCCCTCCTCGTCGGCCACCTTGCGGAGTGCCTCGGTGGCCTCCTCCATCGCGGAGTCGTACTTGAACTTCTTCGGGTCGATGAACGCCTTGAACTCGTTATACACCGAGTCGGTTATCACGAACTTGTCGGCCGTGGGTATGGTGGGGTGCGTGGCCTTGAACTTGTTGGCGAAGTCCCACGACCAGTTGTCGCTCACCACGTTGTAGACCAGGCGGTTCACCTTCTTCCAGTTCACCGTGGAATCGGGCTGCAGACCGCCGCCGTCGCGTATGGTGCGGCCGTGCAGCGTCTTGTAGGCGTGAGTCAGCGAGTCGGGCACGCGCGCCGCCGATCCGTCGGGATTGCGGTGCTTATAGTCCAGGCTCTGAATCAACCGGCCCGAAGGGGTGTAGTATTTGGCCACCGTCACCTTCAGCACGCCGCCGTAAGGGAGCGGGCGCGTAGTCTGCACCAGTCCCTTGCCGAAGCTGCGCGTGCCCACTAAGACGCCGCGGTCCAGGTCCTGCATGGCGCCGGCCAGTATCTCGGAGGCCGAGGCGGTGCCTCCGTCGGTCAGCACGGCCACGGGCATGTCGGGATACAGGGGCTTGCGCATGGTCTTGTATATCTTGGTGGCGTCCTTGTCGCGACCGATGGTGCGCACTATCTCGGTGCCCTTGGGCACGAAGTTGGAGGCCACGTCCACGGCCTGTTCCAGCAGACCGCCGCCGTTGCCGCGCAGGTCGATTATGACGCCCTTAAGTCCGGGGGCGCCGGCATGGAAGGTGTCGAGCGCGGCGCGGACATCCTTGCCGGTGTCCTCGATAAACTGCGTGATGCGTATGTAGCCTATACTGTCGGGCAGCACGCCGGCGTAAGGCACCGACGAGTTTCGTATCTTGGCGCGGGTGACGGTCAGGTTCAGTATGGAATCCTGAACGTAGGGACGCTGCACGCGGATGCGCACCTGCGTGTCGGGGCGTCCGCGCAGCAGTTTGCTGACCTTGTCGACGGTGAACTTCGACACGTCGACGGTGTCCACCTTCAGCAGACGGTCGCCGGCACGGAGACCTCCCTTGTAAGCCGGGCTGTTCTCGAACGGCTCGGACACGTATGTGCCGCCGTCCTTATACAGCAGCATAGCACCGATGCCGGCATATTCGCCGGTGGTCATCTGGCTGATGTCCTCGCGGTCCTCCTTGGGATAATACACGGTATACGGGTCCACCGTCTGCAGCATCGCGTCGATGGCGTCCTTGAACGCCGTCTCGGAGTTGATGGTGTCCACATAGTTCATTTCCAGCTCCTTGACTATGGCGCTGAACGTATTCAGACCGCGGGCCACCGACATGTCCTTGCTTTTCTGCGCACTCACTATTCCGGCCGTCACGATGGCGGCACACAACAATGCGCCTCTGATAATCCTTTTCATATTCTATATAACAATCGGTGGTCCTTATGTATTATCCTGAATCGGGGTTATTTGTGGGGATAGTCGATGGTATAGTGCAGTCCGCGGCTCTCCTTGCGGTCCATTGCCTGGCGCGTGACGAGATATGCCACGTTTATGATGTTGCGCAACTCGCACAACTGGCGCGTGGGCTTGCTGCGGCGGAACAGGTCCTCCGTCTCCTGATACAGGATGTCGAGGCGGTTCCAGGCGCGTTTCAGGCGCAGGTCGCTGCGTACGATGCCCACATAGTAGGCCATGATCTGGCTCACTTCCTTTTCCGACTGGGTGATGAGCACCATTTCCTCGTGCGGTATGGTACCCTCGTCGTTCCATTCGGGCACGTCGTCACGCCAGTCGTATCCCTTGATGGCCTCGATGGCGTGACGGGCGGCCGCGTCAGCATATACCACGGCCTCTATCAGCGAGTTGCTGGCCAGGCGGTTGCCGCCGTGCAGGCCGGTGCACGAGCATTCGCCGAGGGCGTACAGCCGGTTGATGCTCGACTCGCCGTCCAGGTTCACGGCGATACCGCCGCACAGGTAGTGCGCGGCCGGGGCCACGGGTATCATGTCCTTGGTGATGTCGATGCCGAGCGACAGGCACTTCTCATAGATATTGGGGAAATGCTTCTTTGTTTCCTCCGGATCCTTGTGTGTGACGTCGAGCATGACGTGGTCGGTACCGTTCAGCTTCATCTCCGAGTCAATGGCGCGGGCCACGATGTCGCGCGGCGCCAGCGACAGGCGCTCGTCATACTTGTGCATGAATTCGGTGCCGTCTATGTTCTTCAGGATGGCACCGTAGCCGCGCATGGCCTCGGTGATGAGGAAACTGGGACGGTCGCCGGGATGATACAGGGCCGTGGGATGGAACTGTATGAATTCCATATCCTTGACGGTTCCCTTGGCACGGTACACCATTGCGATGCCGTCGCCGGTGGCAACAAGGGGGTTGGTGGTGGTGGTGTACACGGCTCCGACACCGCCCGTGGCCATAACGGTCACTTTTGCCAGAAACGTATCGACATTGCCGGTGGCTTCGTTCAGGATGTATGCGCCATAGCACTGTATGTCGGGAGTGCGGCGTGTCACAACCTTGCCGAGATGGTGCTGCGTTATGATCTCCACGGCGCAGTGATGGTCGTAGACGTCGATGTTATCGGTGTTCTGTATGCGGCGCACCAGGGCCTGCTGGATTGCGGCGCCGGTGTTGTCGGCGTGGTGCAGGATGCGGAATTCGGAGTGGCCGCCCTCGCGGTGCAGGTCGAAAGTGCCGTCCTCCTTGCGGTCGAAGTCGACGCCCCACGACAGCAGTTCCTGAATCTGGGCCGGCGCGTTACGCACCACCTGTTCCACGGCCTTGGGATCGGAGATCCAGTCGCCGGCCACCATCGTGTCGTGGATGTGCTTGTCGAAATCGTCCACCTCAAGGTTCGTGACCGAGGCCACGCCGCCCTGGGCGTAGAACGTGTTGGCCTCCTCGAGGTCGGTCTTGCATATAATGGCCACGCTGGCGCCCGTGCGGGCCACCTTCAGCGCGAACGACATGCCGGCGATGCCGCTGCCTATCACCAAATAATCGTAACGTTTCATAACTATAATATAGCGCTATGGTATTAGAAGCAATCCTTGTAGGCTTGTAGAAACAATATCCTTAAAAGTATGTTTCTTATAAAAAATCGAGCCGGCGGTCAGCGTAACTGACGGCCGGCCCGGCTCTGTTATCTTAACGGTGAATTTAGCCCAGCTTGTTGACGTGCTTCTGCAAGCTGCTGCACAGATTCGCTGCCTTGTTCTTGGAGATGATGTTCTTGCGACCCAGACGCTGAAGCAGCTGCGATACCTTGTTGTATGCGGCCTGTGCTTCGGCCTTGTCGGTCATTTTGCGTACGCGACGCACGGCGTTGCGGGCGGTCTTGGCCCAATAACGATTCTCCAGGCGACGGCTTTCTGCCTGACGAATTCTCTTCAATGACGATTTATGATTTGCCATCTTTCTGTTTTAGTCTGTGTTGGTTGTTAACCTTGTGTTTGATTTGTAGCCCATAGCAGAGTCGAACTGCTCTTTAGAGAATGAAAATCTCTCGTCCTAACCGATAGACGAATGGGCCCCGATTTGCCAGCGGCGAACTCATTTCGCGCTTTGCGACTGCAAAGTTACTAAAAATTTCTTATTCTGCAAAAAAAATCTTCCATAACCCGCAAATTAAATATCTTTAACCCATACAATCGACCATAATTGTTTATTCGCATGGATCTTTTTGACAATCTAATTACTAATTTCCGCGCAAAGCCGCGATTTTATCCTCGTCTTGGCCATTGAGGATACACTGTTCTCGCGCAAAGCCGCTGAGTCCGCAAAGGTCTCGCAGAGATAAAGACAATGTCTCTTGATTTTAAGTTCACAACCCTTTGCGCAATCTTTGCGATCCTTGCGGCTTTGCGCAGGTCTACACGGGAAGGCTGCAAAATGATTGACTGCACTGCAATTTCATCTTCGTCTTAGCCATTCAGGATATATAATGTCTCGCGCTAAGCCGCTAAGTCCGCAAAGGTCTCGCAAAGATAAAGACAATGTCTCTTGATTTTAAGTTCCCAACCCTTTGCGCAGACTTTGCGATCCTTGCGGCTTTGCGCGGGGCGACATTAGAAGTCTGCTCAGTGAATGATTTCACTGCGATTTGATCCTCGTCTCGGCCATTCAGGATATATAACGTCTCGCGCTAAGCCGCTAAGTCCGCAAAGGTCTCGCAAAGATAATATTGTTTACTTCGCAAAGACGTGACACTTATAGAAGAACGCAAAGAACTTTCGGGATCCTTTCATTCCGGATGACCTTTGCGTCCTTTAATCATGCCAAGGCATGTCCCTTTATATTCATATACTTACCCTTTGCGCAAACTTTGCGATCCTTGCGGCTTTGCGCGGGGCGACATTAGAAGTCTGCTCAGTGAA
>ERZ1026966.696-NODE-696-length-15168-cov-8.821147_pt1 | contig 15168 bp, 15 predicted proteins | sample MGYA00519296_ERZ1026966 | MGnify/ENA primary metagenome ERZ1026966 (study PRJEB26926, sample SAMN06164478) | human gut metagenome | biome: ENVO:00009003; feature: ENVO:2100002; material: ENVO:00002003 | host: Homo sapiens | place: USA | collected 2012 ... | reverse complement strand
ATCCTGTGACGCACACCCGCAAATTTTTTCAATTTGCAAATGCACAGATTTATACTTATACTTATTTTACATGACAGACCCCGATTTGTAAAGCGTATTTCCGAAATGTTCACGGAAATGAAAAATTTTTGCACAATGCACGAAATTCAAACGGCGTTCACAGTTTTGTGCTAAAAGTGTCTTATACTTAAAAAACGGCTGAAAGGAGTGAAAAACCACATGCAGCTTAGAAAAACGATTTTAGCTTCCGTGCTTTCTGCGGCGCTTGCGCTCTCTGCGGCCGCCTGCGGCACAGCGGAAAACACACAAAGTGTGAGCAGCGCGGCGGCTTCAGAACACGTAGCGGAAACGCCGACGCCTTCCCCCGAAGCGACCGCAACGGCATCGCCTACCGCCGAGCCGACGGTAAAATCCACCGCATCTCCCGCACCGGAAAGCAGCAAGGTAAGCGAAAATGCAGAGATCACCGCGGAGATTGAAGCGATGGCGCCGCTTTTGGAAGCACACATTCTGGCGCAGATGAACGGCATGGCGTTTGACGCAAATGATCCCGTTTACTTTTGGCAGACCGCGGCCTTTGCGGTGGACAACTGCGGCATGACGTTTTACAGTGCAGAGACGACCGGCAGCGCGCTGGTGCTCTCCCGCGGGGTGGTGGAAGAAATTGTGAGCGGACTATTCGAAAGCGCCGCAAAGGAAGACCTGCCGGATATTCCCGACTCGCTTTCGGGTGAGATTTCGTACGATGCGGACAGCGACACCTATGCACGGCCTATAAGCGGCGGCGGCTTTTCCGTGGACATACAAGACTGTGTGAAAAGCGGAGATGTGTACACCGTGACGGCAGCGCTCATCCGCGACGAGAACGAGGCGGAACCACAGGCAATCTTCACAGCGGAGCTCGTGCCGAATCCGCGCGAGGACAATACCGTATTTATATATAGTATACGCACCGTGAAACAAAATTCATAAGCAAATTAAAAATGTCGCGCAGAATGTGTATTTCTTCTGCGTGACATTTTATTATCAAACTCTCTGTGAAACACAACAAAATAGTTCCCTAACACTCCGTTCATTTTTAGTACATGTATATCGATATAGGAATATCAATATGCAAATTTAGCACTTAACAAATCAGAAATTTTGATATACAATACAGTCGTAAAAAGAAGTTAGGTGGTGCAAACCACCGAGCTTTGCGATAAATTGCTTCATATAGAAAGGGCGATAGACTTATGGCAAGATTTACACTTCCCCGCGATTTGTATCATGGCAAGGGTGCTTTGGAAGAACTGAAGCATTTTGAAGGCAAGAAGGCTGTTGTTTGTGTAGGCGGCGGCTCCATGAAGCGTTTCGGCTTTTTGGACCGTGCAGTCGGCTATCTGAAGGAAGCCGGCATGGAGGTCGAGCTGATTGAAGGCATCGAGTCTGACCCGTCTGTTGAGACCGTTATGAAGGGTGCGCAGAAGATGATCGAGTTCCAGCCGGATTGGATCATCGCGATGGGCGGCGGCTCTCCGATCGATGCCGCAAAAGCTATGTGGATCAAATATGAATACCCGGACGTTACGTTTGAGGATATGTGCAAGGTCTTCGGCCTGCCGAAGCTGCGCCAGAAGGCACACTTCTGCGCCATTTCTTCTACTTCCGGCACCGCAACGGAAGTGACCGCGTTCTCCATCATCACCGATTATCAGAAGGGCATCAAGTACCCGATTGCTGACTTCGAGATTACCCCGGATGTCGCCATCGTTGACCCGGACCTTGCAGAGACGATGCCGAAGAAGCTCGTTGCGCACACCGGTATGGATGCTATGACCCATGCGATTGAAGCGTATGTTTCCACCGCAAACTGCGATTTCACCGACCCGCTCGCCATCCACGCAATCGAGATGATCATGAAGGACCTTATCCCGTCCTATAACGGCGATATGACCGCCCGCGACAACATGCACAACGCACAGTGTCTGGCCGGTATGGCGTTCTCCAACGCTCTGCTCGGCATCGTACACTCCATGGCACACAAGACCGGCGCTGCGTTTGCCGATTACGGCGCACACATCATCCACGGCGCTGCAAACGCTATGTACCTGCCGAAGGTCATCGCGTTCAACGCAAAGGACGAGACCGCAAAGAAGCGTTACGGCGTCATCGCCGACTACATGCACCTCGGTGGCAACAACGACGACGAGAAGGTACAGCTGCTCATCCAATACCTGCGTAACATGAACGACGAGCTGAACATTCCGCACTGCATCAAGCACTACGGCCCGGACAGCTTCCCGACCGAGAACGGCTTTGTGCCGGAGAACGTCTTCCTTGAGAGACTGCCGGACATTGCAAAGAACGCTATCGCCGATGCCTGCACCGGTTCCAACCCGCGTCAGCCCAGCCAGGAAGAGATGGAAAAGCTGCTTAAGTGCTGCTACTACGACACGGAAGTTGACTTCTAAGTCTATAAAGACAATCTATAACGCATCCCGGGCATCTGTCCGGTAAAAGGACATTCTATCCCTGCCGCCCGGTATTTCTTCGGAAATCGCCGCACGGCAGGGATTTCCTGTCTTTTCCCGTTGTAATTTTGATATTTCTCTGTTATAATAGTATCGTTTGCAGGTTTTAAAGGCAAAAATTGCAAAACCGGCATCCGACACAGACAAAACTTAGGCAAAATCGCACAAACTGCGCACATGCCTGAAGGGAAAGGTTTTGAAGTATGTATAAGATCGTTAAAAAACAGCCGCTGAACCCCACGGTGACGCGGATGGAGATCGAGGCGCCGCTCATTGCGAAAAAAGCAAAGCCCGGCCAGTTTATCATTCTGCGCGTAGACGAAAACGGCGAGCGCATCCCGCTGACCGTTGCCGGCTATGACCGCGAAAAGGGCACCGTTACAATCATTTTTCAGATTGTCGGCGCAACGACCGAAAAGCTCAACCACTTAAACGAAGGTGAATGTCTGCACGACTTCGTAGGCCCGCTCGGCGTACCAACGCATGTAGACGGTCTTAAGAAGGTCTGCGTTATCGGCGGCGGCGTAGGCTGCGCCATCGCACTGCCCATTGCCGAAGAGCTGCACGCCATGGGCGCGGAAGTCACCTCTATCATCGGCTTCCGCAATCAGGATCTCGTGATTCTGGAAGACGAATTCAAGGCTTGCTCCGACCACTTCACGCTGATGACGGACGACGGCTCCTACGGCGAAAAGGGCAATGTCACCGCCCCGCTGAAGACGCTGCTTGAAAACGGCGAGCGTTTTGACGAGGTCATCGCCATCGGCCCGCTGATCATGATGAAGTTCGTCTGCCTCACCACAAAGGAATACGACCAGAAGACCGTTGTTTCCATGAATCCGATCATGGTAGACGGCACGGGCATGTGCGGCGGCTGCCGCCTGACCGTTGGCGGCAAAACGAAGTTTGCCTGCGTAGACGGCCCGGACTTTGACGGCCACGAGGTCGATTTTGACGAGGCGATGAGCCGCTCCCGCAGCTACACTTCTTTCGAGCGCCACGCTTATGAGGAAGCCTGCAACCTGTTCAAGAAGGAGGTTGAGTGATCATGCCTAACATGAGAATGACAAAGAACCCCATGCCCTCGCAGGACCCGAACGTTCGCAACAAGAACTTTAAAGAGGTCACACTGGGCTATACCGAAGAAATGGCGCTGGACGAAGCACAGCGCTGCCTGAATTGTAAGAATATGCCGTGCGTTTCCGGCTGCCCAGTCAATATTCATATTCCGGAATTCATCAAAAAGGTCGCCGAGCACGACTTTGAGGGCGCGTATCAGGTTATTGCGCAGTCCTCTTCCCTGCCGGCTGTCTGCGGCCGTGTCTGTCCGCAGGAGACACAGTGCGAAGGCAAGTGCGTGCGCGGCATTAAGGGCGAACCGGTCGGCATCGGCCGTCTGGAGCGTTTTGTTGCCGATTGGCACAACGCACACGCTACCGTTGCCACCATCACCGCGCCGAAGAACGGCCACAAGGTTGCCATTATCGGTTCCGGTCCTGCGGGTCTTACCTGCGCGGGCGACCTCGCAAAGCTGGGCTACGACGTGACGATCTACGAAGCGCTGCACCTTGCAGGCGGCGTGCTCGTGTACGGCATCCCGGAGTTCCGTCTGCCGAAGTCCATCGTGCAGAAAGAAGTCGATAACCTCAAGGCGCTCGGCGTCAAGGTGGAGACCAATATGGTTATCGGTCGTATCCTGACGATTGAAGAGCTGAAGGACGAGTACGGCTACGAGGCCGTGTTTGTCGGCACGGGTGCAGGTCTTCCCCGCTTTATGAACATCCCGGGCGAGAACCTGAAGGGTGTGTACTCCGCAAACGAATTCCTCACCCGCAGCAACCTGATGAAGGCTTACCGCGATGATTCCACTACGCCGATCCAGCACGCGAAAAACGTGGCGGTCGTCGGCGGCGGTAACGTGGCCATGGACGCCGCAAGAACCGCAAAGCGTCTCGGCGCGGAGAACGTGTACATCATCTACCGCCGCGGCATGGCAGAACTGCCGGCACGTAAGGAGGAAGTGGAGCACGCAGAGGAAGAGGGCATCATCTTCCACACGCTGACGAACCCGGTAGAGATTTTACCGACGGACGTCACCGACCCGCGTGACCCGAATTACGGCTGGGTCGCCGGTATTCGCTGCGTAAAAATGGAGCTTGGCGAGCCGGACGCTTCCGGCAGACGCAGCCCGATCGTCATTGAGGGCAGCGAATTCGATATTCCGATGGATTGCGTTATCATGTCCCTCGGTACTTCCCCGAACCCGCTGCTGAAAGCCACCACCCCGGGTCTTGAGACCCAGAAGCGCGGCCAGATCATCACGGACGAACACGGCCTCACCTCCATCGAGGGTGTGTACGCAGGCGGCGACGCCGTAACGGGTGCCGCAACGGTTATCCTCGCCATGGGTGCAGGCAAGACCGCCGCAGCTGCAATCGACAAGTACATTCAGGAAAAGAAGTAAGTCCGCTTTTCCCCTAACCTAAAATGAACGGCACCGGTGACAGATTTCATCGGTGCCGTTTTGCTGTGTTTGGCGGGTTTAATTTTCAAATGCGTTCTTCACCCACTGCGTCGTGTAAGCGTCCGCCGGGCGGTCTTTCCGCACGCCGGAACCGACCTGCACGCCCATCAAAATGCGCGGCTCACGCTCGGCAAATGCCATAAAACGCGCCAAAATTTCATCGCATCTGCCCATTTTTCACAGCTCCTTTTTCGATCCTTTTAGAAAAACAAGCAGAGTATACCACGCTTTTCAGAGAAACGCAACGCCCTTTTGTATACTGCCGAAAGCATCTTGAATTTTCACGGTTTTGGCAGTATAATTCTATTGGCAAGTCTACCCGAAAAGAGGTTTTCAGAATGAAAAAAGTGCTTTTGCTCGGCGATTCCATTCGCATGGGCTATGACGATTATGTAAAAGAAGAGTTAGACGGCAAGTGTGAGGTCGTTTACGACGCCGAGGACAACGGCCGCTTCGCTGCGTACACGCTGTGGCAGGCGAACCAGATGTTCAAGCATCACGGTCATTTTGACGTGGTACACTGGAACAACGGCTACTGGGATATGAACATTGAGGCTCCGATGACGGAGGCCATGCACCCCGTTGAGGAATATGTGCACTTCTTAAAGCGCATCATCAAGCTGTGCAGAGAAAACGGCGCGAAGATCATCTTCGCGACCACCACGCCGATTTTGGAGCCCGGCATGGCGGCAGACAACACCGGTACGCAGGCGGACAGCATCAACTACAATAACGAGTGGGTGGAGCTGTATAACAACGCCGCCAAAAAGCTGATGGCAGAGGAAAACATCCCGGTGAACGACCTTTACGCGCTGTGCAAGGAAGGCGAGCACTATTATAAGTGCCCGGATATGCTGCACCTGACCGAGGAAGGCTACCGCAAGTGCGCAAAGCAGGCGGCCGACATGGTCCTGAAGGAGCTCGGTGAAGCATGAGCTCCGGCATAAAAAAGACGAACGCCATGCGCATGCTGGACAGCGCGAAGATTCCCTATGAGGTGCGCACATATGAATTTGAGGAGACCGATCTCGCGGGCGTACACGCGGCAGACGCCGTGGGCATGCCGTATGAGACGGTGTTCAAAACGCTCGTTGCGCGCGGCGATAAGACCGGGTTTGTCGTGTTTTGCATCCCCGTAGCGGAGGAATTAGACCTCAAAAAAGCTGCCAGAGCCAGCAAAAATAAATCCGTGGAGCTTCTGCACGTGAAAGACTTGCTGCCGACGACCGGCTATATCCGCGGCGGCTGCTCGCCCGTGGGCATGAAGAAGGAGTTCCCGACATATATCGACGAGACCGCCATGCTGTTTGATGCAATCGCCGTCAGCGGCGGTATGCGCGGCGTGCAGCTTATCGTAAATCCGGATCAGCTTTTGGGCTTCGTCAAAGGCGAGTATGTCGATTTGACGGCGTAACACAGAGCGAACTGTAACGGCGATAAAAACCTTTTGATCCAACTTTTCTCAAAAAAATTCACGCTCCCCTGCTTACTTCTTTAAAGTATCTGCAGCGGGAGCGTGTTTTATATCTGCTATTTTATAAATAACTTTTCGCGAAAGCGTATAATCAGTGGTTCATGAGCGCTTCGGCATTTTCGTTTTCGTTTACAAGGCCGAGGTCGTGCTTGATCTTCGTGGTGGAGATGCCCGGCGTACGCGGCAGGAAGACGAGCTCGCAGTAATCCTTGAGGTAGTCAAAGCGATCGCTGTTTTCCCAGTCACTACCCATAACGACTACGTCCACATGGTAGTCCTTCACGTCGCTGATCTTTTGATCCCAGCTTTCCTCCGGAATGACGAGGTCAACGTAGCGAATGGCTTCGAGCATCATTTTGCGCGTTTCATAATCGTGAAACGCTTTTTTGCCCTTGCCGGCGTTGAACTCATCCGTGGAAAGCGCCACGATAAGATAATCGCCCAGTGCCTTTGCGCGCTTTAAAAGGTTGATGTGGCCGTAATGCAGCAGGTCAAACGTTCCGTAGGTCAATACTCGTTTCATGTTTTAGCCTTTCCTTTCGTTTTTTACAGCTTGCTCAATGCTCCGGTTTCTGTAAGAGTCATCGCCTGCCGTTACACTTTGAATATTCAGATGCGGCAAAATACGGAATACTTCCCGCGCGAAAACAGCATCGCAATTATACTTATTACGCTCTCTGCTGAAAAACAGCTTGATGTTTTCCGGCAAAGAAAGGAACATCTGTGTATCGATCACGGTGTAATCCAGCCAATCGTTATATTTATCGGTCAGCTCCTTGAGGGTGAGCTCGTTGAAATCCCTGCGCAGGAAAACCGCTACGGGCGCTTCCATGGAACAGAGCTGCTGTTCCAGCTCTTTTGCCCAACCCTTATGGTCGTTCTTTCCGACAAGATAAACATTTCGCGGCCGCTTTTTGTTTTCGGCATAATCGATCACTTCAAACTTCGGCGCTTTTCCGTAGAACAGCATATCGTTCAGGTTCTGGATATTATCCGGCGCATCGTAATTTGTAAACATCTTATAATACGCGTCATACGCCGCACTGTTCACGTCTGCCTGTTTATCGTTTTCGTGCAGGTATGCGAGCATTTCGTTCATGGTGTAAATTTTGCGGAACGGGAGGTCGCGCACATCCATATACATGCCACGCTCTGCCATGTACGCATCATAGTCGTACATAAAGAGCACAATTGGCTTGCGCGTGATGGAAAAATCGAAGAAAACGCTGGAATAATCCGTAATCAGCACGTCCACAGCATTCAAAAAGCTGTAACTGTCCACGTCATCCGGGAATTTTACAATGTGCTTATAGCCTTCGATCGGCACTTTGTCTTTTACAAGCGGATGCAGGTTCACGTACATGATCTGCTTATCCGTCAGCGCGCTGTCAAACTTTGTCAGCAGGTCGCGCACTTCCGCTTCGTACCCGCCCTTGTTTGCGCCGGAGCTCATCGCGCCGCGCCAAGTCGGCATGTAGGCAAAGGTTTCCTTGCCGTCCATTCCGTATTGCTTCCGTACCGCCGCTGCCGCGTCTTTATCCCAGAATATCGCGTTGCGCGGGTACCCGCTCAGGATCACCTTTCCCGTATAGAGGTGGTTCAGGTTGTAATCTTCCATCATGTGATCCATCGTATAGCGGTTCGGGTGCAGAAGATAGCTGCTGTGCAGGAAATTGCGCTGCATGTTGCTCATATCCTGAATGCCCATCGCCATTTTTTTGCCGAGGGTCTTCAGCGGCGTTCCGTGCCATGTATTCAAATAGACCTGCCCTTCACGGCGGATAAAATACGTTGGGAAGCTCACGTTATTTACAAGGTATCGGCTCGTTGCCAAAATCTTCTGGTATTTTCTCGAGCCGAGCGGGATGAGCTGCACACGGTTCAGCCCATACGCATCTAATATCTTCCGGTGCTCGCCCATCAGCTCTTTTTTCGACGTGTAATAGATGGTAAACGTCGGGTCCTTTGCCAGCTCGCGCATCATTGCGAACGGCGAATCATTTAGGTTCGTACCGTGGAAGGATTCAAAAAGCACCTGCTTGTCGCAAAGCGGCTTCTTTTTACACGTGCGCACGTAATAGTATTTATTCAAATAACTGCGCTTTGAGAAAACCGTCAAAGCCTTGCGCATCGTTTTTGCCGCTTTGCCCAAAAGGCGCAGCACGGAATTCGGCATCATGCTGTAAAGATACCACGTGAACTCGTGCTTGGCCAAAGCGCCCATCAGCCGTTTTTTGGAGAAGAAAAAGTCAAAAAACACCTTGTTTCTGCGCCAGTCATCAAAATAGTGATCCAGATGCTGAAAGCCCTTATGGACGACTTTAAACTGCAGGTCTTTATCTTTATACGCCGTAAAATCGCGGAAGCGCAGGATCGTGTGCTTCAAATTGATGAAGCCGAGCACCTCTTTAAACTCCTCGAATGCGCCTTCCCGAATATAGTACTCGTTCATGATTGCGAGCGAATCATACATCTGCAGGATGTTCTCGGAGAATGTCGCCGTGATTGCGCCTTCGCGCTTTAGAATATAGTAGTACAGCGGCTCGTTTACTTTGGAGATTCGGTTGGCATGCAGCATCAGCGGGTAGATGGTCGCAATGTCCTCATAAATTTTCCCTTTCGGGAAGCGTATCCCCGTGCGCTCAAATAAGGCGCGGCGGTAAATTTTATTCCAGGCATACGGTGCATTTGTGTACAGAAGCTTCGGGTTTTCGTGCAGGCTCACACCGAACTCCAGAGTGCTGCCGCGCTGGAAAAAGCGCCGCGTTTCGGTATTTTCGTCTATGCCGTAATAGCCGCAAACCACAATGTCCGAATCCGTTTCAGCGGCGCGGTCGTACAGCTTTTGGTACATAGTCACGTTTAAATAGTCATCGCTGTCCACAAAGCCGATGTATTCACCGTGCGCATACGGAATACCGTAGTTGCGCGCATCGGATAATCCGCCGTTTTCTTTGATGAGGCTTATCACCTTCTGCGGATATGCTGCGGCATAGCGGTCTATGATCGCCTGCGAATTATCCTTTGTGCCGTCGTTGACAACAATGATCTCCATTTCTTCCAGCGTTTGCTTCACTAAGGAATCAAGGCAACGCTCCAAATACGCTTCAACGTTGTATACAGGAACGATAACGCTGACTTTTATCGAATCAAAATTACGTTCTGACTTCATTTTATCTATCATTTATCCCTTCTGTAAGGAAAGTCATTATAAGATCCACACAGCGCTGCGTGTTGTTCGTGTCATCCGTCTCCACGAATTCTTTTCTGAAGGCGGTAAGCTTTTCGTAATCGTAGGGCGTGTGGAGGATACAGTCGACCAGAGGCTCGGCTTTTGTGAATGCGCAGTGCGGCATCTCTGCAAGCGGGTCAAAGTTGAGGCCGCGCGTTTCCTTGTAGCGCTCTAAATCGTAAACGTAGAAATACACCGGCTTTTTGATGAGGCTCGCCTCAATGGAAATAGCGGAATAGTCCGTGATGACGGCGTCTGCTACTGCCATTAGCGTGAAGGTGCCGAACTCCGGGCACTCGCGGAATTTCGGCAGCACACGGCGGCGCTCCAAGCGCTCGCGGTCAAGTGGGTGCAGCCGCACGATGAGCAGCATACCCATTTTTTCCGCCGCCGTGATGAGCGGCTCAATCTCAGGCGTTTGCTCGCCGTCGCGGAACGTGGGAGCGTATAGGACGATCTTCTGCCCGCGCAGTTCCGGGTAGGCCGCGAAAAAGCGGCGGCGGCAACGCGCGCGATTCATTTTCAAAATGGCGTCTACGCGCGGCACGCCGGTCACGCGCATTTTATCGGCAGAAACGCCGAACGCCTCCTCATAGACTTTTGCTGTACGGTGACTCGCACAGAGCACGGCATCGTAGTGCTTATGCATCCCCATGCGCTCCGCAAGCTCTTTATCGCGCCCGCCGGGCACGGAAAGCGCCTGCCTGCCAAACTTCTTAATGGCGCCAAGCGCGTGCCAGACCTGCACCACGCGCAGCTCTTTACGGTGATGCAGCACGCTGACCGGGATGCAGTAGCCGTCTATGATGCACACATGCGCGGTGGAAAGCTCCGCGGCGCAGTGCAGCAAATGGAAACAATAGCGCAGGAGCTCTAACGGCGTATCGCCCATTTCGCGGCAGAGATACACAAGGCGCACCCCTGGATCACGCGCTTCAATCTCTGCGCCGAGCTGTTCAAAATCCGGCCGCTGGCTGTTCGACTGGCGGCTGATCATGACGACTTTTTTCTGCATGGGGCGCAGCTTCATGACGGCATACACGGCGTTATACAGCGCTTTGAAAACGGAGATCAGCCCGAACAGTATTCTTTTTTTCACAGAGGCTTCGCCCCTTTCTGTGCAGCGTCGTTCCATTTTTGCGCATAGCGTGCGGCCTTTGCCCGCACCCCAAACACACACTGCCAAATTTTGCCGTTGCGGAAAGCCGCACTTTTTCGCATTAAACAGAGTTAGTATACCACACTGTGCAGAAAATCGCCAGTGTTTTACCGCAAAGTTCGCCGTTTCGTTAAATCTTTGTAACAGTACGGAAAAATTTGCGCCCGAACCCCCGTGAATTTGTCGCATTCGCAGGAAAATTCAGGGTATTTTGCCTCCTAACCCTGCGTCAAAATCGTCTAAAAAGTCACAAATTCGCCGTAAGCCATAGGAAAAACGGGCAAGCACCGAAAAAGTGCCGCCCGTTTTTGTTTAGTCGAACGAGGGGTTAAACGCGTAGAAGTTTTTGGAATCGAGTCGGTCAGTCGCGATGCGCAAACCCTCGCCAAACCGTTGGTAATGCACAATCTCGCGCTCGCGCAGGAACTTGATGGGGTCGCGCACATCGGGATCATCCGCAAAGCGCAGGATGTTGTCATACGTTACGCGGGCCTTCTGCTCGGCGGCGAGGTCTTCGTTGATGTCTGCCAGCGTGTCGCCCGTTACGGCGATGCACGCTGCACTGAACGGCGCGCCGGAGGCCGCTACCGGGTAAACGCCCGTCGTGTGGTCGATGAAATACGCATCAAAGCCTTGCTTTTGAATCTCCTCCTGCGTCAAATTCCGCGTCAGCTGGTACACGATTGTCCCTACCATCTCGAGATGAGCGAGTTCTTCGGTGCCTACATACGTGACAGAAATGCTTCGGTGTCCTTGTTTGGAGGACAAGCAGTTGAGTTTGGGACTAAAAATACATAGTCTTACCGAATTTAAGTCTGTAAAAAAGCGTTGTGATTCCGATAATGCAAAACACTCAAAAAGTCCTGATTTTATCGAAGATATTAAGTCGAAACGAATTGTAAATCTGTATGCAGTTGCTTCTGTATGAGCGTTAACTGCGTAAGGACTGCTGTTAAACTTGTATCTGCTTCTTACGGACAAGCAGGTTTGCACCGATATACTTTCTGCTTTCTGTCGTTCGCTCTGGAAACTTACGATCTGCGGCAATCCTCCGTAGATCATGAGGCCAAAATGTATTTAACGCTTCTGATATTCCACACACAGGGCAACAAATATCCCCGCTCAGTTCATCATTCAAATAAGTTCAATCCATTTTGAATCTGCTTTTACACCTATCGCATTGAAGCGTAACCAAACCGTTTTCGTCTGACTGCAGCGTGGCTTTACCAATGGTGCTCGTATTTTCTATTCCTCCCTAATTCGTAATTTCTATATACCTGATTAGCCTTTCTTCTACATACTCGGCAATCAATTGAACCATGGCCCCCGCATCGTTATCACGATAATAACTATCAAATGCTTCATAATACCGTTTACGGTCTGCAAATTTCACATTGATAGGTGGATAGCCATTCTGCATAAGAAACAGGTTCAGTATCAAACGCCCTGTGCGGCCGTTGCCGTCCACAAAGGGGTGAATACCCTCAAATTTCAAATGAAACAGCGCTGCACTCTCAATCGGGTGCAGTTTTTTCTTTGAAAACTCTTTTACGAGCTTTTCCATCTGTTCCGGAACAACAACCGGCTCCGGCGGCGTAGGATATGCGCCCATAATTTTAACAGGAATCCGTCGATAAACGCCGCGGTCCTCCGGTCGATCCATCAAAACCAGCGTGTGAATCTGTTTGATAATGCTCCCCGAAAAAGGAGCTTTTTCTTTCACCAAGTCTTGAACATAAAGGAATGCGTCCTTATGTCCGACGGCTTCTAAATGATCTTTCAGCGGCTTTCGATCGATCGTAATTCCCTCTAAAACAAGCGCAGTTTCCTGTAAGGTCAGCGTATTTCCCTCGATTGCATTTGAGTTGTAGGTATATTCAACCAAAAATTCTTCCTGCAATCGCTGTAATTCACCTGTCGTAAGTGGGCGACGCTGGTCTAACTGTTCCTTTATACTGTCGATACGGGAGAGCATCGGCAAATATTGTTCCGATGCCGTTTTATGACGGAGGGTGCGCCCGTCAATCGGCTTTACCGCATTGCACGGTATGAGATAGGAGCGCCCTTTTTGAATAACGCCCTCAACTTTTCCCTGTTGGCACAGAATACGAACCCTACGGTCAGAAATACCCCATTGTTCCGCAGCCTGTGTGACTTTCATATATTCCATTGCGTTCACCGCCTACATAACATTTTCTTTTCGCTTATGCTTATAGTATAACATCTTATCGGAATAATATCAATTCGTTTTTACAACCATTTGAATTTATATCGTTCCTAATATTACATAGCCGTCTGCTTCATCGCAGGCGGCTAAATTTATGTGAAGGAGGAACCCCATATGGCGAATTGCAAAGTGATCGCGGTGACGAACCAAAAGGGCGGCGTGGGCAAGACCACGACCACCGCCAATCTCGGCATCGGACTTGCCCGGCAGAACAAGCGGGTGCTGCTCATCGACGCAGATGCACAAGGCTCTTTGACCCTCTCCCTCGGCTATCCGAAGCCGGATGAGTTGCCCGTTACGCTGGCAGACATCATGCAAAATGTGATCGACGATATCCCCATCCCGGACGGCTGCGGTATTCTGCATCACGGTGAGGGCGTTGACCTGCTCCCGGCGAACATTGAGCTGTCCGGCATGGAGCTCCGGCTGATCAACGCCATGAGCCGGGAAAGCGTGCTGCGGACATATATCCATGCGGTCAAGCCCCATTACGACTATATCCTCATTGACTGTATGCCGTCGCTCGGCATGATGCCGATCAACGCACTGGCCGCAGCGGACAGCGTGATCATCCCATCCCAGCCGTCGTATCTCTCAGCAAAGGGACTTGACCTGCTGATGCAGTCCATTGCAAAGGTTAAAAGGCAGATTAACCCGAAGCTGAAAATCGATGGCATCCTGTTCACGATGGTGGACAGCCGCACCAACGAGGCCAAGGAGATCATCGCATCTCTGCGTGCCCACTACGGCGAAAAGATCCGTGTGTTTGGGACGGAAATTCCCTTTTCCGTTCGAGCCGCGGAAACCAGCGGCCGAGGCAAGAGCATCTTTGCCCACGACAAGAACGGCAAGGTCGCTGCCGCATACCGATCGCTGACAAAGGAGGTATTGGAGCTTGAGCGCAAAACCGAGAGATTTAGGGATGACGCCGCTCGATGATCTGTTCTCCACCGACGAGAGTCGTGCGGAAGCGCAGCTTGAAAAGGTCGTCACGCTGAACCCCGCCGACATCTCCGACTTTCCCAACCATCCGTTCAAGGTCAAGCAGGACGAAGCTATGGCGGAGATGGTAGACAGCGTAAAGCAGTACGGTGTGCTGGTGCCTGCCCTTGTCCGCCCCAAAGCGGACGGCAGCTATGAGATGATCGCCGGTCACAGGCGAAAATGTGCGGCAACGCTGGCGGGGATCACCGAAATGCCCTGCATCGTCCGCAACCTCACTGATGACGAAGCAACGATCATCATGGTGGACAGCAATTTGCAGCGAGAAACGATCTTACCGTCCGAAAAGGCATTTGCCTAATTAACCCTTTTCCCGTTGCATAATCATCTATTACAGGATCAATAGGGACAAACCCAATTTCTATCATATGCGTTTTAAATTCATGTAACTTTAATGGGTTGTCCACTATAGCATTACAAGATGTATATACAAAATACTTAAGACCAGCACGAACAGCTTCTTCGCGTAGCCAATTGACGGGCACTAACATATCCGGTACATCATTTTCTTTTTTTGTCACATATGTTCCAACAATTTTAATTGAAGCTTCCTTAAGCGGTTCATATCCCAACGATGGTATGTATAAATATATCGGTAAAGTAACCATATCGCCTATCATCAAATTATTATCTTTAGCATAATCTGCATTCAGTACGCAAATTGCATTTACACTTTTGAAAAAATCATTATTATATGTATAATCCGTAAAAGAAAAGAATTCTTTTGAAATTCCAGTTGCTTCTACGCAATTTGCTGCCAAAATCTTAGTATCTCCGCCAAGAAATGGACTTTGCTCTTGGGCTATAGATGAAAACGAACCGGCAGCAATCGCCGTACATTGTAAGTCACGTACTTCAGCATTTATCAATACACAATTTCTGCCGTTTGCAACAGCATCCACCGCAGCCTCAAAAAATTGAAAAAGAACTACGATCTATAAATCCATGCTAAAAAAATTCCGTCACAGCTTTCACTGCGACGGAATTTTTTTATAAACCGGTAAGTCTTTTTCTTTTGCTTCGAGATAAAAGTGATG
>ERZ1026966.692-NODE-692-length-15207-cov-11.816262_pt1 | contig 15207 bp, 10 predicted proteins | sample MGYA00519296_ERZ1026966 | MGnify/ENA primary metagenome ERZ1026966 (study PRJEB26926, sample SAMN06164478) | human gut metagenome | biome: ENVO:00009003; feature: ENVO:2100002; material: ENVO:00002003 | host: Homo sapiens | place: USA | collected 2012 ... | reverse complement strand
AACGAAATCACAGATTAACAAACATCCGTAAAAACTATTTGAATCAGACCATATCTGAGATCGTAAATCGAAAACCAAGATTTATATGTATTGAAAATCTGAATGTCAGCGGAATGATGAAAAACAGACATTTATTGTTGCAACAAAGAATGTAGAATAATAGAGAAGCAATAAAAGCGACAGAATATAGATTGTAAGACTGAATATAATAAAAAAGACCGAGAAGCTTCAGAAAATAAGCTTTTTCGGTCTTTTTCATACCATAAGAGATTGACCAAAGTTCATATTTTATTGAATTGACACGATATGCCAAATTACTTATAATTCTATCATATGTGTTTATGAGTAATTGTAATATTAACGTGGGCAGTTTAAAAGCTCCCGGAGTTAGAGTATGAAAAATAACAAAAAGAACAAAAAGAGAAAAAATGACCTTAGGCATTTAAGCAGAAAAGAACTGATCGATCTGATCTGTGATATGAGAAGGCCAAATCCTTCAAAAGAAGCTCCGACGATAGAAGAAGCTGAGAAAGAACAAAAAAGATTAAATCGTCGCGCGGCTTATCGCCAGACCTTCCGCGGTACAGCTGCAGTGCTGATCGTTGTGGCAGCGATCTCCGTGCTTGTGGCGACCTTGTGGATGCCGGTCCTGCAGATCTATGGTTCTTCCATGTCACCGACTCTGGAGCGGGGGCAGATCGTAATCTCAGTAAAGAACAAACATCTGAAAACCGGAGATATTGTTGCATTCTGGCAGGGCAACAAGCTTCTGGTCAAACGAGTGATCGCAGGCCCAGGACAGTGGGTCGACATTGATGCGAGCGGAGTGGTAACGGTTGACGGTCAGACACTTGATGAACCATATCTTAAAGAAGTGTCACTTGGGAACTGTGATATTGAGCTTCCGCATCAGGTGGCAGAATCACACTGGTTTTTTATGGGAGACAACAGAGCTACGTCGGTCGATTCAAGAACTGCGTCCATAGGAGATGTCTCAGAGGATCAGATTGAAGGGCAGATCGTATTTCGAATCTGGCCATTGAATGCGGCAGGAAGTATGAGACAGAATTAACAGATCATAAAATCTGGACAAGGAATGTCCGTATTATATAAAAAAGTATCGTAGGAAAAGACGGAAAAGAAAGGCATCAGATACACCAGAAAAGAGTAGGTGAAACTGTGCAAAATAAGGGAACAGATTATATCAGAAGAATCTTAAGGGATAAGGCCCGGCAGAAACGTTGGAGACAAATAATGCTGTGCCTTTCTTGTATAGTTGTTTTCTGTACAATATATGTACTGATCCTTCCGGCAATTACGCTGGAAAAGAAGACGACGTGTGAAGCGGAAGAACAGATCGCGATACAGGAAGAGCAAAACCTGATACAGGAAGAGGACGAAAGCACCGTCCAAGGTGATGGCTCAGATGAAGTAGAATTTGTATCGTGTGAGCCGATCGAAGAGGAAACCGATGACATCGAAGATGTCGAGATCACCGAAGACCCGGAAGAAGAGATGGATGTCGATTTTGCTTCGGGAGAAGAAGATGGAATTGCAGCGGCAGCAGACGAGACAGTGATACCAGAGGCAGGTACAGCAGGCGGGTTTGATCTGAGTGCGGCGGGGACAGAAGCTGCAGAGAAACGTAAGTCTGTCAAACTTTCCTACAAAAAAGCGGATGGAACATGGCAGGAATTTAGCCAGGAGGAGGTATCTGGAAACCCTCCAGTCAAACTGGAGGTCGAATATGAGAAGGTACAGATCAGTAATTTACTAAAATCTTATAATCGTAAACTGACATACCAGCTTCCGGATCTGCTTCGTAATGTAACGACAGCAGGCAAAATTATGGAAGGTAGTCAGCAGGTAGGAACTGTTACCTGTCAGGATGGAAAAATTGTTGTCGAGTTTGATGAGCCCTATCTCCAGGGACTGCTGAATAAGGGAGATACTACAATTGCCGGCGATTTTTATGCAGAGGGCAAGGTGAATTTGAGTCAGTTAAATCCAGATGGTACAACAACACTTTCAACTGCAGATAAGACCTATCAGTTAAATTTCGGCCCTGATGCCGTTGCAAAGTATGGACAGATAAACATTGAGAAAACATGTGACAGTCAGCAGGCGATATCCACAGAAAGTGGAAATTACCTTGCATATACAATTACTGTGACGGCAGGGGAAGATAGATGCCCGGATGTCTCAGTGGTTGACACGATTATGAGCAATTTGGATTGCGTGGATTCTTATGCAGAAATTAGTACGACAGTCCAAACTCTTACTGCTGATCAGAATGGGCAGAAACCATATGAGACGATTGAACAAGATAAGAACCATGGAACAATCCGCACTAATGAGTCGGGAAGTATGGTCTGGGGAATTGGCAACATGGCAGCATATGAGAGCCGCACGCTTACATATTATGTAAAGCTGAAGGATGATGTTAATTTAAGAAATAAAGAGATAAAAAATAAAGCAGCTGTGTATTCGAAAGCCTATGAGAGAGCTTATAAAGAGGCATCCTTTACACCGAAAATCGCGTATGACATGCCGAAGAGTCAGGATGGAGATATTGTTCGGAACAGTGATGGAACATATACCATTACATACAGACTTAATTTTACCCTGAAAAAAGACACAAGTAATTACGCATTAAAGAATTTTGAGTTCAGAGATTTGCTGGATGCGTCTGATATACGGACAGATCCAAAAGCTCTTCCATATATCAGTTACAATCGTGAGTCGTTAAATTTATATGTGAAAAAAGATGGAAGTTCTGAGTATACGCTGGTAGATAAAGAAGATTACACTGTAAGCTGGGCAAATGGTAATGATAACTATGTAACGCCCTGGAATGATTCAAAGAATAATCCAACTCGATTTAAGATTACAGGGGCAGCGGATAGACCGATAACTGTGAAACCGGGTGATTCCTATTATGCGACTTATACAGTCACAGTCAAGCCGGAAGCACTGGCAGCAATGCAGGCAAACAATGTAGATGTGAAAAACCGATATTATGCATATGCATCGAATGCAAAGTCTGACTCTGGAGGTGCTTTTGATCAAGTTTGGTGCGGAGTAAATGTCGGAAACTATAAGTGGGATGAGAAAACAGTCGGAACCGGAACTGAGACAGAGCAGACGTTCACGATGAGCGGCGATAAGTATGAATATAAGTCATCTGAGTCATCTGCCAAACTGGAAAAGTCCGATTCTCAGACAGACACCTCATTCACCGTCCCTGCCGGAAGTTACCCATATACCGTAGATGTCAATCAGACACTGGGTGAGTGGGATGCAACGGAGGTGTCGATGACGGACACACTAAGTTCGGATAAGATGAAATACATCGGATATGCAAAAGTAGAAGCCTGTGAGTACAATTCAGATACGAAAGAATATGAAGTAAAAGACACAAAATGGGTGAAGATTGATGGTTTAAGTTCGTTTACTCTGAAACCATTGGATCTTGGATGGAGTAATAAGAATTATGCTTACAGATTTATCTACTATGCAAAGCCGACAGACAGCAATTTTAGCGAGGTAAAGGTCACTAATACATTCTCATTGTCAGGAAAGGTGATAAGAGGAAAGAATAGTTTCCAACTTGACGGGATATCTTCTCAGGGAGAGGTGACAGTCTCCGGTTCGTTCAAAATGAATGTCAAAAAAGAATCCTGGTATTATGAGGAACCAAAAACAGACGCGACAATCTGGCAAAATGGAAAACTCTACTGGGTGATCGAAGTATCAGGAACGGCAATTATGAATGATACAACTTTCCGGGATGCCATATCAAAGGACTCGAATTTGACAGATTCTTATCTGCATTCAGATTCACTGGCAGGAATTTATATGGGAACATTGCCAGATGATAAGACGATTATCGGATACAATAGTCTGGAAGAACTTCAGAAGACAGGAGTACTTAACAATGTAACTGACAAGTTTACGCCGGTACTGACTAATGATAAAAAATTTACAGGTACGGATAATTATAGTGAACTGTCATTAAAGGCAATGGATAAGATTACGCTTGGAGAAAACAAGCTTTACTTCATCATAAGGACAGAACCTCAGTTATTGCCGACAAAATATCGTGACGCTTTTACATATAGAAATCATATCAGTACAAGCGACGATGGCAAGACCTGGATAGATCATGGCAGTGCGGATAAGCTTCTATGCGGAGGTGCAGATATCCTGAAGGAGCTTGGACAGACATTTACCTATGATGGAACAACAGTAACCAGTAAGAACGACGGTGCAGATCAGGGTAATAGTGGTACGATTGTCACAAATGCACTGCTGGGTGCAGGACAGTATGCGGCCTGGGCATTTAAGGTGAACTATGCGGGTGAACTGTCAGGAACCTATCGGGTGCTGGAGACAATACCGGATGGTATGGAACTGGCATATATTCGAATCAAATGGGTTGGAGAAAAACAGAGAAAAAGTGGCTCAATCCATTCGAATGAAATTACAGGACTTGATGAGGGATGGAAATCAAAAAATACGATTGCAAAGTCTGATAATAACGATGATATATCAACTACTTATTATGTTAAAGGTAATCAGGCTCTGATTGAGTTGGGTGATTTTGTTGCAGGAAAAGAAGGGGATTCTTATTCTGTTGACGTTCAGGTTGTATGCAGGGTGACAGATCCGGATGTATTACTTGGAGGAAAAGAAAAGACATTTACAAACCAGGTTACACTCCAGACAACAGACGGACAGGATATCAGCACAGCAATTTCCCAGGCAAAAATAACACCGAAGAAAATTGAGAAAACATTTACGACAACAAATCCTGTAAGCGAAAAAATAAATTTCACAATTGAGGCAAATCAATTCGGAGCGGCACTTTCGACAAAAGATGGCACGACACTGACATTGATTGACAAACTGAGTTCCACGCTGATCCTGGATACGGAAACGATCAGAGTAATTAATTCAAAAACGAAAGCTCCTGTTACGGATTATACAGCTTTGCTTGATGCAGATAATACACTGAAAATAGTGATTCCCCGTAACATACCGGTTACGATCACCTATACTGCAGCAGTGAATGCACCGCCGGGACAGGCAGTGAGCTTCTCAAATGAAGCATACTGGGAGAACTATTCTTCTGCCGGTGGAGACAGTGTGGAAGAGAAGAATTATTCCTATGCTGCCGGTGGAACAGTAGGTGCCGGAAAGAATATGAAGCTGAAAATCATCAAGAAGGACCAGAACAATCTGTCAGCTACATTGCCGGGGGCTGTATTTAAGATGGTTCCGTGCACAGTGGTAGATGGTCAAATTAAAGACGACAATACTAAGATGTGGACAGGAACAACAGATCAAAATGGGGAAATTCTCTTTGGAGAAGGCTCAGGTTCGAACCATGCAATGGATTATAACACCATCTATAAAGTGACCGAGGAAACGGCACCGACCGGATATGTGGCAGACAGTAAACCAATCTATATTATGGTCCCTAGGAAAGTTGATGGTGTGTCAGATTACTCGAATGACGTAAAACAATGGATGCAGATGAAGGATCCAGAAACTCAGAAAGAATTGATCCATGTACAGTATCAGTCGACCTATGAACTGACTGTCCTCAACCACAAAGGTGAGATCACAGTGGAGAAGAAGTTCACGGATGCAGGAGGTCATGCTTCAAGTCCGGTGAGTGGAACATATACGTTTGGACTGTATGAGAATGCAGATGGAACAAACACGACAAACTCAACAAATCAAGACGGAACTACATCAACCACAACACCGCTTCAGACGATTACCATTACATATAATGCAGCAGAGACAGGCTCCAAGACAGCAAAATTCACGAATCTCGATCTGACAGATAATCAGAATCAGACAAAGACATATTATGTTTTTGAACTTGATGATAATGGAAATCCGATTAAAGATTCCACCACAGCTGCGACTGTAAATAAAATGGAATACTTCACATCGTATGAGAATCCAAAGACTGCAGGTGCAACAACAGGGGGAAACAGCGCAGTCAGTGGAGACATGGTGACAGTTACCAACCAGACCTGTGTAAAAGAACTGCCTTCTACAGGTAGTTATGGTCCCCTTATTTTCAGGCTTGCAGGAGCGGTATTGATATTTTTCGCCGGACTGCAGATGCTGATCAATATAAAAAGAAGAGCCTGTAACAACAGGTAATACAAAGGAGAAGGAAGATGAAACTGATTAAGAAAATTGCTGCCATTATGCTCTCTGTTATGATGGTATTGGGAATGGCCAGCGTGGTAAGCGCAGATGAAGGTGAGACAGCTGCATCTGCAACTACAGGAACAATTACAATTACTGATGCAATAGTAGGACAGACATATAAGATTTATAAGATTCTGGATCTGGAGAGTTATGATGCAGATGCAGGAAATTATGTTTATAAGATAGATTCAAATTGGGAGAAGTTTATTAATGGTACAGCAGAAGGTGAAGGTACTGGTAACGAGTATCTGAAAATTATCGATACTATATATAATTATGTAAAGTGGAAAGGTGAAAAGAATGATGCAAGAGTTGCAGAATTTGCAAAGAAAGCATTAGAGTATGCAAAATCTAAAAAAATTAATCCGGATAGGATATCAGATGCAAATGATACAACGAGTACAACAGTAACTTTTAATAATCTTGCACTTGGTTATTATGTTGTGGAGTCCAGTGTTGGTACACTTTGTGGTCTTACTACAACAAATCCAACAGTAACAATCAAGGAAAAGAATGGTGTTCCTTCAGTAGAAAAGAAAGTTCAGGAAGATTCTACAAGTGCCTGGGGTGACAGCAACACAGCTGATATCGGACAGACTGTAAACTTCCAGACTACAATCACAGCACAGCCAGGTGCACAGAACTATGTACTGCATGATAAAATGGATGCAGGATTGACATTTGATACAAGCTCTGTGCAGGTAAAATTAAAGAAAAGCAGTGAAACAGCAGAAAATATAGTAGCTGCCACTAATAATTATGAAGTGAAGAGCAACGGATTAGAAAGTACAAATTCTTGTACTTTCCATGTTGACTTTACTCCGGCATTCTGTAACACACTTGCAAAAGACGACAAAATCATCGTTACCTATTCTGCAACTCTGAATGATGATGTAGAGTCTAAAAAGGAATATAAGAATGAAACATGGCTGAAGTATGGAGAAAACAATGAAACAAATCATGATACGACAACTACAAAAACCTTTGAACTTCCAGTATTCAAATACACAAAAGATGGACAAGCAGATAAAGCACTCGCAGGGGCAACCTTTACATTAAGTAAAAATCAGGATGGAACAAATTCAATTGAACTTGTAAGTGTTAGAAACGATGATACAAATGGTGATACCTACCGTGTGGCAAAAGAAACTGAAGCAACAGAAATTAAGAAGATAAAAGAAGTAACTACTACAAAATCCGGTAAATTCACAATCAAGGGTCTTGATGCTGATACATACTATCTCACGGAGACAAAACAGCCAAAGGGTTACAACAAACTGTCTGCCCCAATAACAGTAGTGATTGATAAAGATGGAGCAATCAAAGTTAATGATTCTCAAGATGCAACAACAGAAGTCAAAGTCCTGAACAACACTGGTACCATCCTCCCAACCACAGGTGGCAATGGTACAAGTCTGATCTACTTCCTGGGTGCAGTTCTTGCACTTGTATCCGGTGTGGTACTGCTCACAAAGCAACGAATGAAAAATAGTTAAAGTAATTTCGCTGTGCGGGGAATGGGCATTCCCTGTGCAGCAGCAAGGAGAGGATTGTAAGATGAGAAAGCATGTTTCAACAATTACCACGGTGTTGGTCTTTCTTACAGGTCTGTCCTTGCTGCTGTATCCGACAGTCAGTAACTATTGGAACTCCAAGCATCAGACGCAGGCGGTCGCAGAGTATTCGGACCGGATTGAAAAGATGGATGAGCAGGAAAAGAAGTTGGCATTTGAGCAGGCGGAAAAATATAATGAAACGCTGATTTCAAATCCGGGCCGTTTTACTCCGACGGAGGAGCAGGATGAGTGGTATAAGAGTCTCTTGGATATAGACGGAACTGGAATGATGGGGTATATCACCATACCGGAAATAGACTGTAAGCTTGCCCTTTATCACACAGTGGATGCTTCGGTTTTACAGGTGGGAGTCGGCCATATGGAAGGGTCCAGCCTGCCGGTTGGAGGCAGTGGAACGCACTGTGTTTTCTCCGGGCACAGGGGACTTCCGAGTGCAAAGCTTTTTACGGATCTTGACAGGCTGCAGAAGGGTGATATTTTTCTGCTTCATATTTATGATCAGGTGTTTACATATGAAGTCGACCAGATTCATATCGTGGAACCGATCGATTATGGACTTCTGAACATTGAGGAAGGAGAGGATCTGTGTACGCTTCTTACCTGTACGCCTTATGGAATCAACACAGAGAGACTGCTGGTGCGCGGTCACAGGATCGCAAACCGGTCGGGAGATAATTCGAGGATCACATCGGATGCCGCAAAGGTGAGTACTGTGCTTGTTGCAGTAGGCATTGGAATTCCGCTTCTTATCATCAGTTTTATTGCAGTGGACGTGTCGGAGCGCGTTCCAAAAAGAAAAAAGAAAAGTAAAAACAGAAGTAAAAACAGAAGAAGAAAAGCAACCATACAAACCAGAGCAAAACGAATCAGAACAAAACAAACCAGTGGGAGAAGAAGATGAAGTACCAATACAGGCAGAGCTGTTACAGTCGAATAAAGAGAATGATATGCATGCTGGCTTTTGCCGCTGTTTTTTCCGGGATGCTGATGAACACACCGGTTCTGGCTGCGGTGGAAGCAGAACAGACAAAGGGAAGTATTTCTCTTGGATGTCCGGCCGAGGGTCTGGAGTTTTCGCTGTATCGTGTGGCAGACTACAAAGATACAGGTGGTTTTGCACTGACAGAAAAATTTCAGAATTATCGGGTTTCCCTGGAATCAGATGAATGGAGAGGAACAGCGCGTACGCTTGCAGATTATGCGGAACGTGACGGAATCCAGGCAGATGCAGTGCTGAAATCAGGAAGTGACAAAACCGTATGCTTTGAAAATCTTTCAAATGGGCTTTATCTGGTAAAAGGTCAGGAGATCGAGGAGCAGGATAACGGAAAGGCAAAGATATCTGTTCCGCCTGTTTCGCTGATCGCACTTCCGGATGCTTCGCAGAAAGATACGCTCCATATAAGGGTAAATCTGAAGTATGACGAGGAGAAAATGGATAATACAGAAGCTTCCCAGACAAAGATTCATGTGTTGAAGGTATGGAAACAGGATCAGGTTAAAGAACGTCCGGCTTCGGTGCAGGTTGATCTGTTGAGAACAGATCAGAATGGAACAACAACAGTTGTGGACAGTCAGATCCTGAAAAAGGAAAATCAGTGGTCCTATACCTGGGAAAACCTTTCGTCACAGGTGAGCTGGAGTGTGGTGGAAACAGAAGTACCGTCAGGCTATACCGTGAGTACCAGCCGAGAGGGAAACACCGTTGTGCTGACAAACACTAAAACAGCAGATTCAGAAGATAAATCAGAATCAACAGATAAAACGGGAACGTCTGGAGAAAATGGTGGAAATTCTTCTCAGAAGCTTCCACAGACAGGACAGCTCTGGTGGCCGGTTCCTCTTCTTATGTTGGCCGGTGTGATCTGTCTGTTAGTAGGTAAGCAGCTGCGAAAATCCATGGAAGAAAAGAAATAAAAAGATGCAGTATAAGAAAAAGAATCGAATTGGAAATATTTTAAAAGGAGCAGGACTGATTCTGGTGACAGCAGCAGTGCTGCTCCTGGTGTATAATCTGTGGGACGGACACCGTGCCCGGGAGAGCGAGGAGGCAATCCTGGCAGAATATCTGCAGGAAAACAAAAAAGCATCAGAGAGTCCTGAAGCTTCGGATAAAGAAGATAAACAGAATATACCGGACTATCTTCTGAACCCGGATATGGATATGCCTGAATACACGCTGAAAAGTCTGGGTGATGTGGCGTGTATAGGAATTCTGGAGATTCCGGCGCTGGATCTGGAACTTCCTGTTATCAGCAGCTGGAGTTATTCTTCTTTAAGGTTGGCACCCTGCCGTTATTCCGGAAGCGCCTACAAGGGGGATCTGGTAATCGCAGCGCATAATTATCAGTCTCATTTTGGGGGATTAAGAACTCTTCCGGAAGGAAGCGAGGTTTTTTTTACAGATGCTGTGGGAAACCGGTTTTCTTACTATGTGGCGGTAACGGAGGCGCTGACTCCCTGGAGTGTGGACGATATGACGAGCGGAGAGTGGCCGCTCACCCTGTTTACCTGCACCCTGGACAGCCAGAACCGGGTCACCGTGCGTTGCGAATACAGCGAGGCAATGGAAAACTGGGACCGGAATGCGTATCGGTGAATTGCTTGCTAATGCTCATAGTCCATTTTTCAGTAACACGATCTAGTACTTTTTAAGATAAAGTAGAAATAGTGCAATTTTCACAGGATATTATACAAGAATTACATAGAAATATATCGTATTATTGATATAGTATTCTTGAATTGTATGTGAGGAGAAAACTATGGCAGCTGAAAGAAAAACATTAACACAGTTATCTGTGCCAATATGCTTAGAAACTTTATTTTATATGCTTTCAGGTATGGTCGATACGCTTATGCTATCATCTGTAAGCGACCAGGCTGTAGGAGCAGTGGGAACAGCAAATACATATATAGGTGTTTTTATTATCATGTTCGGCGTAATATCGTCGGGTATGATAGCTGTTATGTCACAAAATATCGGAGCCGGAAGACCGGGGATAGCGTATCAGGCAAGACAACTTGGACTTATATTCAACGCATTGATAGGTATCGTAATGTCTGTCATTCTTGCTACTTTTTCTGGTGGGATACTTCGAATCGTAAGTATTGCTCCGGCTTTGCTTGAGCCGGCTGAAATATATCTTAGAATTGTTGGCGGCGCATGTTTTTTAAATGCACTGATTCCTATTTTTTCCAGTTATTTGAGAGTGTTTGGATATACAAAACATTCTTTGATAGGAACTGTTGTTGGAAATGTTCTCAATATAATACTTAATTCAGTATTCTTATTTGTATTCAACTGGGGTGTAATGGGAGTTGCTGTTGCCACGGTTATTTCAAGAGTTGTAAATCTTATTATTGTAGCAGGTATGGGGGCTGTGCTTATAAAAGCAAAACAGAGTCCTGAGCGAATTGCATCAAGAAAGATATTTGCGCAGATTGTTAAGATTGGTTTTCCTTCTGCGCTTGAAACAGCACTTTACAACATCGCAATGACCTTTATTGTGCGTTTTATGAATCAGATGGATGTGGATGGAATGAATGTTACAGCACGCTCATATGCTGTACAGATTGCAAATTTCTCATATTGTGTGGGAGCTGCCCTTGCTCAGGCAAATGCAATTATGACCGGTTGGAGAATTGGAGCAAAAGAGTTTGAGGAATGTAACAGGGGAACGAGAAAAGCTGCGATATACGGTATCATCACAGCGACCTGTTTTTCCGTGACATTTGCATTGGCAGGACATTTTATCGTGCATATATTTACTGATGATACACAGATGATAAATCTTGTGGTAAAGTTGTTAGTAGTAGATGTTTTTCTTGAATTTGGAAGGGTAACAAACCTTGTATATGGTAAGGCATTAAAAACGAGTGGAGACGCACTTTTCCCGGTTATACTAGGTGCAATATTTATGTATTTGTTTGCAGTTGGCGGAACTTATTTTCTCGGAATACACATGGGACTTCTGGCTGTAGGATCATATATTGCTATGGCAGGTGACGAATGTGCGAGAGCTGTGGGAATGGTACTTAGATGGAAGAGTGGAAAATGGAAAAGTAAAGGTCTTATAGAAGTATAGGAGAGATTATGGAATTCGTTCAGATCAGGAAGAGGCATTTTTTCAGTATTGGAGAAAAAACAGGCTATGAAGAAAGTATTTGGGAACGGCTCAGTCATCCGAGCCAGTGCCTGCAACCAGAAGGGACTGTACATAATACATGCACAGTCCCTTAGTGAAATTGGTTTATTTCTCGCATTCCAGCACAATTACTTCACAGCTATCGAGCTTCAGCATTTCTTCTGGACAATCGGTGCGGTTCTGATTGTCCAGAAGTATTTTTTTTACCGGATATTCAAGTTTGATGGAAACGGCTTCGCGACCGAAGTTGGCGGCAACGAGAATGCGTTGTGATTTCGTCTCACGATAATATGCCATAACTGTTTCACTATCCTGATATGCAGGAACTGTTTTGCCGTAAGTAAATACCTCTTTGTATTCTGGAGCCTTGCGGATGGCAGTCAGTTTACGGTAGTAATTTAATACGGAATCCGGATCCTTTTCCTGAGCTGCGACGTTGATTTCTTTATAATCAGAGTGAACCTTGAGCCATGGTGTGCCTGTAGTAAATCCGGCATTCACCTGAGCATTCCACTGTACAGGGGTTCTTGCGTTATCACGACTCATTTTGCCGCATACTTCCAGAGCTTCGGTATCACTTAAACCTGCTTCTCTTGCGAGCTTATACTGATCGATCGTACTGATATCATTGTAATCATGAATGTCGTTCCAGATTTCATTCTGCATTCCGATTTCCTGTCCCTGATAAATGAACGGAATTCCACGAAGCAGGATGTTTACGGTACCGAGCATTTTGGCACCGACAGGCGTTTGGGCATACTCCGGAAGAAAACGGGATACACCGCGGGGCTCATCATGATTTTCGATGATATTTGCTTCCAGTCCATATTTTTGGACATTGATCTGAGAACTCAGAATTGTGTCGCGCCATGTTTTGAAATCTACATGAGGTGCATCGTACCAGCCATGAGCACCATCGCTGAGGGAATGCGCACAGAAATCAAAGATTGTGGAGAAATGTCCGTTATCTCCAATAAATTGACCAAGTTCATCAGCTTTCATATTGAATACTTCACCAACGGTGAAAGCATCATATTTCTGAAAAGTGTTTTTCTTCAGATCTTCAAGGAATTCTCCTACACCGTCAACGTTTTCGACCATTTTCCAACAGGCGGCCATGCCATCCGGTCCGTCCGGTTCATAGTCAGGAAAAGCAAGGTCTTTTTTGATGTTGATGATCGCATCGATACGGAAACCGGCAAGGCCTTTTTCAAGCCACCAGTTGATCATATTGTAAAGCTCCTGACGAAGCTTTGGGTTCTCCCAGTTCAGATCAGGCTGTTCTTTGGCGAACATATGAAAATAGTATTTGTCTGTTCCCGGAACCGGTTCCCAGCAGCTGCCGCCGAAGTAAGAACGATAGTTGCTTGGCGGGTTACCGTTTTTTCCTTTCCGGAAATAAAAATAATCTGCATATTCACCATCTGGATCAGTCAGAGCTTTTTGGAACCATTCATGTTTGTCAGAGCAGTGGTTGATGACCAGATCCATGATGATATGCATATTACGTTTTTTTGCTTCTGCAAGCAATTCATCAAACTCTTCCATAGTTCCGAATTCTTCTGCAATTGCATAGTAATCTGAAATATCATATCCCTGATCGACAAAAGGCGATTTGTAGATTGGAGAAAGCCAGATGATATCAATGCCCAGTACTTTTATGTAATCCAGTTTGGAAATGATTCCTCTCAGATCTCCGATGCCGTCCCCGTTACTGTCCAGAAAACTCTTTGGATAGATCTGATATGCGATTTTGTCATGCCACCATTTTTCTGTCATTATTTGTACCTCTTTTATTCATGCATTATATGTTTAGTATAGATGATATTGTGCCTGCATTCTTGCGATATGTCATCATTATATAATACTATCCTGCTTTTGGAAAAGAAAATATCCATCTCTGCCGTTCTGTTTTGCACATGTAAATGACAAACTCATCTCCACCGATTCTTCCAATGATATCATTTTCTCTGAAATAATTTCGGAGTGTCTGTCCAAGTGTGCTGAGGACAATATCGCCGACAGCATGCCCATAATGATCATTTACTTCTTTGAATTTATCAACATCCAGAATAATAAAAGTACCTTTTTCATGAGGCCTCTGCTCCAGGATTTCGTTGATGAGTGCCTCTGTCGTGCGTTTGTTGAGAACACCTGTCAGACCGTCTGTCTGTGCATCGCGACGTAGCTCTTCATTGCGGATACGATTGTTGTGGATAATGTAGAAAACAAGTAACAGCACCAGAATGAAGAATACGGACATAAAAATGCCTTCATAACTTTTAATGAAAGAATAGGAGCTTTGGGCATCGGATACAGGAATAACATAGCAGATCATCCAGTCATTCATGCCAAGCCGGGTATAAGCGATATACTGGTCAGATTTTTTGTTGGAGTTTGTTCGGATCTTAATCAGTCCATCGTTGCCGGCTGAAAAATCTTTTTTGACATTTACAAGAGAATTTTTGGACAGAAGTGTTCTGTCTTTATAAAAATCAAAAAAATTGTCACGATATGTGATTTTATGATATGAAGGTTCACCATCGTAGGCGATGATCTCTCCTTCTTTTGTGACAATCAGACTGTATCCGGCATCATCAAAAATATCATTAAAAAGCATCTGACTAAGGGCGGTCACATTATAAGAGCCACCAAGTGCGCCAATGATTCTGCCATTACAGCGTACAGGAACACACAGGATCACACGTGTCTCCTGATCAACACTGCTGTTCAGTGGATCACTGAGAGTTGCCTGGCCTTTCATGGCTTCCAGAAAATATTTTCTCTGGGCTACATTCTTTATGGCACCGTTGTCATAGTATGCTGTACCGTCTGCTTCGATCAGGGCAGTTCTTTCGAAATCCGTGTTTGCTGCCAGGGATACCAGAAGCTCCATATTTTCATCGGAAAGAATATCAGAGGAATCTCCCATTTTGTCAGCGATACTGTTCAGAAATCCGTAATGAATATTGAGAATGGATAACGCATGATCACTTTGTTTTGCTACATTACTGGTCATGGTTTTCTGAGAATTGGTATCGATTGACTTCTGGACATATAACAGAAAAAGACCCAGACTGATGACTACGGCACAGATAAAAATAATAATAGCAGCAACATAATGCGTAGAAATATTTTTTTTCTTTTTCATATTCTGTTTCTCCTGTAGATAGATACAGTTTGAGTATATAGAGAATATATATAGTCTGTCTCTTATACACATCTCCGAGCCCACGAGACGCTCATGAATC
>ERZ1026966.690-NODE-690-length-15217-cov-4.568922_pt1 | contig 15217 bp, 15 predicted proteins | sample MGYA00519296_ERZ1026966 | MGnify/ENA primary metagenome ERZ1026966 (study PRJEB26926, sample SAMN06164478) | human gut metagenome | biome: ENVO:00009003; feature: ENVO:2100002; material: ENVO:00002003 | host: Homo sapiens | place: USA | collected 2012 ... | reverse complement strand
GATCCAGTGACCTTGCAGCTTGCGGTATACGTTTTCATCGTCCAGATTCCGCAGATCATCAGAAAACCACTCGTCCTTGCCTGCCAGCAGCCGGAAGAAGGTGGACTTTCCCGCGCCCTGACCGCCCACCAGACAGAGCATAACCTCAAATTTGCAGCCGGGGTGAAATGCCCGGTGAATCGCACCCAGCAGGAACAGGCGTAATGCCTGAAAGGTGTACTCATCTGCCTCTGCGCCGAGGAAATGATGCAGGCAATAGCGAATGCGCTCCGTGCCATCCCATGTAAGGCTGTTCAGAAAGTCCCTGACAGGGTGATAGCTGTTCTGATGGGCGGCAAGATCGGCGGCGTCCATGATTTTCTTCTCACTTGTCAGGTCGTAATTCTCTTCCAGATACAGCCGGATGTACTTCATATCCGTGTCGGTCATGGAGGCGCTGGGGCTTCGGTCGTAGCCGATGGGCTTGACAACGTCGGTGCGGTCGGTCAGCAGATTGTAGGCAATCGCGCCGGAGAGCAGCGGATCGTGCTGAAACACCGTCAGGCAATTCTTGATACTGTTGCGGACACCGCCTTTTTCCGTGGTGTCCAGCATGGCTTTTACTTCTTCAATGCTCATCGGCGATGCTATACTGCCCACCTGCATTTTGATCTGCTGCCTCATCTGCGGCGGCAAGCTCTGCCATTCGCTGCTCAAGTTTCCTCACTTCCTCTCCATATTCGATCACAACGGATGCCCGCGCCTGCATATCCCCGCCCAACAGCTCGTCCAGCAGATATGCAATCAATGACAACACCGCATAAAGCATGACAACAACATCAGCGGTGCGGCGGTAATCGGAAATCCAAAATATAAGACCAAACGCCCGTTTCCGGCGGCTGGAACGTGTCAGCCGTATCGGAGACGGGCGCTTTATTCTGACTGGCTTATGCGGGAGCGTTTGTTCCTGCAATTGCGCTGAAAATGAACTAATGCATTGTGCCTTCCATTATCGCTAAAGAAAAATCGCCGAAGCGTTTTCTATTTGATGCGGGCAGAAACTTCGGGAAAAATACGATTGACCGTCTTAACGGACAGTAGATTTCTTCACATTTGAGTGATATAATTAAAGCCGGCGTTGCAACCAATAGTAGCCGGATAGTTGGTAGACATTACTCATAGAGATAGATATGATATAGATAGACCAAAAGGAGCAATTATGGAAATTGGGACACGAATTAAACAACTTCGTACAGAGCGTCATATATCACAGGAGGCTCTTGCAAATGCGCTAAATATTTCAAGGCAGTCCGTAACCAAATGGGAAAACAACGCAAGTAAACCGAGTACCGCCAATATTTTAGCATTATGTGAGTTTTTTGATGTTCCGCTGAATGAACTCGTGGTAGCAGATAACGTATCACAGGGCACATCGGAGATTGAAGAACGATCGGATACTAAAGTGCGTTTTTGGGAGAAAATCCCATTAAAGTGTATTCTTATTATAAGCGGTTTTCTATTTGTCCTATCTGTCGCTGGAATGATAATTGAGAACAGAAAAATGGATAGTATTATAGGTTACGCTGATAACGAAACAAGCATTACTGTATATGGAGCTTCACTTTATTTGTATGTGCTTTGTGCTGTTGCTGTTATTGTTGTTCTGGTTAGCCTGTTTCTGCTTCTTAGGTCAAAACACATGAAGCGAGGACGATAAAAATGAAAAGAATCTTTGTAATGATGCTTGTGCTCATGATGACTGTTGTTTTGTGTGCGTGCAGTAATGACAGCATCAGCAGAGAGTCTACGGACTCTAATCTTCCTCTATTAGAAGTAGAGGAAATCAGTGAGTGGCCGGAGAACAAATATACTGCCGTCATCCCACAGCCGGAAGCCGGAACACCGTTTCAAGCTACCGTCTATGACGAAACCGCAGGATATTTTTCTGTCAGCCTAAATAATGCCACAAGACAGCAGGGCGAGGAATATATAGAATTATTAAAAGAGAACGGGTTTGAAACTGTTTCCAATAAGAGCGAAGATGTATCAATCGGTGTACTGCTACAAAAAGAAAATGTCGGTGTAAGTATTGCCGCTTCTGAGAACGGATTTGGCATTTATATTAGACTATATGAAGATACAAATCCATAAGAAGCATTAGCAAAACCCTTTAGGAACTAAAGGGGGCGCACTTCTTTACATAGGTCTGGCAACCATATATCGTGCGCTCTGAGAGGCTTCCTCTCGGACAGCGAAAGCCGCCGTCCGAGAGGTTTCGTCGCTCCGCTCCGTCAAGGGGCTACACTCCTTTGCATCGTTAAAGCGGCTATCCCCAGTGTACTTGCCGAACAGCTAAACCCGCTTCGTGTTTTTATCTGTTCGACAAGTCTGAATAGAAATCACATTTTCAAGTTGGAGACACTATTATGATAAAGCAGTTTTGGAAAGCGGTTTTAGAACAGGACGAAGATAGCATAAGGCAATACTTTCGGAATGACGCCTATGTGAACTGGCACTGCACAAATGAACACTTCACTGTTGATGAGTTTATCCGAGCGAATTGCGAATACCCCGGCAAATGGGACGGTGAAATCGAGCGCATTGAAAACGCCGGAGACATCACGATTACAGTTGTGCGGGTTTTTCCCAAAGACCATTCAATGTCATTTCACGTTGTTTCTTTTATTCGCATACAGGAAGCTAAAATCGTATCGGTAGACGAGTACTGGGCTGACGATGGCACACCCCCACAATGGCGGCAGGAATTGAACATCGGCAGTTCAATTAAGTGAAGCCCTGTTTGTCATTAGTAAGATACATCAAAACTGAATACCGAAAGATTGACCGTTGACACACCGGCTCCCCGGTGAAAAAGCCAGCGGTCTTTTCTCAAAAGCAGAAACTAAAAGGGTGTGGGAATCCCACGAAATAATCAGGTGTAGCTACACCTGATTTGCTTGCTATTCCAAAAACTCCGTGATGGGATAGCAAGCAATCTTCTCCGTGTGTATATACACCGGATTTGCTTGCTATCCTCAAAAACCTGAAAATTCCTCTCTCGTACTGCGCGGGATTCTCAAAAACTTTTCGGAACACGAACACTTTTTCGATAAAACCCGTTGACACGAACATACGTTTCTGTTACAATAATCTCGACAGATGCAATAACGCTCTGCCCCTCTTTTCCCGTTTGGGACAGCCGTGATTTTGCGCTCCGTGTTTGAGCGTTCAAAGGGACGGCAAAGAGGCATATTGATTTTAGCTGTGCTGTGGAGCCGCTGACAAGGCGAAGTCTTCCCAAAGCCGCAAGATGGAGTTTTCCGTATGGAGAACTCTTTACCGGCGTTGGGATTTTTTCTTTGCCGGTCATGCGGCTCCTTCGTTTTCTTCCTCTTGTCGGGCTTCTTAAGCGCAGCGGAGAAAAACGGAGGTATCGAGATGAACGAGAACGAAAAGAGCAAAGATTTCAAGCTGGAAGAACTGTTCCCCATTATCAAACATCAGGGGCGGGAGTTTCTCTGCCTGCCCACGAAAACCGAAATAGAGATGGAGGACGGCACGGTCTATCATGTCAACACATTTTACGGTGGCAGCACCGAGATGGGGCCTCTCCTTGATGCGCTTACCCTCGAAAAAATCGACAGGGCGGGCTGAGGTCCTACTGGATTCATGGGCGGTGCTGTGGTATAATGGGTTAGGATTTCTGATTACCATACGCACTGCATATTGGGAGGTAAAAGAAAAATATGCAGGAAAATTACAATGTTGGTATCTATGCGCGGCTGAGCCGCGACGATGAAAGAGCCGGGGAATCTGTTTCAATCGAAAACCAGAAGGAACTGCTGACCCGGTATGTCAGAGAACAGGGCTGGAATCTCTATGACTACTACTGCGACGATGGCGTTTCCGGGACGACGTTCGACAGGCCGAGCTTCAACCGGCTGGTACAGGACGCGACAGACGGGAAGATCAACCTGATTTTGACCAAGGATCTCAGTAGGCTGGGGAGAGATTACATCGAGGCTGGCCGGTATACGGATTTTGTGTTCCCAAGCCTCGGCTGCCGATTCATCGCGCTTAACGATGGCGTGGATACCATGCACAAGAACAATGAAATGCTGGTCATTCTGAAAAACGTGATGAACGACCTCTATGCGCGGGATACCAGCAACAAGATCAAGGCGGTCAAGCAATCCACGTTCAAGAGCGGCAAGTATGTCGGGTGCTACGCTCCGTTGGGCTACAAAAAGAGCGCGGACGACAAGCACGTTTTGGAGATTGACCCGGTGACCGCGCCAGTGGTAAAGCGGATCTTTGATATGCGCTTGCAGGGCGACAGCTTTCGGAAAATTGCCCGAACGCTCAACGCTGAGAAAGTCCCCACGCCGATGGATTTCTATTATATGGCGGAGGGACGGACGAAGCCGAGCCGCCGAGGGCAATCGTGGAGTGGTGAAACGGTCAAATCTATTCTCCGCAATGAAGTTTATGTCGGTCACATGGTGCAGAATAAAACCGGCACGGTATCCTACAAAAACCACAAGCAGGTTGAAAAGCCAAAGGAAGAATGGATCAAGGTTGAAAACACCCACGAACCGTTAATCACTCAGGAGGCGTGGGATACCGTTCAGCGGATGGACAACCATCCGAGTCGTGGACGGACCGCCAAAAACGGCGACATTCCACTTTTCGGCGGTCTGCTCCGTTGTATGGACTGTGGCGCAGCAATGAGGTTTTACAGGGACTATCGTAAGAAAGCCGATGGCACATTCCCGGAGTATAAAGCCTATGCCTGCGAGCGCTACGCAGGTGGCGGCAAGGACGCTTGTTCCTCTCACTATATCAACCAGAAAGCTCTGGTGTCTGTGGTGATGACCGATATTCGGAACAAAGCGTTCTTCGCCCAACAGAGCCGTGAAGCCCTTAAAGAGCGGATACTCGCCAAGAAAGAATCTGCTAATGTGGAACGTGCGAACACCCTGAAAGCGGAACTGTCCGCGCTGGACAAACGCCTTGCCGAACTTGAAAAACTGATCCAAGCCGCCTATGAGGATAAGGTCATGGGACGTATCCCGGAAAGTGTCTGTATCCAGCTTCTGAACAAGTACGAAGCGGAACGGACGGAGAAGCTGGAACACAAAAAGGACATCTCCGCAAAGTTGGCAACCAGCCGGGCAAACGAGCAGTCGGTTGACGATTGGCTGGACATGATACAGGACTACACCCAGCTTGAGGAGCTTGACCGCCCCACCCTTGTCCGGCTCATCCAGAAAATCGAGGTCGGAGAAAAATATCAGGTGAATGACCACATGGAACGGGACATCAACATCTACTACAACTTCGTAGGCTTTGTAGAACTGTAAACCCATCATGCTTTATGCAAGGTTGACTAACGAGAGCTTCTGTAATGCTTCTACAAAGTGCGGATGATAGCCGTCCTCCGGCGTCTGCGGGGCATAATCCTCCTTCCAGCGGCATAACAGCCGGTAATAGTCCAACAGCACACGGAAACAGTAGCGTTCCATGTGCTGATAATTCTGTTCGTCGGTATTCTGTTGTTGTGGTCTACTTGTCTTGCCCGCGCTATCCTCATACGGAATGGCAAAATCCTGTGCCAGCAGAATTGCGGCTTCCTTGCTGCCGATCCCGCGAAGCCGGGAAACGAAGTCAATCACGTCCCCGGTGGCACCGCAGCCGAAGCAGTAATACCGGCGATCCAGCTTCATGCTGGGTGTGCTGTCATCGTGGAACGGGCAGCGGCACATTCCGTTCCGCTCCACCCGAATGCCGTATCGCTCCGCAGCCTGCCGGGTGGTCACAGACTGCTTGACGGCTTCAAAGATACTCAATAGGCAATGCCCTCCTTAGTGTTCAATCTCCTGCTTTTTCTGCCGCGTCGCGGTGTTCTGGCGCTCCTGCTCATGCTGCACTTCGTAGATGTTGTAATGGATTGCCCAGAGCTTTTTCGCGTCGGCATGGAGCGGCGAAAGTTCCGTCTGAATGTCCCTGTATTCCTGCTCCAACTGCTCGCGCTCCCTACGCCATGCGGTGATGGGCAGCTTGCCGTCTTTGAAGTACGGCTTTAATTTGCGCTCTGCCATGTAGAACGTCCGCAACTCCTCGTCGTGTTCGGCTTTGTACTTCCGCCGAGATTTCTCAAAGCGGATGGATTTCAGCTTATCTGCAGCGGGCTTGCCAGACTTGTAATAGTCCACCATGCGCAGCAGTTCATTCACCTCCTTGATGTGGGCTTGCTTTGCAGACGCAGAATTTTTCAACGTGTCGATTTTATCCTGCATGGTGTGAAGCGTAGTTTCCAGATCGTCCACGGTGTAAAGATTTTTGGATTGCAGAAAACTGAACGCCTCGGCGTAACGCTGCAAGTTGGCGTTCTTCGCCTTATTGCTGTACGCGCCCTTGTTGCGATTGGCGCAATGCAGCGCCAGCAGATCGTTGAGCATGGGCGGCTGTGGCTTGGCGAGCTCGGCTTTTACGTCCCTGAGCCAGCCAATCAGCGCGGCGATCTTTTCCTTTGCCTCCCGCATCAGCGCGTTGGTTTTCCGAATGACGCGGTTGAGATCGCCCTTGTTGGTACGGATGCCCTTTGCCTCCATCGCCCGGACGGTGGGACCTTCGTGCTGGGTCGGGATCTGCTCCACGCCCTGACGGGCAAAGCTGCGATAGTCGATGCGGCAGTCCAAGCCTTTTTCGGCAAACTTGGCGTTGCACAGGTCAGCCCATGCCTGCCGCCATGCTTCCAGCGTTTCGGGCTTTCCCCAATCTGTCGTTGGAACAGCGTTGAACACATAATTGCCTGCCTCGTCCAGAACGCGCTCTCCATGCTCATCCAGCACATATTCCCGCCGCTGTTTCTTGCCCCACCTGCCGTCCGGCTCAATAGGGCGAATCGGACACATGACGTGAAAATGCGGATTGGGAATGCCGACATCCTCCTTGTCGGGAGAATGAACCGCAAAATCCACCACCATCCCTCGGCTCACAAAGTTCTCCAACAAAAACTGCCTTGCCAGAGCGATGTTCTCCTGCATGGGAAACTCGTTCTGCAAGGCAATATCGAAGCTGTAGGCAAGCTGCGCTTTCTTCCCGCGCTCAGCTTTCTCTACGGCGTTCCAGAGCGTTTCGCGGGCTGCGTACTCTGGCGGAGCATGGGACGGCAGCAAGATTTCAGAGCAGATCACGCCGCTCTTGTGGGTGTAGTCGCTGTCCTCGCCGTAATACTCACTGTGCAGCTTTTCCCCAGCACGGTAGGCGGCAGCAGCCACGGCAGATTGCCCCGCGCTGCGTTTGATCTGCGTCACATGAAAATGAAACAGTGCGATGCTCAATCACCTCCCGCATGGCGGCTGACAGTTTCCATGAGAAGCCTTTGCGCATCTGGTAGGGCAAAGACCTGTTCTGCAAAAGCGTAAAATGCAGTCTCGCTCAAACCCTTCGTCTGCGGTGCGACGCTCTCGATGGCAGCACCACGGGTGATAAGCCGGTGCGCCCGCTTGCGCCGTTCTCCCTTTTCATAGTAGGCGGCACGGTTCTCAAGGCGCTGGATTTTGTGCTCCTCCTGTGCAAGCTGGCGTTCAACTTTCTCTTTCTCGGCTTGCAGTTTCTCAATTTCTTTTTCGTGCATGATTTCAACCTCCTGACTGATAAATGATGGGATGGATAGATACAAAAAGACCGCCTACGTTTTCGGTAGACGGTCTGACTCACGGTATGGGATTTTCAGACTTTGCGAGGGAACGGTCTGCGCCAGCAGACTGTTTCCGCTGCAAAGTGCGCTGGGATAGCTGCTATGGCAGCGCAAGGGAGGCACTCCCTTGTTCGGAATGAAGTGACGCAAAACAGCCCGGACATTCAAACGTCCGGGCTGTCTGCCTCGCAGAGCGCACATACTCCCGTCAGGAGAGTATAGAAGTGCGCCCTTTGTTCCAAAGGGATATTTCCTCCTATTCCAAAATAGTGACGTTCAATGCTTTCTCATATATTCCGATACAAACATATCCCATTTCTTGTCAATACATGCAAAAAAGTCAAATGGAGTATCTCCAGAAATCTTATGAACCAAATCCGCAAAACCAGTTCTATCAAAGAGCATATACTTTGTTTGTCCTTTGTATATCTGGTCAATAAGTTCTTCGGAGTAGAAATCTCTGTACTGATAGATATTCCCCATTGTTTCGGAGTACGGAATAGGAGAATAACAGGCATTCGCACATATTCCCCGCAAATCCTCTTCCAACTCTTTTCTGGTCGGTTTACAAGCCTTGATTGTTGAAATTTGCTCTCGAATTTCAGGACCTTTTAATGCTTCATACAGAGTTTTGAGCGATTTTTTGTATTCTCGAAGTTTCTCTGCATCTGTCAGTTGCTTCTTAGCTGTTCTTTTCTTTTTTGCTTTTTTAGTATCAGGTTTCTTAAACTCCGGTGCAACATTTTTACCCTGCTCAATGGCTTTCTCACAATCTATCCACATATCAGCAAGCACAGACTGATTAGCCCTCAGCAGCTCAGCGCCTTTCTCAGTAAGCGCGTACACAGGATTTGGGAAAAGCTGTCGCACCCTATGTTCATCTGCATCTTCTATTAGTCGCTGAATAAGAACGCTCTTTGCCCCGCTCGCTTTCATCGAAAGATCGGACAACATTGTTTTAAGCTGTTCCCCTGTGAGGGTCGAAAGCGCTTTCCCCAAAACGGCTTCCTCCAAATATCCATCTGCAACCACAGATTGCAGATAGGCAGGAACATCTTGAATGCCGTATTGCTCCGTCCATTTCTGTGACCACGGCTGTTCTGCGGTGCGGGGTGACTTTGCATACTCTGCAATAAATACAGCTTCTATATCGTCTTTAGCAGTAGGACGGTTAAACTCTCTTCCATTGACATAAGTAGTGGTCGTTAGTTTACCAGAGTTAAGAAAGTCATCAACAGCCTTTTTATATTCGGCTTCTGCTTTTTGAATTTCCCTTTTCCGCTGTCGTTCTTGATCCTCTTTTATGGCGGAGGCAACAGATACGCCAATTCCAAATAACGATGTGGCAAGTCCAGTGAGTTCCCCAAGTGGAGATGTTCGTCTGTTTTTCCTTGCAATATCTGTGATGTCGGTCGCTGCTTTCTTCGCATCGGCAGAATTGGAAAACTGGACTTTTTCAACATTGCTGCCATAGTATATTTCCACCGTATCCTTTGAGAAAAATGAACTTGCACTAAGCTCTACATTCTTTATATCCCTAAGTGGAATAGTTTTCTTTGATGATGAAAAGAATCCGGAAGATTTGATGATAACATTCTTCTCATCAATTTCAATAGTTGCTGTCCGTCCCTTATATTGCTTCGTCATATTTGCATCAACCTCCCCTCCGTTGTAGTACAGTTCTAATTGTTATTCATACCATACTTTATTGTTTGAAAAACCCGTTTCCAATACGATTCGCGTTGAATAATATCCTCACGCTTTGTACGCATATCAAAGATCTCCAAAATGGAGTATGAAAAATTTTCTACGATGTAGTCCGCTCCATTGTTTTTCAGTTCTTCAAAAGCCTTATTGCCGCCTGTAAGATTCGTTACATCGGCATAAGATGACCAACGCTGCCAGATGCCAGCAATATCCCCCGTCGCCGATCCGATATAGAGCTGTCCTGTTGAACGGTCTGTAATACAGTAAACGCCTTTCACGCTGGAAAGAGCATTTTTCCACTCAGGAGCGTCCAGCTTGATAATGGTCTGCAAATCTTTATGGCTCAAAAGTACTTTGCTGTATCCGGGGAATGCGCCAAGTTTCGTAGCCGGAGCAAGTTCGTATACTTCGGGGTCAAAATCTCTTTGAACAGACTGATATGGCTTGTTATAAATATCTCTGCCGATTGGTTTCTCTAGTCTAATAATCAATCGCTTGCGATAGTCCACATAATCAGGAAGGAGTGTAAGCTTATACCCGACGGCATCAAATACTTCCGGGAGAATTTTTTCAACCCGGTACATTCCACCGAAAATGTAATATTGGGGACCATAAGGATAATACTGTGCAAAAGCCAGAAGATAATCCGCGTGATTCAAATTGTTATTTGCCTGTTTACGCTTGTGGGCATTCATTGCAATCCATTCAGGGGCATCATCCAGCAGATAGTCCCACGCACGCAAAGCAGTATTCCCTGCATTCATGTTAAATTTGACTTTCGTCTTATCCGGAAAATCGACTGGCATAAAGTCTGAGAATTTGATCATACGGTTTTCACCTCATTTTCGATTTTATCATATTGCACAGAACTTTTCCAGTCTCGAAGCAAAAGACTTGTTATTTGTGTTGCAAGCCAGACTAACATTTTCATTTTCGCTTCTGCCACACGATGTCATACCCCAGTGCGTCCGCCAGTTCTACCGCCTCGCCGTAGCGAAGCGAGCCACGTTTGAGCTTGCCGGAGAGATTGGGGACGCTGCGGCTCCAGCCGTACTCGTCGGAGAGGTAGTCCACCACCTCGGTCATGGTCATGCCGGTGCGGACGATGTAGGACTTGATCTCGTTGCGATAGGTTTCAGATTTTCTCATATTCAAACTTTCCTCCTGTTTTTTCGGCGCGCTCTATGGTAAAATGGGTTTGTCAAATCGTGACACCTATTCGCCATAGGGCACTGGTTTTTAATACACGGCTTTTCGCTGAAACTGCCGCCGATGATGTGTTGGTCACAGGCGGCACCTTCCGCTTTTGCCGCTTGGTGTGTCTTTGCGTGAAACGGCGAAATATCATGTTGAACGACAAACGTCGTTCACTGCTGAATAGCGCTCTATTCCGTACAGATAACCGCACAGGGCAGAAAACTTTTTCGCCGTTTTCACTTGCTTTGATTTTTACATTCGATTTTGCCGCTCTTTCCGAACGTCGTTCCTGCCCGGAGGATCGCTCCCGGCGTTTCGTTCTCCTTGGTGCGCTGGATGCGGCACTTCGCCAGAGGACATATCCCGTTCGGACGGTCATGCAATTTTCAAGGTTCAGGTGCGATTGCAAGACCATTTTAGCGAAAAATATAGCCCTCTCCCGTATATCCAAGAGGTCGGAAAACGCGCCGAAAAACGCAGATTTCCACGCTTATGGACAAGACCGGAAAGGGCAGAAAATTGAAGGGAGGACACCGCTATGCAGCCAAAACTCACCATTCAGGAACGGCTTAAAGACCTGCGCGTAGAGCGCAGTCTGACACTGGAACAGCTTTCTGCGGAAACAGGTATTTCAAAGTCTGCGCTGGGAAAATACGAAGCCGATGATTTTAAGGACATCAGCCCGTTCAGCATGGTAGAGCTGGCAAAGTTCTACGGAGTGTCCACCGATTACCTGTTGGGGCTGACAGAACAAAAAAATCACCCAAACACAGAGCTGGAGGCTCTGCATTTGGGTGATGATGTAATCGAAGTATTGAAAACAGGCAAGTTCAACCATCGGCTGCTGTCGGAGCTGATCTGCCACAAGGATTTCCAGCGTTTCATGCTGGACGCCGAGATTTACGTTGACCGGATCGCAGATATGCGCGTCAACAATATGAACGCCGTGCTGGAAGCAGTCCGGCAGATGGCATTGATGAAAAACGGCGGCGAGGAAAATGATCTGTACCTGCGGACACTGGAAGTCGCGCAGATCAGAGAGGACGAGTATTTCGGAAGCCTGATTGCAGATGACCTGAAAGGTATTCTCCGTGATATTCGGAATGAACATCGTCCCGATACCATGACTGCGGATGAAACATCCCTTGTTGCAACCGTGCAGGGTCAGTTGCAGGATGCGATGAATTTTGAGGGCAGTTCCGAGGAAAGGCAAGTCCGTTCGTTCCTCGCTACCTTTGGTATTGATTATGACAAGCTCACCAAAGAGCAATTCGTCTCGCTGATTGAAATACTCAAGCTGTCCAAGTACTTGAAAAGCCCCATCAACCAGCGTGGGAAAGCAAGACCACAGTTGCAGCACGGAAAAGGCAAAAAGAAACGCAAATAAGAAAAATTGGCACCTGCTTTTTAAGGCAGGTGCCGATTTCTGTTACCCTATAATGCGCTTGAATTTTTGGCGTAAGTGGCGTAAGTTTGGCGTAAATCCGCTTTTGCACACTCAAAAAATCAAGCAATTTCAAGGCTTTGCGGCGTCTCTTAGTACATGCCGCCCATGTCACCGCCGGCGGGGGCTGCCGGTGCCGGGGGCTCCGGCAGGTCAGCGACCAGGCTTTCGGTGGTCAGAACCATAGCGGCAACGCTGGAAGCATTCTCCAGAGCGGAGCGGGTGACCTTGGTCGGGTCAACAATGCCGGCTTCGATCATATCGTCAACATATTCTTCCTTCTGGGCATCATAGCCGTAGTTGGGCTTGCCGGCCTGCAGAATGTTGTTGATGATAACGCTGCCTTCCAGGCCAGCGTTTGCGGCGATCTGGCGCAGAGGAGCTTCCAGAGCCTTGCGGACGATCTTAGCGCCAGTGCGTTCATCGCCTTCCAGCTCGCTGACCAGCTTATCAACAGCAGGGATAGCGTTGATGGTAGCGGTGCCGCCGCCAGCAACGATGCCCTCTTCAACAGCAGCCTTGGTTGCGTTCAGGGCGTCCTCGATGCGGAGCTTCTTATCCTTCATCTCAACTTCGGTAGCAGCGCCGACCTTGATGACAGCTACGCCGCCAGCCAGCTTGGCCAGGCGTTCCTGCAGCTTTTCACGGTCAAAGTCAGAGGTAGCGGAAGCGATCTGGGAACGGATCTGGGCAACGCGGTCAGCAATGGCCTGCTTATCGCCAGCGCCACCGACGATGGTGGTGTTCTCCTTGCCAACCTTGACCTGGCGGGCGCTGCCCAGCAGCTGGATGGTAGCGTCCTTGAGCTCATAGCCCAGGTCGCTGCTGATGACGGTGCCGCCGGTCAGGATGGCGATATCCTGCAGCATTTCCTTGCGGCGGTCGCCAAAGCCGGGAGCCTTGACAGCAACCACATTCAGGCCGCCGCGCAGACGGTTGATGATGAGGTTGGACAGTGCGTCGCCCTCAACATCCTCAGCGATGATGAGCAGCTTGCGGCCGGACTGGATCACGGACTCCAGCAGAGGAACGATATCCTGGAACACGCTGATCTTTTTATCGGTGATCAGCACGCTGCAGTCCTCGTAAACGGTTTCCATCTTCTCGGTATCGGTGACCATGTACGGGGTAACGTAGCCACGGTCAAACTGCATGCCTTCCACTACCTCGGTGTAGGTTTCAGCAGTGGTCTTGTTCTCCTCAATGGTGATCACGCCGTCAGCAGTAACCTTTTCCATAGCGTCAGCGATCAGCTGGCCGATCTGTGCATCACCGGCAGAAACGGTACCGACACGGGCGATATCCTTGCTGCCGTTGACTTTCTGGCTGTGTGCCTTGACGGCCTCAACAGCGGTGTTGACAGCCTTCTGGATGCCGCGCTTGATATCCATCGGGTTTGCACCGGCGGTAACGTTCTTCATGCCCTCGGTAACAAGAGCCTGTGCCAGAACGGTAGCGGTGGTGGTGCCGTCGCCGGCAGCATCATTGGTCTTGGTGGCAACTTCACGCACGAGCTGTGCACCCATGTTCTCGAAAGCGTCTTTCAGCTCAATTTCCTTTGCGATGGTAACGCCATCGTTGGTGATGACCGGGCTGCCGAACTTCTTGCCCAGAACAACGTTGCGGCCTTTGGGGCCCAGGGTGATCTTAACGGTATCAGCCAGCTGGTCAATGCCGGCGCAAAGAGCCTTGCGGGCGTCTTCGCCCTGCTTAATCTGTTTTGCCATAAATCAGCATCTCCTTTTATCAGTAAGAACAGTTAAAGTTTACTCAACGATTGCCAGGATATCGCTCTGGCGGACAATGGTGCATTCCTCGCCGTCAACCTTAACTTCGGTGCCGGAGTACTTGCTGGTGAGGACCTTATCGCCAACCTTGACGATCATCTCAACGTCTTTGCCATCGACATTGCCGCCGGGGCCGACTGCGATAACTTCAGCAACCTGCGGCTTTTCCTTGGCGGAACCGGTCAGGATCAGGCCGCCCTTGGAGGTTTCTTCTTCTTCAACGAGTTTGATCACAACGCGATCAGCAAGAGGTTTGATTTTCATGATGAAATATCCTCCTATAATTAAAGTTTCTTTGAAACATTTTGTTTAGCACTCTTTTCTCTTGAGTGCTAAATCTATTATAGCGTTCCTTTGCCAAAAATCAACCCCTTGAAGTATAAAATTTTTGTGAACAGTGTTTTTTGTCGTTTATTCGTTGTAATTTATTAGCGCTCCGGGCTGTTTTCTATCTGTTTTTTGGTCTTGGCTGGCAGACTGCCCGGCTGAATGGCACACTGGCACTGCAAATAAAGGCGTGCTTTGGTGGGGATCAGCCTTCGCCGGGGCGGTGCCAGTGTAGGGTAAGCTCCGCCCGCAGCGCCCCCTGCGTGCTGCCATAACGGTTTTGCAGCCAGAAACACAGGTCGAGCGGGTCGGCATCCGGGCCGTTTATTCCGTACAGTGCCGTTATCAAACCGTCAAATTCCCGATTGGCGGCTGCGGCAAATGCCACCTGCAGTTCGGCATCCGGGCGGGCGGTGGGAGTCAGGTCTTTCAGTTCCGCATCCCGCAGGGTCAGGTTTACCCGCACGCTGCCGGGGGCCAGTACCTGCACATCGGCGGCGGCTTTGGCGGCAAGGTGCAGGTCATCCGGCAACGTGCAGTCCAACCGATGGGCCTGGCCGCACAGAATAGCCGCCAGCTGGGCAGCCAACGGGCTTTGCGTCTGGCGGGCTGTATTGGCAGCGGTATCATAAAACAGCATGGCGTATTCCCCGCCCGCACTGACGGGCACAGCGGCGGTTTCGGCGTTATCAAACAGGGTTTGCAGGCCGCAGTGCAGCTGCTGCTTCTCTTCCAGAGCTTTCAAGTTTTCGTACAAGGTCGGCGTTTGGTCCTGGATGGGCATCTGCACGGCAGGATCCAGCACAAACACGGCGATTTCCGGCGCGGGGCGGGCGGTGCTTTGCAACAGCTGAGCGATTTCTTCTGCCAGCGGCCAGCTGCACCCGGCAGGCAGAACGGCAAGGTCCATCAGGCCGTAAAACGGCTGGCCGTTCATGGTTTGGGCGGCGGCATTCCAGGCGGCAGCACAGGTAGCGCCGCTGCCGGTAAAGGTTTTGCAGGCGGCGGAATCCTCGCTTTGTTGGTCACTGGTCAAAAGCGCTGTCTCTTATACACATCTCCGAGCCCACG
>ERZ1026966.671-NODE-671-length-15649-cov-8.939207_pt1 | contig 15649 bp, 15 predicted proteins | sample MGYA00519296_ERZ1026966 | MGnify/ENA primary metagenome ERZ1026966 (study PRJEB26926, sample SAMN06164478) | human gut metagenome | biome: ENVO:00009003; feature: ENVO:2100002; material: ENVO:00002003 | host: Homo sapiens | place: USA | collected 2012 ... | reverse complement strand
ATGGCTGCCTATGTCTCGGACTACAAGGCTTTTTCTATTATTCAGGAGGCATTAAATAATGCCAGTATTCAAAAATGAGGACAACGGCACTTGGTATGTAATGGCGAGATATGTGAACTGGAAAGGCGAACGCAAGCAGAAATGCAAGCGGGGTTTCGCCACAAAGAAAGAAGCGCAGGAATGGGAGCGAATGTTTCAGTTACAAAACTCGTCTGACCTTGATATGAGTTTTGAAGCCTTTACGGAACTGTATATTAACGATGTGAAAAACCGTCTGAAGGAAAATACTTGGCTGACAAAGGAGCATATCATTCGCACGAAGATACTGCCCTACTTTGGCAAACTGAAAATCAGCGAGATTTCCACAAAAGAGATTATCACTTGGCAGAATGAAATGCTTGCTTACCGTGACGAGAAGAAAAAACCGTATTCACAAACCTATCTGAAAACGCTGCACAATCAGTTGTCAGCCATATTCAATCACGCTGTACGCTATTATGAATTGCGGTCAAATCCTGCGGCAAAGGTGGGAAATATGGGAAGCGAGGAACACAAGGAAATGCTGTTCTGGACGAGAGAAGAATATAAGAAATTTGCCGATGAGATGATGGATAAGCCAGTTTCCTTTTACGCCTTTGAAATGCTGTATTGGTGCGGTATCCGTGAAGGCGAATTATTAGCCTTGACCGCCTCCGATTTTGATTTTGACAAGGGAACGGTAACGATTAGTAAATCCTATCAGCGTTTACACGGAGAAGATGTGATTACTACACCGAAAACAAAAAAGAGCAACCGAATAATCAAAATGCCGCAGTTTCTCTGTGAGGAAATGCAGGAATATATCGGTATGCTTTACGGTCTGAAAAAGAAAGACCGCATTTTCACGGTAACAAAAAGCTATCTTCATCACGAGATGGACAGAGGGGCGAAAGCCGCAGGCGTGAAGCGTATCCGCATTCACGACTTGAGACACAGCCATATCAGTTTACTGATTGATATGGGATTTTCGGCGGTGGCGATTGCAGACCGTGTAGGACATGAAAGTATTGAAATCACTTATCAGTACGCCCACCTGTTCCCGTCCAAACAGACGGAAATGGCAGAGCGATTAGACGATTTAGGGAAAGGAGATTTTTAATATGTCAGCGAAAAACAGGGACAACAAAAACCGTTGGAGAAATATCACGGTAGGGTTTCGGGTATCGCCCGAAGAAAGCGAGCAGATAGACAGGGCAGTACGACTTTCGGGGCTTACCAAGCAGGACTATATCACAAGACGGCTCTTATGCCAAGATGTGGTTGTGCAGGGCAATCCGAGAGTGTATAAGGCACTCCGTAATGAGCTTGCTGCCGTCCTTGCGGAATTACAGAGGATTGAAGCAGGAAACGGTATTGATGATGAATTGCTTGACACAATCGAATTGATTGCCGTTATTCTCGGCGGGCTGAAAGGAGAAGATGGGAATGGAGAATAAAAAAGAAATGACTGCCCTTGATGTATCTGCGGCAACAGATACGGAGCAGCCAATTTCAAAATGTACTGACAATAGTATATCCGAAAAAGCAGGAAAAATCAACGACCTTGAAACAATTTCTATGACAGAGCTTTACGACACCGTATATCCAAGCAAGCCGCCGCTGATTGACGGCTTGCTCTATACTGGCACTTATCTCTTTGTCGGTGCGCCGAAGCTCGGCAAAAGTTACCTGATGGCGCAGCTTGCCTATCATATCAGCACAGGCACACCGCTATGGGATTATACCGTCCGAAAAGGAACGGTGCTGTATCTTGCTCTTGAAGATGATTACCGACGCTTGCAGGAACGGCTATACCGAATGTTCGGAACAGACAGCACAGACAATCTTTTCTTCTCTGTTTCAGCCGACAGTCTCGGTAATGGATTGGACGCTCAGTTACAGCGGTTTATGCAGGAACACACCGATACAAGCCTGATTATCATTGACACGCTCCAAAAGGTCAGAGAAGTCGGCGGGGATAATTACAGCTACGCAAACGATTATGAAATCATCACACGGCTGAAACAGTTTGCCGATAAGTACGGCATTTGTATTCTGCTTGTTCATCACACGAGGAAGCAAACAGCGGATGATAAATTTAATATGATTTCGGGAACGACAGGCTTGCTCGGTGCGGCGGATGGGGCGTTTCTTCTGCAAAAAGAGAAACGCACAAGCAACGCCGCCACGCTTGAAGTATCGGGCAGAGATCAGCAAGACCAAAAGCTGTACCTCAATCGCAATACCGAAACTTTGCTGTGGGAGCTGGAACGGACAGAAACGGAGCTTTGGAAAGAACCGCCCGAACCTTTGCTTGAAAAGATAGCGCAATTGCTTTCTTCGGGCAGTAATGAATGTGTTCTCTGTTCATCTGCATATGGATGAAGCAACACCGCATATTCACATTGACTTTGTACCGTTTACAACAGGTAGCAAGCGAGGTTTAGATACAAGAGTGTCGCTAAAACAGGCTCTTGTGGCGCAGGGATTTAAGGGCGGTACTCGTGGCGATACGGAATGGTCGCAATGGGTACTTTCTGAAAAAGAACAGCTTGCCGCCGTTATGGAACGGTACGGAATTGAGTGGGAGCAGAAAGGCACACACGATAAGCATTTGTCCGTTCTTGATTACAAAAAGCAGGAACGGGAAAAAGAAATATCGGCTCTTGACAGTCAGATTGCCGAGAAAACCGATGTGGTGAAATCTCTTTCAGACCGAGTGCAGAATTTTGATGACGGTATTGAGCGATTGCAGGCAATAAGCGATAGCTTAGATACTGCACCTGAATATAATCTACCCGAACCATCGGGGTTAATGACAGCCAAAACCTATAAAACAAAGTTCGCCGAGCCGCTTATCAAGAGGTTAAAATCGCTTATTAAAACCGTATTTGCCCGATGTTTTGAAGCGTGGGACAGTTATCACAGGCTGAACGCAACAAACGCAAGTCTGTATCGTGAAAACCAAGTGTTGAGCAGAAAAAACAGCAGTCTTAACGCTGAAAATGCTGAACTGAAGGAGCAAAACAGGGATTATAAACTACTCCGTAAGGTATTCGGCAGCAAGCAAATTGATGGACTTTTAGAGCAAGCCAAACAGTCTAAACAGCGTGATAAACGCTTTAGAGATAATCAAAATGAAAGGTAGGAATGGGAAGCATCTACGAGAAAGCCGAGAACTATGTAAAAGCATATGAAGCCTATTTGTCTGCAAACGAAGCTTTGGGCGGTGAGCATCACGCCTATTATGAAAATGTGTTATCCAGCCGCCTTCTTTGGGCGCGGCTGCACATGGATACCTTTCGCTATTCCGAGGAAACAGAAACGTATTACCGCGCTTTTGAAAGAAGTGATGAATTTTCAAAAAGCTTTCTTCATCAGGAATTCAAGTGTAAAGTTGCACAAATCGTGATCTTCTCCCACTACGGGAAATATGCCGAAGCCAAAGCAGCACTTGAAGCCGCGCTCGAAATGTGCCGTCCGAATTTTAGAGGGAATCTATACGGCCTCCTGCAAAAGCACCGCTATACCGAAGTTTTGCCCTTCACCCCTGAAGTGGCACGCTTTTTGAAGCGTTCACAAACATATCTTTCATGAGGATAAAAGACAAAAAGAGCTGTCGAATTTCGTAACACCCGATAGCTCTTTTTGTCTGTTTTCTTAACTTTTACCCTTCAACCTTGCAGTTTCCCGCATAGGTGAACGCGATGTAGGACTTACCGCGATTGAGCTGCAACTCGTTGCCGTTCGCGTCAAAGAACTTCAGCGGGTCATACATACCGGCCTTAGACCAAGTAATCGGCACCATTTTGCCCTCGGAAATATAATAGCCCTTTGCATTTTCGCCGCCTTCCCAATCCACATACTTGATCACTTCATCACCGGGATATGGCTTGATCTCCGTCTCAAGAACGATCACATTTTCAAACTTGAGCTGTTCTTTGGAAATGCCGTCCATATGCGGGCTATCTTTAAAGCTCTTGAGGTATTCATGATTTTCTTCATCATAAGTAAAAACACTGTAATTTGCACCGAAATCCACACGCACCTTTTGGGCATCTTCGCCGTTCGGTGCGGCATTTTTATCCATTTCAACAAAATTAAAAGCTGTACCTGTTTTGTCCTCTTTTAAATCGGTGCGCACTTTATCTTTTTCCAAAACACTCGGGAAATTCGGCCCATGAAATACACCGGTGTGTTCCCACGCATAACCGCTTTCATAACGCGCCTTATCTCTGCCGAAGCAATCACCGAGGCCATATTCATCGCCGTCATACTGATCGATATCCATACTGTTGACTGTAGGGCGCGCAACAGACTCATTCATGCCCCAGTTTACATAAATTGCATCAAACCCAACCGCTAAAATCGGATAATAGTATCGGCAGCTGCGAATGGAACAAACCTCGGGAATTTGGGTATAATCCCCATAAACGGCCATCAAACGGGTCAGGTCGTATTCCACCGGTAACTCAAAAATAAGATCTGCGGCGGAGATACCATATTGCGGCAGGGCGGCGTCTACGTTATTCACCATTACGGCGACAGGACGTTTGCCGATGGCGCCGTCCGTCAAGGTCGGCAGGCCGGTGAGCAGGTTCACATTCGCCGGTTCCGTGGAAGGTGCTTCCGTGGGTTCTGCGGTGCTCTCTGCTGCGGAAGATTCCGCCTCTGCCGTCGGAGCAGCCGTGGCAGTCGCTTCCGGCTCGCTTGCGGCGCTCTCCTCCGTCGGTTTTGATCCGCAACCCGCGAACACAGTCAGGCTGAGCAGCAAGGCACTGCACAGCGCAAATATTCTCTTTTTCAATTTTACCAACCTCCGTTTGTTGATTTCTACTATTTAGTATAGTCCGAAACACAGCGGATTGCAACAAAAAAATGCACAAAAATTGTCGGGCAGCGCCAAAATGCCGATACCAAGCTGCACAACGAGAACAAAGTTGAAAATGTAAAGAGCTTATATAGCAAAATATCCCCCGCTCTGTACAGAACGGAGGATACTTTAAACTTTCATGTGTTTAGTCTTCAAACAGGTCTTTAATCTTGCCGAAGAAACTTTTACGCTTCTGATAGTTCTTTTCGTCGGCATTCTGTTCAAATTCCTGCAAAAGCTCTTTTTGGCGCTTGCTCAGGTTTTTCGGTACTTCAACGGTCACGCGCACGTACTGGTCGCCGCGTCCTCTGCCGTTGATGCTCTGAATACCCTTGCCCTTGAGCTTGAACACGTCGCCCGGCTGCGTGCCCTCGTGTACGGTATAGCTCACCTTACCGTCGAGCGTCGGCACCGTGACTTCCGCGCCGAGTGCAGCCTGCGTGAACGTGATTGGCATATCGCACCAAACGTCGTTGCCGCGGCGCGTGAAAATGGCATGCGGACGAACTGTAATGTATACGTGCAGGTCGCCGTTCGGACCGCCGTTGGAGCCTGCATTGCCCTTGCCGCCGACATTCAGAATCTGATCGTCATCGATACCCGCCGGAACGGAAATCTCGATCGTCTTCTGGCGGCGGATCTTACCCTTGCCGTCGCACGTTTTGCACGGGGTATCGACAATCTGGCCTCTGCCGTGGCAGCGGTCGCACGTGCTTGTGGACTGCACCACGCCGAACGGTGTGCGCTGGTTGATGCGCACCTGGCCGGAACCGCCGCAGTTCGGGCAGGTCTTGGGGCTTGTGCCCTTGGCCGCGCCGGAGCCGTTGCAATCCGGGCAATTTTCGATCTGGTGGTAGGTCACATTTTTCTTGCAGCCCTTTGCCGCTTCCTCAAACGAAAGGGTGACGCTTGCCTCTACGTCATTGCCGCGGCGCGGTGCGTTCGGGTTCGCACGGCGTCCGCCGCCCCCGAAACCGCCGCCGAAGAAGCTGTCGAAAATATCGGTGAAATCAAAGCCGCCTGCGCCGCCGGCATACGGATTTCCGCCGCCCGCGCCGCCACCGAAGTTCGGGTCTACGCCCGCAAAGCCGAACTGGTCGTAGCGCGCCTTCTTGTCTTTATCAGAAAGTACCTCATACGCTTCGTTGACTTCCTTAAACTTCGCTTCCGCATTTTTATCTCCGGGATTCAAGTCCGGGTGGTATTGCTTTGCAAGCTTGCGGTACGCCTTTTTAATCGCATCGTCTGTTGCGCTCTTATCGACCCCAAGCACTTCATAATAATCTCTTTTGTTGTCCGCCATCCGCTGTCATCTCCTCGCAAACTCCAAAAGGCAAGGGACGCCTTTCGGCTCCCCTTGCACTTTTGAACGTGTCATTTATAAAACTTAATCGACGTCCTTGTAGTCTGCGTCGTAGACGTCACCGTTCGGGTTCTGGCCGCCCTGCTGCGGGTTTGCGCCCGGGGCTGCCTGCTCGCCCTGCTGCGGTGCACTTGCCTTATACAGCTTCTCACTGACCGCGTAAATCGCCTTCTGCAGCTCATCCATGCCGGACTTGATCTCCTCGACCGTGCCGTTCTGCATGGTGGTCTTCAGGGCTGCAACCTTGTTGTTCACTTCGGTCTTGTCCGCCTCTTCCAGCTTGTCGCCGCTCTCGTTTACAAGCTTCTCCGCCTGGTAGCAGAGGTTCTCTGCGTTGTTCTTCGTCTCAACCTCTTCACGGCGCTTCTTGTCTTCCTCTGCGAACTGCTCAGCTGCCTTAACAGCCTTATCGATGTCTTCCTTGCTCATGTTGGAGGAAGAAGAAATCGTGATGTGCTGTTCCTTACCGGTGCCGAGATCCTTAGCGGAAACATTTACGATGCCGTTTGCGTCGATGTCAAATGTAACTTCAATCTGGGGGATGCCGCGCGGAGCCGGAGCGATGCCGTCGAGCTTAAAGAGACCCAACTGCTTGTTATCGCGTGCAAATTCACGCTCGCCCTGCAGAACGTTGACCTCAACCTGCGTCTGACCATCAGCCGCCGTGGAGAAAATCTGGCTCTTCTTGGTCGGGATAGTGGTGTTTCTGTCGATGATCTTCGTCATCACGCCGCCCATGGTCTCAACACCGAGAGAAAGCGGAGTAACGTCAAGCAGCAGCAAGCCCTGAACTTCGCCGCCGAGAACGCCTGCCTGAAGTGCGGCGCCGATTGCAACGCATTCGTCCGGGTTGATGCCCTTGAACGGCTCTTTGCCGATAAGCTTCTTAACCGCTTCCTGAACAGCCGGAATTCTGGAGGAACCGCCGACCATGAGAACCTTGTTGATCTCACCGATAGAGAGGCCGGAGTCGCTCAGTGCCTGACGAACCGGGCCCATGGTCTTCTCAACGAGGTCTGCGGTAAGCTCATTGAACTTTGCTCTGGAGAGCGTGAGGTCAAGGTGCTTCGGGCCGGTCGCATCCGCCGTGATGAACGGCAGGTTGATGGAAGCGCTCGTCATGCCGGAAAGCTCGATTTTTGCCTTCTCTGCCGCTTCCTTAATACGCTGCATAGCCATCTTATCGCCGGAAAGGTCGATGCCGTCGGAAACCTTGAAGCTGTTGATGATCCAATCCATGACGCGCTTATCAAAGTCGTCGCCGCCAAGGCGGTTATTGCCGGCCGTAGCCAGAACCTCCTGTACGCCGTCGCCCATCTCAATGATGGAAACATCGAACGTACCGCCGCCGAGGTCATAAACCATGATCTTCTGGTCGTCTTCCTTATCGATACCGTAGGACAGTGCTGCTGCCGTCGGCTCGTTGATGATACGCTTTACATCGAGGCCCGCGATCTTGCCCGCGTCCTTCGTTGCCTGACGCTGTGCGTCCGTGAAGTACGCCGGAACGGTGATAACTGCGCTCGTAACGCTCTCGCCGAGGTAAGCTTCCGCGTCGCCCTTCAGCTTCTGGAGGATCATTGCGGAGATTTCCTGCGGGGTGTAGCTCTTACCGTCGATCGTCACCTTGTGGTCTGTGCCCATCTCTCTCTTAATAGAGGAGATCGTGCGGTCCGGGTTCGTAATCGCCTGACGCTTTGCGACCTGACCGACCATGCGCTCGCCTGTCTTGGAGAATGCCACGACAGACGGGGTGGTTCTTGCGCCTTCTGCGTTTGCGATAACGACCGGCTCGCCGCCTTCAATAACCGCTACGCAAGAGTTTGTTGTACCAAGGTCAATACCAATTGTCTTTGCCATATCAATTACCTTCCTTTAACTCAAATAAGTGTGTGAATTCTGAATTACTATATAAATGGATATTTGCTGATTTAGTTTGCTACCTGTACCATGGCGTGTCTTACGACCTTATCGCCCAGCATGTAGCCCTTCTGGAACACCGCCGAAATGACGTTTTCGCCAAGCTCGTCGCTTTCAATGTGCGCCACCGCGTTGTGCAGCGCCGGATCAAACGGCTCGCCAACCTGACCGACTTCTCGGATGCCAAGCTTTTCAAAGCTCGCCTTAAATTGGTTTGCAATCATCTCAACGCCTTTTTTCATATCCTCTGCGGAGACATTTTCCTGTGCCAGTGCACGGTCGATATTATCGGCCACCGGCAAAATCGCGTTGATTGTATCGGAAACGGCGTTATTGTAAACGGCGTTCTTTTCGTTTGCGGAACGCTTGCGGAAGTTATCGTACTCGGCAAGCACGCGCAGGTGCTGCTGCTTGTGGCTGTCGAACTCCGCCTGCAAGCGGTCGTAATCCTCTTTCGGAATCTTCTCGCTCTTCTTTTTCTTTTTCTCCTTTTCCGCAGCCTTTGCAGATTCCTCTGCCGGCTCGGTATTCGCTTCCTGCTCGGGTTCCTGAACAGGCTTCTTTTCCTCTGCCATCTGGCAACGCTCCTTTCTCTATTCTTCCCGCATGATGCGCGTAAGCATTTCGCCTACACGATCTGCGACATATGCTGTTTGTGCCGCGACGTGTGCGTACTGCATCCGCATCGGGCCGATCACGGCGACCGCGCCGGCATCTCTGCCGTTCACGCTGTACCGTGAGCAAATGACCGACGATTCCGCCAAGGCGTTCTGCCCGGTCTCTGTGCCGATCTTGATCTGCGTGCGGTTCTGCTTGCCTGCGAGAAGTTCTGTCAAAAGCTCCCGTCTTTCCAGAATATCCATCACCCGGCGTGCACCGCCAAGCTTGTATTCCGGGTAGAACAGCAGGTTCATCTGACCGCTTACGGAAATTTCCGTCTGCATCGTTTCAAGCGCCACTTCCAAAAGCGCCGCCAGCGCCGGCGACATCAAAATCGCCATATCGCCCAGCGAGATCGCAAGGTTTTGCACAAATGCCCGGTTGATCTCCGCCACGTCGTGCCCTGTCACGCGCTCGTTGAGCACGCGGAAGAAAATGCGCATAATCTCGTTTGAAAGATCAAAGTCGCAGTGAAACACCTTGTTTTTCATGGTACCTGCGCTGCTCATCATAATGAGCATTGCGGTGCGGCGGCTCGTCTGCACGAACTGCACCGCCTTGATCTTTGCATCCGCGCCGCTCGGCGTGGTGCTCAACGCAAGGTACCGTGTAGAAGCCGCCAGCGTTTTCGCCGCGCCACGCAATAATCGTTCCGGGTCAAACGCGCTCTTTGCAAGCATCGCGTCTATCGTAAGCTTTTCGGCTTCCGTTAACGTTTTCGGCTGCATCAGCGCATCTACAAACTCGCGGTAGCCTTTCTGTGAAGGCACACGCCCCGCGGAGGTGTGCGGCTGTTCCAAAAGCCCCAGCTCCGTAAGCTCTGCCATCTCGTTGCGCACCGTTGCGGAAGAAACACCTGCTTTTTCCGCAATGGACTTGGAGCCCACCGGCTCGCCCGTGCGAATGTATCCGTCTACGATCGAGGCAAGTATATTTTGTTTGCGTTTTGTCAGTTCCATACTTGCACCTCTCAGGCTTTAGCACTCTATGTCCCTGAGTGCTAACCCTTGTCTATACTATACTGCAAAGGTCAGGAAATGTCAACACCAAAATTTGTAAATACTTTGTGAATGTGCGAATTCTTCCCGGTCGGCATCCATTTTGAAGCTTCTTTTAGCATTTCCGGCTCCACAGTGCCAAATTCCTGTTTATATGTAAAGATACCGAAAAAAGCGTCTTCGCCATAATTTCACTTTTTGTAATAGAATTTCAGAATTCTTTTGTGCAAATTATTGACATTTTATAGAAATTGTATTAAACTGATAGCCCGTGTTTCAGTTTCTGTGTTCGCATTAGCCCGAAAGTCCGTACCGTTAACGGAAAAGAGGAGTATACCATGATTCAGGCAGAGCATTTACAAAAGACCTTCCGCGTGCGAAAACGAAACGCAGGCTTTAAAAACGCCGCAAAAGCATTTTTCAGCCGCGAGTACGAAGAAATTCACGCCCTAAACGACGTTTCGTTCCGTATTGAAGACGGCGAGGCCGTGGGCTATATTGGCCCGAACGGTGCCGGAAAAAGCAGCACCATCAAAATTCTCTCCGGCATTTTAACGCCGGACAGCGGCACCTGCGTCATCGACGGGCGCGTGCCGTGGAAAGACCGCCGCGCGCATGTTTCGCAGATCGGCGTTGTGTTCGGGCAGCGCAGTCAATTATGGTGGGACGTGCCCGTCATTGATTCATTCGAGCTTATCCGCGACATTTACGCCGTGACCGAAGATGTTTACAAGCGAAATTTACGGGATTTAACCGACCTTCTGAATTTATCGGAGCTCTTAAAGACCCCGACGCGCAGCCTGTCGCTCGGGCAGCGTATGCGGTGCGAGATCGCTGCCTCCCTGCTGCACGACCCGCGCATCTTATTTTTGGATGAACCCACCATCGGGCTCGACGCGGTATCGAAGATCGCCGTGCGCGAATTCGTGCTCGATATGAACAAGCGCCGCGGTACCACGGTCATTTTAACGACGCACGACATGCAGGACGTGGAAGCCTTGGCGCAGCGTGTCCTGCTCATCGGCAAAGGGCGCATTTTATTAGACGGCACACTCGACGATATTCGGCGCGGCGGCAGCGGGCAGATTGACGAAACGCTCGCGGCGCTCTACAAACAGTTTGATATTTGAGGTGCGCCGTGAAACTTAAAAAATACATTTCATTTTTCCGCCTGCGCTGTGTGACGGGCTTGCAGTACCGCGCAGCAGCATTGGCAGGCATCTCCACGCAATTTGCGTGGGGCTTTTTGATCATCTTCGCCTACCACGCGTTTTACCGCAGTGACCCCACCGCTTTTCCGATGACCTTGCAGGCGACCGTCAACTACACATGGATACAGCAGGCGTTTTTAGCCATGTTCGCCTCGTGGGTCTTGGACGGCGATATTTTGGAGGAAATCACCTCCGGCAGCATCTCGTATTCGCTGTGCCGCCCCGTCGACCTCTACGCCATGTGGTACACGAAATCTCTCTCCGGTCGTATTTCCAGGGTTGCATTGCGTGCCGTGCCAATCTTAGTCGTTGCGGCGCTTCTGCCCGCAGGCTATAACTTGACTGCGCCGACAGATTCACCCACATTCTTTCTATTTTTGCTCACCATGGTGCTGGGCGCATTGAACAGCACGGCGTTCACGCTGCTCATCTATGTCCTCACCATGTATACCCTTTCTTCCACCGGGTTGCGCTCCCTGCTGCTCACACTGGCAGATTTTCTCTGCGGCGGCGTAGTGCCGCTGCCGTTCTTCCCCCCTACGCTGCGCAGAATCTGCGAGCTGACCCCCTTCGCTGCCACAAGCAACGTGCCGTACCGCGTGTACAGCGGCGATATTGCCGGCACGAACGCCGCTTTCGCCGTAGGCTTACAAATCTTCTGGCTGCTCGTCCTGATGCTCGGCGGTCACACCCTCATGAAAAATGCGCTGAAGCGGGTAGTGATTCAGGGAGGATAAACGGAACGACAAGTCGTTCCGCTGCCCGGCAAATTGTTCGTGTTTTGCAGTATACAAAGAAAGGGGTCATCTATGAAACTATACTTTGAATTTCTGTCTATCCATATCAAGAAAGCCATGCAGTACAAGGCTTCGTTCTTGCTTTCCGCACTGGCGCAGCTATTTATACCGCTCACATGCTTTTGGGGCGTGCAGTTTATGTTCATGCGGTTTAACCAGGTGGACGGCTTCACGTACACCGAGGTTTCGCTCTGCTACGCCATCGTGCTGTTATCATTCTCGCTCGCGGAGCTGTTCTTCCGTGGGTTTGATACGTTTAACCGCATGATCGGGGACGGCGAGTTCGACCGCGTTCTGGTGCGCCCGCGCAACGAGGTTTTCCTCGTCCTGTGCAGCCGCATGGATTTAGAGCGCTTCGGCAAGGGCATTATGGCGATTTTCCTGCTGATCTGGGCGCTTCAAAACTGCCCAATCGATTGGTGCGCCGCGCGCGTTATGACGCTCATTTTCATGATTTTAGGCGGCATCGTGCTTTTTGCAGGCGTGTATTTGATCTTCGCCGGGCTATGCTTTTTCACATTAGAGGGACTCGAGTTCATCAATATTTTAACAGACGGTATGCGCGAGCACGGGCGCTACCCGCTTTCCATCTACGGCAAAGGCGTGCTGACGTTCTGCACCTACATCGTCCCCTACGCGCTCGTGCAGTATTACCCGCTGATGTACCTCATCGGCCGCCACAACGACGCCCGCGCGATGCTTTTGCCCGTTATCGCCTGCGTGTTTATCGTGCCGTGCTATCTCTTTTGGAAATTCGGCTTGCGCCATTACCGCTCCACCGGGTCGTAAAGGCGCAAGCTGTCATAATCATAAAGCAATTTAAAAGGAGCCCCCATGAAAAAACTCATCACCCTGCGCGGCAACAGCGGCAGCGGCAAAACGACCATCGCAAGAGCTTTACAGGAAAAGTTCGGCAAAAACACCATGCTACTGTCCCAAGATGTCATCCGCCGCGACATCTTAAAGACGAACGACGGCGCGGGCACCCGCGCAAACGACGTGCTCATCATGCTGCTTGAGTACGGCCACGCGCACAACGAGCTCGTCATTTTAGAAGGCATTTTGAACAGCCGATGGTACACCCCGCTTTTCGATGCCGCAAAAGCGCTCTACGGCGAAAACATCTGCGCGTACTATTTTGACCTCCCGTTTGAGGAGACGCTCCGCCGCCACCAAACGAAGGACAAGCGCACGGAGTTCGGCGAAGAGGAAATGCGCAGATGGTGGAACGAAAAGGACTACGCCCCCGCATTAAACGAGCAGACCCTCATGCCCGACATGATGCAGGACGAGATCATCGACCGCATCTGCGCCGATTTAGAGCGCCTCGATACATAAACCGCACATATAAATTCGGAAAGAGCGAGGTTCTCCCCGCTCTTTTTGTGTATATTGTATTATATTCTGCCCGAATTTCTATCGATGCAAAAATAATTTTATAGCATTTTGTTCGTATCTATGATAAAATAGACACAGTGCATAATTTTCTTTCCCTTTACAAACCGACATCACGGATTTAACAGGGCGGCGCTACAATGTAAGACCGAAAGCACGCACCTGATTTTAAAAAGAAAGTAAGGTCTTCACATGAAATCAATTTTTCACGCACTCAACCGGCTCAAGGTCTTCCGCGGGCTGACGGAACAGGAATTCGCATGGGTGCTCTACGACGTGGGCAACTCCGCGTTCACCATGCTCTCCTGCTCGCTCATCCCTATCTGGTTCAAGAGCCTCGCCATCGGCACTGCGCCGGGACAGATCACCTCGCATCAGGCAACGGCGTATTATTCCATCGCCGTGGCGGTCGTCACCGTTATCGTGGCGCTTTTAGGGCCGATCTTCGGCGTGCTCGCCGACCACAAAGATAAGAAAAAGGTGCTGTTCACCACCGCGGCAACGCTCGGCATTTTCGGCTGCATTTTAAACGGCTTCATCACCGGCTGGCTGCTGTTCCTCATCCTTTTTGTGTTCACGAAGATTTGTTACAGCGCGTCGCTGACCATCTATGATTCCATGCTGAACGACATCACCAGCGAAGAACGCATGGACGAGGTTTCGTCCTACGGCTTTGCATGGGGATACATCGGCTCGTGCATCCCGTTCCTCATCGCGCTCACCGCCTATGTGCTTGGGCCCGATATGGTCGGCGTGCTGCCGGATATGCTCTCTAAAGGCATCGGCTTCACGGTGACTGCCGTGTGGTGGCTGCTCGTCACCATTCCGCTCATTCGCGGCTTTAAGCAGCGCAACTATGTGGAAACCGAGGGGCATGATATCCGCAAGGCGTTCGCGAAAATCTTCCACACCCTCAAAAACATCGCGACGCACGACAAAAAGGTGCTGTTCTTCCTCATCGCATTCTTCCTGTACATAGACGGCGTGGGCACCATCATCGATAACGCCATCAATATCGGCACAGACCTGAACCTCAACACGGTCGGTCAGGTCGTCTTCCTGCTCGCAACGCAGGTCGTTGCGTTCGGCGGCTCGCTCGTCTTCGCAAAGCTCTCGAAAAAATACAACACCGTCACGCTCATTCTCGTTTGTATTGCGGGCTATTTCGGCATCGCGCTGTACGCGCTCATGCTCAGCAGTCTCCTGCACTTCGCGATTCTGGCGTTCTTCATCGGCTGCTTCCAGGGCTCCATCCAGTCGCTCTCGCGCTCGTATTACTCCAAGATCATCCCGGCGGAAAATTCCGGCGAATACTTCGGTATCTACGATATTTTCTCAAAAGGCGCGTCCTTCCTCGGCTCTGCGGTCATCGCAGCCGTAAAGCTTGCAGGCGGCACCATCAACGTGGCGGTGGCATGTCTCGCAGTGTTCTTTGCGCTCGGCTTCATCTTCCTGCGCATTGCAGATAAGCAAAAAGCCATTCGGTAAGGAAGCACCGGGCTTTACACCGTTCGCTCTTCACGCCCGTAAAATATCGCTGTAAATTTTAATAGGACATGCAAAAAGGAACGGTGTACAAACCGTTCCTTTCAGCCTGTCGAAAAAGGTCACCTTTTGGTGGCCTTTTTCTCGTATTGAGAGAGAAAATGCGGTATAATGGTGTAGGGTGATAAAAATGCTGGTAAAGAACGCAGAAAATCGAGAGCAGCTGGAATTTGTGAGTTTGGAGAACATGGTCCCGCAGGATCACTTGCTGCGGAAAATCGACGACGCCATCGACTTCAAGAAAATCTACGAATTTGTGGAGGATCTGTATTGCGAGGACAACGGCCGGCCCAGCGTTGACCCGGTGGTGCTGTTCAAGATCGTGCTGATCCAGCATATCTATGGAATTTCTTCCCTACGCCGAACCCTGGAGGAAGTGAGCATGAATCTGGCATACCGGTGGTTCATCGGGTATCCGCTGAATGAAGCGGTACCGCATTTCTCCACGGTGAGCTACAACTTCAAGCACCGATTCAACCACGCCACGGTGGAATATGTGTTCCGCTGGGTGTTGAAAGCAGCGGCAGAGGAAGGGTATCTGGACACAGAAGCGATTTTTGTGGACGGAACCCACATTAAGGCAAGTGCCAATCTGAAAAAGCAGGCCAAAAAGGCGGTCCCCAAGCAGGCAAAGCGGTACGCAAAAGAGCTGTTCGATGAAGTGAACAAGGACCGGGAGGAACACGGGAAAAAGCCCTTTTCCGATGACAGCGACAAAAAGCCGCCGGAGGAGAAGGAAACGGTGGTGTCCACCACCGACCCGGAAAGCGGTGTATTCCACAAGGGGGAGCACAAAAAGTGCTTTGCCTACGAAGCGCACACAGCATGTGACAAGCACAATTTTGTTGTTGGTGTTCACGTCACTCCCG
>ERZ1026966.664-NODE-664-length-15770-cov-4.778365_pt1 | contig 15770 bp, 17 predicted proteins | sample MGYA00519296_ERZ1026966 | MGnify/ENA primary metagenome ERZ1026966 (study PRJEB26926, sample SAMN06164478) | human gut metagenome | biome: ENVO:00009003; feature: ENVO:2100002; material: ENVO:00002003 | host: Homo sapiens | place: USA | collected 2012 ... | reverse complement strand
GAGACGGAGCAGGCTTTTCTGGCAGCCATGAGCGGCGCCGGGCGCTTTTCCCGGCTGGAAGAGCGGCTTATTGACGCGGGCTCTGCCGTGTCCGGCTGCGGCCCGGCCTTTGTAGACCTTTTCATCGAAGCCCTTGCCGACGGCGGCGTGGCCTGCGGTCTGCCCCGGCAGAAGGCCCTGGAATTTGCCGCCCAGATGACTGCGGGCGCGGCCTTGCTGGTCCTGGAATCGGGCCGGCACCCGGGTGAGCTTAAGGATGCGGTCTGCTCTCCCGGCGGCACTACCATTCAGGGTGTCCGGGCGCTGGAGCGCTTCGGCTTTCGAGGTGCCGTCATGGAGGCTGTGGCCGCCGCTTATGAGAAAAATTTTCAGCTCTGATTGCTCATAAACAATAAACGGAGAAAGAGATGAGTATAAAAAACGAAGCAAAAATCAAAAATCCTCTTATCGTAGCCATCCGTGAGCAGCTCGAGCACAGGGCGCTCTGGATGTATCTGCTCTGCGACCACGCCATGTGCGGTGACCGCGGCATCGCCGAGAGCTTTGGCTGATGCCTTGAACTGCCATCCACTATTGCCCGGGGAGACGACCTGTGCCGAATTCGCTTTGTGCGAAAATAAAAAGCGTTTTACCCAGCGACACAGTATCAGTTGGAAGGTATCTACCTTTCCACCAGATTCGGCGCGCCAAAACAGCCCTGTAAAATGTACATTTAAGGACGGCAGCACCTTCTGCAATGAGCTGGTCAACGCAAAGATTACTCGGCTTATTGCAGAAATTTTTGGGGCAAGGATATTGTTTCTTTCTTCCCAACATGTTCCGCAGCGCATATTGGGCATAAAATTCTGCTCTAAAAAACTAAAAAAGCTGAATTCTTCACCAGCACATACCGCCGTTCAAACAGTGTTCCTGCATAATCTTCCTTTATCTGCAAACAATAGCTGCGCAGAGATTTTCAGACAAAGGAGAAATATTTATGAAGGCAACCGGTATCGTCCGCAGGATAGATGACCTTGGCAGAGTTGTGATCCCGAAAGAGATCCGCCGCACCATGCGTATCCGCGAGGGCGACCCGCTGGAGATTTTTACCGACAAAGACGGAGAACTGATTTTTAAGAAATACTCCCCTATCGGCGAGTTATCGGACTTTGCTGCACAGATATGCGACAGCCTGCGGCGCTCCACCGACGGCATTGCCGCTGTATGTGACAGGGATAGTGTCATCGCCATCTCCGGCGGCGCGAAGCGGGAGCTGCTGGACAAGCCCGTCAGTCCCCAGCTCAGCGAAATCATGGATTCACGCAATGTCTACCGCCATATGAACGGCGGGAGCAGTCTGCCGGTCTCCACAGCAGACGACAAATTCTGCCTGTCCGTCGCAGCGCCAGTAATCTCCGAGGGGGACATCATGGGCTGCGTGCTGTTTATCACCCCCAGAGGCAGCGCCCCGGGCACCGAGGTGGAGCACAAGCTGGCCCAAACCGTCTCCATATTTTTGGGCAAGCAAATGGAGAGCTGAAATCCTTTATCCCTCCCACAATTTCCCCCCGTTTTCCGGCCCGGCCGGAGAACGGGGGCTTTTCTTATACATCATGCATAAAACAAACTGCTCTTTTTCAGTAAAAAGCGACATTGTGTTTTTCTTGTCAGCAGAGTATACTGTATTCAGTCAGTGAGACTGACATTAATTCCCGGAGGTGCCTATGTCACAGGAGGAGCTGCGCCAACAGAATATTCAGCTTGTGATAGAAAAGGCCTTGGAGTGCTTTCTGGAGCAGGGCATCGAGAAAACCAGCGTGGGCGAGATTGCCCGCCGGGCCGGGCTTACGGAGCGCTCCCTTTTCCGCTATTTTAAAAAAAAGACCGACATTGTTCTGGCCGCCGCGTACTTGTACTGGAACCGGGTCATTGCCAAGATGGAGGCGCATCTGCCTGAGAACGGCGAGCCGCGCACGGGCCTTGAAGACGTGGGCATGTTGCTTATGGCTTATTCCCATCTTTTTTTGGAGGATCCAAATGGCATTCGCTTCACGCTGGACGCGGAGCTGGTGCTGGATGCCGCCGGGAAAAACCGCCAGATCAAGAACCGCCCGCCGGAGCCCTATGAGAGCTCCAACGGCCCTGTGGCCCGGGCCATCAGAAAGGGGCTGGCCGATGGGTCGATCAGCCCGGATGTGGATGTGCGAGAGCTGTACTATAACTCCTACGACGCGATTCTGGGCCTGATGCAGCGCCTGAGCATCGGCGGCACCCCCAGCGCGGGCGAGCTGGATTACCACAGCCGCATGAAGCGCCTCTGCGCCATGTTTGTTGACGCATTCAGGGGTTGAAAGCGAATAAAAAACAGTAAAGCCCGGGAGGGTATTTACTTTTGCAAATTAATGTCAGTTTGACTGACAAACAGCCCGCCGCAGGCGGGCATGAGGTGGCAGCAAATGAAAGAGCTTCGGCATCAAATTTATTTTGAAAATCTCCTGGAGGACGCCAATAATGAGCTTGTGCGGGAGGCCTTCAACCAGTACATGCGAACGGTCTTTCGGGAAGAGCCGCTGGATCCCACGCTGCCGGACTATGAAGACGCTCTGAGCTGGTAAAAGGAGGATATAAAAATGGCTTGGTACTGGATTGTTCTGATTGTCCTCGGCCCACTGTACGCCCTGTGCTTTCTTGCCTATATTACAAACGCCGATATGAAGCCTGTGGAAAAGCTCTATAATGCCCTCATAAAATATCATGACGGCAGAGAAAAAGAGGAGAGGATCTGATCTCCTGACCGCGGCAAAGCCGCCTGAATCCAAATGCGTGAGGGCAAAACCTCATTCATTAACCCCCGGCGGCGGAGAGTCTGACTCCGCTGCCGCCACTCTCACACGCAAAGCCCCGGCGGTGTCTGACCGCCGGGGCTTTGTGTTCCATTCCTTTTCCCCGGAGACTTTTCCCTTGAAAGCAGCGCCCCCGCATGTTATACTTTCAGAGCAAGCAATCGGATCGGGATCTGCCCTTTGAGGCAGTCAACAGGGGAATGCGGGTGAAACTCCCGCGCGAGGCCGTCACTGTGAGGCGGGGCGAAAGCCCCCGAAGTCAGAAAACCTGCCCGTGCGGCGCAAACTGCGCCGTGTTGTACAGAGAGCCGCGGCACCCGGCCGGACTGAAGATATGCGCGAAAGCCTCCGGGGCTTTCTGCGCCGTTCTCTCTTTTTCTTTGTACAATTTCCGTAAAAAAAGAAAGGAGAGGATTTTTTATGTCCAAGAACACGAAAAAAATTATTGCCGTGATCGCTTTGCTTGTACTGGTCGCGGCGGCGGTATTCGCCGTTTTGCACTTCGCGCCCTCCGCTTCAGAGGGGGACAAGACCATTGCCGTGGCCGTTATCCACGGAGACGGCAGCCGGAAAGATTTCAGCATAAGTACCGACGCGGAAAATCTCCGGGCCGCTTTGGAGCCGGAGGGGCTTATCCAGGGCCAAGAGAGTGAGTTTGGCCTGTATGTTCTCACTGTTGACGGGGAGACCGCCGACGAGGACCTGCAGCAGTGGTGGTGCATCACCAAGAGCGGCGGGCAGCTTATGACCGGCGTCGATGACACCGTGATCGCCGACGGGGAGCAGTATGAGTTCACCCTCACCACAGGCTGGTAAGCTGAGTATAAAGGAAATCAGCGCCCTGTCCATCATCGGGGCGCTGATTTTCGCGGCCAAAATGGCCATGGCGGCCCTGCCCAACATCAGCCTCAACGCCCTTTTAATTATCCTCACCGCTGTTTTCTTCGGCTGGAAGGCTCTGTACGCGGTGGGGGTCTATGTGATGCTGGAGGGGCTGGTGTTCGGTTTCGGCCTCTGGTGGCTGTGCTACTGGTATCTCTGGCCGCTGCTCGCGGCGCTGGCGGTGCTCATGCGGAAAAACGATTCCCCCCTTATCTGGGCGGTGCTGGCAGGGCTTTTCGGCCTCTGTTTCGGGGCGCTGTGCTCTATTCCGTATATATTCATCGGCGGCTGGGCCATGGCCTTTTCCTACTGGATAAGCGGCCTCCCCTTTGACCTTGTCCACTGCGCCGGAAATTTCGTTCTGACCCTGGCGCTGTATAAGCCTTTGCACCGGGCTATGGCCGCCGTGCTGACAAAAGAAGATATAAAATAACACCGTGCCGGCAGATTTATTCTGCCGGCACACATGGCTGTCCCAACCCGGCGGTTTGGGCGGGGCGGCCGGGCTTCAGCGGATGGGGACTCCAATTTTTTTATCCAGGCGCCACTGAGGGGCGGGCCCATCGTCTCCCCAGTATTCGTCAATGGAGGCGATTTTATCATCCTCGATTTTGATGAAAGATACCGCGTGGAAAGACAGCGATCCCTCCTTGGAAACTATCTTTGTTACCGTGGTAATCAGCTCGCCGCTCCGTTCGATCCGCTCAACCATTCCATCCCATCGCCCGGGATATTCACAGTTTGCCTTGATAAACTCATCAACTGAAAAGCGCTCGTTGGTACAATGCCAGTTGATCCAGGCGGTTTCCTTGAAATAAGGCCGTATACGCTCCGCGTCCTGCCGGATTACCGCTTCCCAGAAATTCTTTATATCCATATACACGGTTCCGCTTTCCTTTTATTTACCGCCTGCCCGGGTTTCGGGCAGGCGGTATTTTACACGATCAGAGTGTTTTATAGATCTCCGCGCCGCGGGTCATCAGCCAGCGATAGAGCAGAAAGCAGAGCAGAGCGATGAGCGCCGCGAAAACAAGACAGATGGCGGCCGGATTGATGCTCTCGCCGAAGAAAACATATACCAGCACAGGAGGAATCATCACACCCCAGGAGATAAACATGGTAAGCATGACGCTGGCGCCGCTTTTCACGGCCTGCGTCTCGTTCACCCAGTCAAAGCTGGGGTGGCGCAGATTTTCGGCAAGCCCCAGCACGCCTGCAAAGAGCCCGAATAGTGCGGGCAGCAGGAAAAGGCTTAAGCTCATGAGCGCATCCGGACGCAGTACCAGGACGGAGACCGCCGAACAGACCAGCAGGGGCGGGATCGCGATCATATTGTGCAGGCGGAGCTTCGCCCTGAGGATTTCCCTTGTGTCCACCGGCAGAGATTGGGCTATCCACAGGCTCCGGCCCTCCAGCGACACGGAGGGGGCGGTGACGAGTATGGTGGCGGCGCAGAAGCAGAGGCCCGCCGCAAGCGAGACCTGAAGCATGGGGGCCAGCATGGGGTACACCGGCAGGGACAGCAGCGCGTCCTTTTTGATAAGCAGCACAACGGCGCCCGCAAGCGCCATGAAAGCGCCCAGACCGCAGTTGAGAATATAGGCGGAGCTGGACAGAAAACGCATCCACTCCCGGCGCAGCAGCGCCGACCGGGGCGTGGCCGCCCTTTCTTCCCGGGCAACATACTTTTTCTTCGCCCCGCCCCGGCGGGCGGTGGCTGTTTTTATGAAGGTCTTTTCCAGAATAAAATAGGCCAGCGCAAACGAGCCCAGCATGATAAGGGCGGTTTTGGCAAGCGCTCCCGGGTTCCCCGCGGCGCAGGCAGAGCCGATCCAGCGCAAAACCGCCACAGCCCCCAGCGCTCCTGCCGCGGCGTCCGGGTTCTGGGCCAGCGCGCTTATCAGCGTGTTCATGCGGAAAGCAAAGTACATATAAGCCCCAAGGAAGATCAGGCTCAGCAGCACCGACACAAGGGAGCTGCCGCCCAGGCGGGCGGAAACCACACTGAGAAGCCAGCCGAACAGGGCCGACACCGCCAGAGCAAAAAGGGGCAGCAGCAAAACAAAGATTATAATATAGGCACCAAGCCCGGCCCCGCCAAAGAACACGGACTGTTCCCAGGCAATCAGCGCGGGTACCGCCGTCATCAGGCCAAAAACCAGAGCCACGACCCAGAGCATGAACATACGGCTGAGCAGGATGTCCCGGGGCTTGATGGGCATGCTGAGGAGCAGGTCATTATCCCGGGCCTCATAGAGCTGGGCTTTGGCCATGAATATGCTCCCCACAAACATCAGCGCAAAGCACATCAGCGCCGCCATGGCGAAATACAGCCAATCAAGCCCCGCCATATGAAAGGGGAGGGCGATGCCGTCAAAAATCCTCCAGAATAGGAAGCCCAAGGCCACAAATGCATAGAGCATGAGCAGGGTAAAGCCGATGAGCTTTCCCTTGCTCTGGGCCTTTTTCAGTCTGGATGAGCCTGTGAGCCAGCTTTTCAGCGCCTCAAGGCGCACGGCGAACAGCGCTTTAAGCATTTTCGTCCTCCAGTTCCAGGAACACATCTTCCAGAGAAGCGTCGCCCTTTACCTGCTCCATGCGCCCGCTGGTGACGAGCCGCCCCTCTTTTATGATGGCCACCTTGTCGCAGAGCTTTTCGGCCACCTCCAGCACATGGGTGGAGAAGAAAATGGCCCCTCCCCTGTCACAGTGCTCGCGCATCATTTCCTTGAGCTGATGGGCGGCCTTGGGGTCCAGGCCCACAAAGGGTTCGTCCATGATGATGAGCTTGGGTTCATGGAGCCAGGAGGAAATAATGGCCAGCTTCTGTTTCATGCCGTGGGAATAGGCGGAAATCGGCTGGGCCAGATCCCCGGTGAGGCCGAAAATATCCCCGTAGCGGGCAATGCGCCGGGCGCGCGTTTCCTTTTCAACGCCAAAGATATCCGCAATAAAATTCAGATATTTTATGCCGGACATGAACTCATACAGATCCGGATTATCCGGGATATAGGCCAGGCGGCGCTTGCAGGCGATGGGGTCCTTTTTCACATCGATCCCGTCGATCTTGATCTCGCCCGTGTCAAACTGCAGAATTCCCGCGCAGGCTTTGATGGTGGTGGTCTTTCCCGCGCCGTTATGGCCGATAAAGCCGTATATCTCCCCGGGGGCGATGTGCAGGCTCAGATCGTCCACGGCTTTCTTATCGCCGTAGCTTTTGGTAAGATTTTTTATGTTAAGCATAATAGACCCGCTTTCATTTTATATTGAGCACAAGGGGCTCATCCAGCGTCTCGGAGACGTATTTGCCGTTTTTCTTTCTCTGCCGGACACATTCCGTCAGCAGATATTCTATCTGCCCGTTTATCGAGCGGAAATCATCTTCGGCCCAGCGGGCAATCGCGTCGTACAACTTCGGCGACAGACGCAGGGGCACCTGCTTTTTCGTCGAATCGGCCATAATTTTAATACAGGCTGCCGGAATTCACCACCGGCTGAGCGTCCCTGTTGCCGCAGAGCACAACCAGAAGGTTGGAGACCATGGCGGCCTTCCGCTCCTCATCCAGCTCGACGGTCTTGTTCTCGCTGAGTCTGGCCAGCGCCATCTCCACCATGCCCACCGCGCCCTCTACGATCATCTTTCGGGCGTCAATGATGGCGGACGCCTGCTGGCGCTGGAGCATAACGGCAGCAATCTCCGGCGCATAAGCAAGGTAGGTTATGCGCGCCTCGATAATCTCTATGCCCGCGTCCCGGACCTTGCTTTGAATTTCGTCTCTGATGCGCATTGCCACCGTCTCGCTGGAGCCCCTCAGGCTGCCCTCATCCGCCAGACCGTCTCCGGTGGTATCCACGCCCTGGGCCACATCGTAGGGATAGATGCGCACGATGTTCCTCACCGCGCTGTCGCACTGGAGAGACAGATATTCCTTGTAGTTATCCACGTTGAACACCGCCTTCGCCGTGTCGACTACCCGCCACATCACCGCGATGCTGATCTCCACTGGATTGCCCAGGCAGTCGTTTATTTTCTGGCGGCTGTTGGAGAGCGTCATCACCTTAAGGGAAATTTTCTTGTTAACGGTTTCCGCCGCCGCGGAACTGCCGGGCAGGGACAGGTTCAGCACAGCGCCCGCACCGCCGCCGCGGCCGCCGTCCACATCACCGCTCTGGCCCAGACGGGTCTTGGCCGCAGGATTTACGCCCACGCAGAAGGGGTTCACATAGTAAAACCCGTCGTCCTTAAGGGTGCCCACATACCTGCCGAAAAGGGTCAGCACCAGCGCCTCCTGAGGCTTGAGCACCTTGAGGCCCATGGCGGGAATCCAGCCAAGGCAAAGCCAGATCACGCCCACGACGAGCAGGGGGATGGCCCAGCCATGGCCCCCGTCCATCTTAATGGCCCCGAAAATCGTCAGCCCCAGGGCCGCGAGATACAAAGCGATGGTCAGCATCAGCACTGCCATGCCGTTTTTTCTGTTGTTGAGAACTTGTTCCTTCATTGGATTTTCCTCCCTTTATCTGATATCAAAATGATATCACCACAATATCTCAGTGTCAACAGAATTTTGAGATATTTTTTATAAAAATTCCGCCCCGGACTTCTCCGGGACGGAATTTTGTTATTTTTTCTCTTTTTCTTCCGCGCGTATATATTCGTCCAGCTCCCGGCGCAGGGCAGCCAGCTCCATGGCCACAGGGTCGGTCATGTTGACCTGGTCCACCTCGCCCACGAAGTTCACTTTCTGCCCCGCGATACGAACCACCTTGGCCGGAATGCCTACAGCGGTGCTGTCCTCGGGAATCTCCGAGAGTACCACGGAGTTTGCGGCGATGCGGCTGTTGCTGCCCACGGTGATGGGGCCGAGCACCTTGGCTCCGGTACCGATGAGCACATTGTTGCCGATGGTGGGGTGGCGCTTGCCCACGTCCTTGCCGGTACCGCCAAGGGTGACGCCGTGGTATATTAAGCAGTCGTCCCCAATTTCGGCGGTCTCGCCAATGACGATGCCCATACCGTGGTCAATGACAAGGCGTTTGCCTATTTGGGCCCCAGGGTGGATCTCTATGCCGGTGCGGCGGCGGCTGCGCTGGGAGATGAGCCGGGCCAGGAATGTAAGGCCGTGCTCATAACACCAATGGGCCTTTCTGTGGCTGCGAACGGCCTTTATGCCGGGGTAAAGCAGTAATATCTCCAGCGAGGAACGGGCCGCCGGATCCCGGGCCTTATAGGCGCTGATGGTTTCTCTTAAATCGTCAAACATACGATATCCCTTTCTTTTCAGCTTTCGCTTCTATATAATATGCTCCTTACGAAAGCGGGGACATCGGCAGTCAAGCCTGAGGCTCAGATGCATTGCTTCAATCAACTCCGTTTAAATTCCTATTAAATAAATAGGATAATGAGATTATAAACTACGGGCCACTTTCTGTCAACCGCCAAGATTGCTCTTAAATTCTTAAGAAGCCGGTTAATCTTGCAAATGACTGTTTGCAATGCTATACTTATTTTGTATTACTTCGGGAGGCGTGAGGAATATGCTCAGGCGCGCTATAACTGCGGTTGTTTCTATTATATATGTAGCTTTTCTGCTTCTGTGCTGCTACTCGGGGCCGGTGGACGAAACCGGCGCGGCCGCGCCGGTCATCGGGACGGAGCGGGTCAGCTTTCAGGCAGGCAGTTTCCCCGTGGATGCGGCGGAGCTGACGCTTGTGCTGCAGAGCGGGGAAACGGCTCTGCTGGATAAATTCCCCCAGCTTCAGGCGGCGGACTTCAGCGGCAGCCTCTGCTATGAGGAGCTTGCCTCCTGGGCAAAGGCCCATCCGGAGGTAGCGGTCCGCTATACCTTGACCCTGCCGGACGGCAGCGTGGCTGACACCAGCACGGAGACTCTTGATCTGTCCGGGCTGGACAGCGCAGGAGCTCTGGAGGCGGCAAAGCTTCTTCCCTGCCTTCCCGCGCTGAAAAGCGTAAATCTGGGCACCGCCCCGGAGGGCGGCGCCCTCAGCGGAGAGGCCCTGCTGGCCCTTAAGGAAGCCTGCCCGGCGGTGCACTTTGCTTACGCTTTCACGCTCCTGGGCCGCACGGTCAATCTGGAGGATGAGAGCGTCGACCTGACCGGCCTCACCAGCGGGCAGACAGCCGATGCCGCCGCTGCGCTGGCCTGTATGCCGAACCTGAAAAGCGTTTCTCTGGGCGCTCAGGACAGCTGCGCCTTTACCTGGGAGGATATCGGCGCCCTTCAGGCCGCCTGTCCTGAGGCCGCCTTCGATTACAGCTTCACTCTCTGGGGCAGGGCCGTCAATCTTAAGGACGAGAGCCTTGACCTGAACCATATCACCATGGACGATGAGGGCGCCGCCGTCCGGGCCGTGCTGCCGTATATGACAAAGTGCAAAACCCTGGACATGGATTTCTGTAATGTCTCCAACGGCGCTATGGAGGGCATCCGGAATGATTTCCCCAACATCAAAGTCATCTGGCGCATCTGGTTCGGCACAAGTTACAGCGTGCGCACGGATGTGGAAAAGATTTTGGCCTCCAAGCCCTCCAAGGGCGGCACGCTTGACGACGAACAGGTGGCCGTCCTGAAATACTGCACGGATGTCAAATATCTGGATCTTGGGCATAACGAGGCAATTACTGATCTGTCCTTTATTTCCAGTATGCCGAAGCTGGAAGTGCTGATCATTGCCATGAACCCCTTCTCGGACATCAGCCCCCTGGCCAACTGCCCGAAGCTGGAATATCTGGAGCTGCACACCACAAACGTGTCAGACCTCAGCCCGCTCTCCGGGCTTTCCGAGCTGAGGCATCTGAATATCGGCAACTGCAAAAATCTGACCGATATCTCCCCCCTCTATGGGCTCACAGAGCTGGAACGGCTCTGGATCGGCAGCATCACCCCCATCCCTGCAGAGCAGGTGGAATACATGCGCGGCTGCGCACCTGACTGTGAAATAAATACCGACGCCTATGACCCCTGCGGCGGCCGCTGGCGTGTCACCGGCTACACAGAGCTCAGCCTGCAGCTCTATGAGGAAACCGGATGGCTGCAGGAGGTTCTGCACCCCCGTTATGAGCTGCTGCGGGAACAATTCGGCTATCTAACAGAGGATTATTCCTTCTACTGGAAGGACCCACTGTACAACGGCCCCAGCGCTTGAGCCGGACGATTCATCATTTCGTTTACCCGGGAGGCAAAACTGCAATGAGCAAAGCCAAAAAAACGTTTATTCTTTCGCTGCTTCTCTTCTGCCTGCCGCTGTGCGGCTGCACGAAGCGCGTAAAGCTGGGCGGGGAAACCTTCCCCGCGGATTCACAGACTGTGAAGTCTGTGGTAACAGCGGAGGAGCTTGAAACGCTGGATTCCTTTGAAGCTCTCTCCTCTGCCGATTTAAGCGGCAGTAGCTGCTACGAGGAAATAGCCGCCTGGGCGGCGGCGCATCCGGAGGTGGAACTGCGCTATACCGTGAGCTTTCCCGGCGGTATAAGCGCCGTTAACACGGACAGGAGCCTTGATCTTTCCTCCCTTGACGGGCCGGCGCTTGCCGAGGCCCTGCCTCTGCTGGAATGGCTGCCGGCGCTTGAGAATGTGAACCTCGGCAGCGACACCCTTGGGTCGGAGGCGCTGTGCTCCCTTGTCTCCGCTTATCCCGGAACGGAGTTTGAATACCGTTTCAGGCTTTTGGGCCGGAACACCTCTCTGGACGACAGTACATTGGACTTGAGCGCCGCCGGGAGCAGGGATATGAAGGAGCTGCTGGCCTGGCTTCCGGCCATGACCAGGCTTGAGCGCGTCAATCTCGGCCTGGAGGCAGATCGGGCGGAGCCCTGGGCCTGGGAGGATATCGCCGCCCTTCAGGCCGCCCTCCCCAACGCAGTCTTTGAGTATGACTTCTCACTCTATGGGAAAAACTTTTCCCTGACGGATACGCAAATGGATCTGAACCACATCGCCATTGATGACGAGGGCGCTCTTGTTCTCCAGGTGGCCAAATGCATGCCCGGCCTTAGCTATCTGGATATGGACTTCTGCGGCGTGTCCGACGAGCATATGGCACAGATACGGGACGCTCTGCCAAACGCAGATGTGGTCTGGCGCATCTGGTTCGGCACCGGCTACAGCGTGCGTACCGACGTGGAGATGATTTTGGCCTCAAATCCGGGCCGCGGCGGAGAGCTGACGGGGGAAAACACCCGCTCCCTTCAGTATTGCACAAAGGTAAAATATCTTGACCTGGGCCACAACTCCTATCTCAACGACGTATCCTTTCTCTCCTCCATGCCCGATCTGGAAGTTCTTATTATCGCCATGGGCAACTGGAGCGACATCTCCCCCCTTGCCAACTGCCCAAAGCTTGAATATGCGGAGATCCAGACCTCTGCCCTTAACGACCTGAGCCCGCTGGCGGGGCTCAAGAATCTGCGTCACCTCAACATTGGCTACTGCTTTGCCCTCCATGACCTCTCCCCCATTTATGAGCTGGAGCTGGACCGGCTCTGGATCGGCTGCCTGACCCCCATTCCGGCGGAGCAGGTCGAGATATACCGGGAAAAGCACCCCGGCTGTTCCATAAACACCAGCACCATTGACCCCTGCGCCGAGGGCTGGCGCTATACCGGCGCCAATGCCTGGGGCAGCATGGACCTGGACCCCCGTTATGAACTGCTGCACCGGCAGTTCAGATACTCAGAAAAGCCCTATGCCTACTGGGACAACGACCCGCTTTATTATCCCCACGGATGAAACGCTGAAAAATGAATTCATTACGCAGACAGATTCTGACAGCAGCCGCGCTTCTCTGCGCGCTGCTGCTCTCCGGCTGTGCCGAGCGCATTGTCTTTTCTGAAAAAAACGTCCCTGTGACCGCCGAAACCGTCCGGCTGCGCCTGCAAAGCGGAGAGACGGCGCTATTGGACAGGCTCACCGGGCTTCGCCGGGCAGATTTTTCCGGAAGCCTCTGCTATGACGAGCTTTTGGCCTGGGCGGAGGCCCATCCCGAAGTGGATACCCGCTACACCGTGGCCCTGCCCGACGGGCGGCTTGTGGACAATTCAGAGGAATACTTGGATCTTTCCGGCCTTGACAGCGCCCTGGCCGGGGAGACGGCAGAGCTGCTCCAATATCTGCCGGCGCTGAAAAGAGTGGAACTGGGCGGCGGGCTGTCCCCGGCAGCCCTGGGCTGTTTTGGTCTGGTCCGGCCTGATATCCGCTACAGCGGCAGCTTTACTCTTGGCGGCGAGGAGCGCCGGATCAATGAGACGAGCCTGAGCCTCCCCGGCCTGCGTGCCGCGGAGATCGAGCAATTCCGGCAGCTTCTGCCGGTTATGACCGCCCTTGAGCGGGTGGATCTGGGCAGCCAGGAACTCAGTCCGGAACTGCACTTTGACGACATCGCCGCCTTTCAGGCTCTGCGCCCGGAAACGGTGTTCGCCTTTGATTTCATGCTGTTTGGCCGGGAGTTTTCCACCACCGACAGGGAGATGGACCTGGACCACGTACCCATGAGCGACGGTGGTGCCGCCGTCCGGGAGGCAATTTCCTGTATGCCGGAGCTTGCATATCTGGATATGGACTCCTGCGGCGTGTCCGACGAGGAAATGGCCGCCATCCGGGATGATTTCCCGGATGTAAACGTGGTCTGGCGCATTTGGTTCGGCACGGGGTACAGCGTGCGCACCGATGTGGAAAAAATTCTGGCCTCCCAGCCCTCAAAGGGCGGGGCCCTGACCCCCGCCAACACCCAGTCTCTCAAATACTGCACGAAGGTAAAGTATCTGGACCTGGGCCACAACCCCCTGCTGACGGATATTTCCTTCGTCTCGTATATGCCGGAGCTTGAGGTGCTCATTGTGGCCATGGACAACTGGAGCGACGCATCTCCTCTGGCAGACTGTCCCAAGCTGGAATATCTGGAGCTTCAGACCTCCCAGCTTTCGGATCTGAGCCCGCTGTCTGGTCTCAAGGAGCTTAAGCACCTGAATATAGGCTATCTTTTTGGCCTGAAAGACATCTCCCCTCTTTATGGGCTGAGCCAGCTTGAGCGGCTCTGGATCGGCTGCCTGTCCCCTGTTCCTCCCGAACAGGTGGAGACGATGCGGGAGAACGCCCCAAACTGCGAAATAAACACAACGACCTTTGACCCCTGCGAGGGTGGCTGGCGCTATATCGGCTATGACGAAGCCGCCTGCCGGCAGATTCCCGCCCCACGGTATGCCCTGCTGGCAGAGCAGTTTGGTTACGCTTCCGGAGATTTTTCCTTCAGTTGGCTCGACCCGGAATACTGAGCTCTCCGGCCCTGAAAAATTTTTCAGGGCCGGCGTTTTTTCATATTTTTTATTGACAAGCCAAAAAAACAGGTGTATATTTTTTCAGTAATTTGATTCGCTCGTTTTCAGGCATATGTATTTTCAAACAGCGTTCGCTGGTGTAAGGGGCTAATTGCCCCCTTAAGGCATCGGAGAACGTTATTTTTTTTGAAAGGACAGTGCCATATGACCAAATACATTTTCGTTACCGGCGGCGTTGTTTCCGGCCTTGGGAAAGGCATAACCGCGGCCTCCCTCGGCAGGCTTCTCAAATGCCGGGGGCTGAAAGTCGCCGCCCAGAAGCTGGATCCCTATATCAATGTGGACCCGGGCACCATGAGCCCCTACCAGCACGGCGAGGTCTATGTGACCGAGGACGGAGCCGAGGCCGACCTGGACCTGGGCCATTACGAGCGCTTTATCGACGAGGATCTGAACAAATACTCGAATCTCACCACTGGCAAGGTCTACTGGAACGTGCTCAACAAGGAGCGCCGGGGCGAATATCTGGGTCAGACGGTACAGGTCATCCCCCACATTACCCAGGAGATAAAGGCCTTTATTTACAGCGTGGGCCGGAAAACCGGGGCGGATGTGGTCATAACCGAGATCGGCGGCACCACCGGCGACATTGAGAGCCAGCCCTTTTTGGAGGCGGCCCGGCAGGTGAGTCTGGAACAGGGGACGGGCAACGCCCTCTTTATCCATGTGACCCTGGTCCCCTTTCTCAGCGGCAGCGACGAGCACAAGACCAAGCCCACCCAGCACTCTGTCAAAGAGCTGCAGGGTATGGGCATCTCCCCCAATATCATTGTTCTCCGCTGCGACAGGCCCCTCGAACCGGAGATTTTCCGGAAGATTGCCATGTTCTGCAATGTGAAACCCGACTGCGTCATTGAAAACCGCACGCTGCCCATTCTCTATGAAGCGCCCCTCATGCTGGAAGAGCGTGACTTTTCCCTTATTGTCTGCCGGGAGCTTGGCCTCTGGACCCGGGCGCCGGAACTTGCCGAATGGCGGGGCATGGTGCACAGGATAAAGAGCCTTGACAGGCAGGTGACCATCGGCCTTGTGGGCAAATACGTGCAGCTGCACGACGCTTACCTCTCCGTGGCCGAGGCCCTGCGCCACGGGGGCTATGCCTGCGGGGCAGCGGTGAGTATCCGCTGGATAGACAGCGAGACCCTTAATGATGAAAATGCCGCCGAAATTCTCTCCGGCTGCGGCGGCATCATCGTCCCCGGCGGCTTTGGTGACAGGGGCATAGAAGGCATGATAAGCGCCGCCCGATACGCCCGGGAAAATAATCTTCCCTATCTGGGTATCTGTCTGGGGATGCAAATCGCGGTGATTGAGTTCGCCCGCCACATCTGCGGCCTGGAGGACGCCAATTCCGGCGAATTTAACGCCGATTCCGGAAATAAAGTGATTGATTTTCTGCCCGATCAGAATGATAATATAGACAAGGGAGGAAGCCTGCGCCTGGGCGCCTATCCCTGCCGCATCAAGGCCGGCAGCCTCATGAATCGCTGCTATGGCCGGGACGAGATCCGGGAGCGCCACCGCCACCGCTATGAGTTCAATAACGCTTACCGGGCGCAGCTTGCCACCGGCGGCATGTCCCTCTGCGGTACCTCCCCCGACGGGCACATAGTAGAAGCCGTGGAGCTGCCGGAGAATGATTTTTTTATCGGCGTGCAGTTCCACCTGTCTCTTATACACATCTCCGAGCCCACGAGACGCTCATGAATCTC
>ERZ1026966.662-NODE-662-length-15795-cov-4.571347_pt1 | contig 15795 bp, 19 predicted proteins | sample MGYA00519296_ERZ1026966 | MGnify/ENA primary metagenome ERZ1026966 (study PRJEB26926, sample SAMN06164478) | human gut metagenome | biome: ENVO:00009003; feature: ENVO:2100002; material: ENVO:00002003 | host: Homo sapiens | place: USA | collected 2012 ... | reverse complement strand
CGAGATTCATGAGCGTCTCGTGGGCTCGGAGATGTGTATAAGAGACAGCAGTAGCCCTCCATCAGCGTGTTGAACTGCTCCTGCGTCATCGTTTCCTCCTCTTCAAAGCGCGGCATCGGCGGCGGATACCGCCCCGCGCGCACCATCGACGAGGTGTATTTCCCGCCCCCGTCCCATTGAAAATGGGGCCGGTCAGGAAAGCTCCGCCAGTCGCCGCCCCATGTGAAGCCCATCTCCTTGCCGAGTCTTCCCATCGCGGTGAAAAATCCCGGGTCGTCGTACTCGTGTCCCTTCACGTTCTTGCAGATATCGAACGCCAGCCCAACACCCTTTGCGTGGAAGGTCGGCACCGTCGCCGTCCTGGCCGCGTAGCCCATCGAGACGAGGTAGCGCTGGTATTCCGCGTCGCGCACGGTCTGCACCACCAGCACCGGCAGCCCCCGTGCCGCCGCGCGCTCGATCAGCGTGCGGCAGTTCACCGCCACATCGGCGCGCAGCTCGCCGATCTCCCGACCGTTATACATCCTCGTCCTTCTTACTCTGCGTGCCGAAATAAAAGCCGATCACTGCCGTGTAGATCGTCATATAGTCCTGCGAGAGCGACCCGCAGCACTCCAGCACGCAGAATGTGATCGTCAGCGTGATCGTCACGATGCTCTTGACCGTAAAAAGATTTGTCAGCCGCTTGAGCGCCAGCTCCTTCATCCGTTCTCCTCCCATCCGTCGCAGTCCTGTCCGCTGCGTGCCTGTCTGCCGCAGGCGGCCTCAAACACGATGCCGCCCGTGGTGTTCTCCGCCTTTGCCTTGTTGTAATAAAAGCCCGCCGATGCGCCGTAGGCCCCCCAGGCGGCGCTCACCGTCGCCGCCACCCACGGCAGCGTGCCGAGATAGCCGTATCCCACCGCCAGCCGCGCCAGCGCGAAGCCCTCATAGGTGGTGTAGAGCACCACCGCGCTCTCGAGCAGGAGCAGCAGCTTGGAAAATGTCCACTTTCTTCTCATGCCGCCGCCCCCTGTGCCAGCAGGGAGAACACCGCGCCGAGCAGCAGGTAGAGCACACGGTCGGCCAGCGCCTCCCAGCGCTTCCCCGGCTTTTCCGTGATGCTCTGCACCGCGTTTCGGATCTCCTTCACATTGCCCTCCACGCTCTCCTGCCGCACGGCGAGCACCTCCACCGCCGTTACCAGTTTATCCAGAGCGTCCTGTCTGCGTTCCACCGCCTCCAGACGCTTCGCGCAGGCGTACAGGCGCTCGTCGTTCTCCGTCAGGCGGACCGAGACCTCCTGCTCCGTCATACCGTCGGCACCGCCTTTTCAAAGCTCTCCCAGGTGTGCCCCGCGTCCTCGATGCCCTGCCATGTCCACGCGGCGGCCTCGCACTCCTTCCATGTCAGGAACCGGAAGTAAAAGTCCACCTGCAGATGGCACGGCATGATCTCCAGAATGATGTCGCGGATGCGCGCAAAGTCCTCCGGCTCGCCCGCCACCTGCGGGAAGGTCACACGCACCACGCCCTGCTCATCTGTCTCTGCGGCCACGGCGCGCACGCCGCAGCCGCTGATGGTCTGGTTGACCGCCTCGAGCGTGAAGCCGTCGCCGCCGACGCGCAGCAGCGACGCGATCGCCAGCCGGCGCAGCGCCGGTGTCGTGCGCACGCCGACGCGGGAGAACAGCCGCTCGCGGCGGGAAAGCCCCTCGTCCTCCGCCGTCATCAGCACACCCTCACGCACTGCTTTCTCCAGCGCCTCAGCTGCGGCGTCCAGTCCCTCGCCCGCGGCGTACAGCTCCGCACCGCTCAGGCTGCCCTCATCGAGCCGATAGACCCGCAGCGGGCGCAACAGCTCGCAAAGATAGTTGTAGTAGCCCATCGCCTCACGCCTCCGTCAGCTCGCTGAGCGTCACCGTGCCGAGCATTGGCAGCTCCGTCGAGCCGACCGCCACATCCGCCGCCGGTGCGGTCAGATGCACGTTCTCCACGCCCTCCACACCGCAAAGCAGCGTCAGCAGTCTCGCTGTCGTCACGCTCTTCCCCAGCAGCTCGCCGGTAAACAGCGCCTCCAGCGCGCTCTGCGCGCCGGCCTTGGCCTCGGCAAAGGTATACCCCGGCGCCGCCTTGAGCGCCGCCGTCACCGCCACCGTCTCGACCGCCGGCGCGAGCACCTTCACATCCACCGCGATCTCGCGCTTTTTCTGCAAGTCCGTCTCGACCGCTGCGAGCAGCGCTGCGTCCGGAACGCCCGCGTGCGTCGCGATCACCACGTTCACCGTCCCGATGCCGCGGGCGCGGCCCACCGCCTTCGCCGCCGCCACGCCGGGATAGCGCATCGCCTCCTGCTCGTAATAGGCGGCGTTCGCGCCGTTCGGCAGTCGCTGATAGCTCGCCAAGACCCGCCCGCGCAGCGCCTCGTCGCTCTCGGCGTCACAGCCGCCGGAAAATGCCGTCGGGTTCGTGCACTGCACCACGCCGACCGGCATCGCCGACAGCAGCGTGACCGTCCCCGCGATCACATTGCCGCCCGCGCCCGCTTCCACAGCTTGCGCGGGCACGTCGGCCCATTGGCTGCCCACGGCAATGGCCGCGTCCTCCGTCGTCTCAAAGCGCACGCCCTCCGCCGTCATGCACACCGTGCCCTTTTCGATTGGGCACGCCGCCGTTACCTTGTCCGCCGCGGCAAAGCGGAGGGTACCGACCGCCTTTTCCGCCGCCGCGCGCGTGATGCCGCGCGTTTCGGCATGATAGTCCAGATACATTCCCTGCGCCGTCTGCGGAAAGCTCTGGTCAAGCACCCAGTCTGCCTGCATCAGCAGCGACTGCAGCTCCGCCGCGAGCGCATAGAGGCGCACCGCGCTGTCGCAGCCCTCGCTCGGCACAAAGCCCGCTCTCTGCGCGAACGTGCCGCGCATCTGCTCATAGATCTCCGTCCATTCCTTCACCGTCTCTCACGCTCCTCTCACCGTCATCTCCAGCGCGGCGCTCTCGCCGTCCGCCGTCAGCAGCACGCGCAGGGCCATGGCCCCGTCCCCGCGCTCCGTCAGCTCCACATCCTCCACCGTCAGCGCCGTTTCCTCCGCCAGCGCCGCGGCGGTGTACAGCTTCGCCGCGGCAGCCCGGGCCGACGGCTTCTCATGCCCGAGCCGATACAGCTCGCTCCCCAGCTCCGGCAGAAAGGGAAAGTTCCCTCTCCGCACGCTCAGCCGGAAGAGCGCGCGCTCAAGCAGCGCCTCGGCTCCATCCGCGCGCCGTTCCCCGCCGATGCCGTCGGCGATATAGTTTCCGTTTCGGATCTTCAGCTCCATTCCCGTCACCCCTCAGCTTACAGGCGGCACATACATTGCGCCGTTGATAAAGAGATCTCCCTCGATCTCCACATGGCCGTTTCGCCGCAGCGTGATGCTCGCGCCGCCGTCCTCCGCGTAGATGCGCACCTCGCCGCGCGGCTCCCATGCCACGCCGCACACCGCCGCGTGGTCCTTCAATATCTCGCTGAGCGCCGCGCGCTGATAGGTCACCGCCTCAGCCTCGTTGTCGAGCAGCAGCGCGGCCATGCCGCGCCCCTCGACCGTCAGCACCGCCCCCTCCGCGCCGCACACGGCGCTCCACTCGTCGATCACGCCGCGGAACCGCGTCACGCCGTTCTCCGTTGCCGCAAAGCGGCAGGCCGCCTTCAGCGCCTCCCCCATTTCGGCACTGTAAAGGCACCTTGCCCGAAAGCTGTCGCACGGCACGCCGCCGGTGCGCCGCAGCTGCCATTCCAGCAGCGCCGGCAGCTCGTATACCTTGCCGTCGGCCGTTTCCACTCTGCCGGTCATGAAAGCCTCACCCGCTCTCCGGGATAGATCCGATTCGGGTTCGCGATCTGCGGGTTGAGCGCACACAGCGCGCGCACCGTTGTGCCGTTTCGCGCCGCGATGGCCCAAAGCGTGTCGCCCTGCACCACGGTGTGATACCGCGCCCCCGCCGTTCCCGCCGCGCTGCCGCCCGCCGCCGAAGTGCTCACTTCCTTCAGCGCCGCACCCTCGCTTCCCGCCTCGCAGAACGCGAAGCGGTAGCGCACATAGTCCGGCAGCGGCTCCTGCACGACCTCCAGCTCGGTGAAGTAAGCGCGCGTCGTCATCCACACCGGATGCACCAGCACGCCCGCGCCCCCTCCGTAAAACACCGTCGCCAGCCGCTTGAATTCCTCATACGCGCCCTCTCCGGCAAATTCCCCCTCGCCCTCGAGCACGCGGCAGACCTGCCCGAGGTCCTGCGTCACGCTCCTGCCGAACGGCAGCTTGTGCTCCGCCACCACGCGGCGGAACGAAATGCGGTAGCTCCCGGGATTGCTCGGCCAGATGTAGTCCTTATATCGCATGGGCGTCAGTCTCACGTCTCCGCCTCCTCTCAGTAAAGATAGAATCCGCCGTCATAGCGCCGCGCGTCGCGCTCGATCTCTCCGCTCACGCTCCGCGCGGTGCGGAGGGCGTCTCCGCCCTCCGCCGAAACGAACGCCTCCGCCGCGTCATGCCTTCCCGCGCCGCTCTCCGGCGCGGCAGCGGATGCGCTCCGTTCCCCGCTTCCCCGCGCGCCGGCGTCCCCCGCCGCCGTGCGCGCGGATGTCGTTTTTTCTGCCGTCCGCCTTACGCTCCGCGAACGGTCCTCCGCATCGGCGCGGCCCTCGCTCTCCTCCGGCTCCGCCGCCGATGCGCCCTGCCTGAGCCGCAGATAACGCGCCATGTCAAAGCTCTCGTTCACCGTCTCGCCCGCACGGAACGCCTGCGCGCCGTCCTCCCATGCCGCGTCAGCGGAGTCCTGCCCCTCGTTCTCTCCCGTGGGTGCTCCCAGATACTGCCGCACCATCAGTCCGACCGCCGCAAGCATCGCCGCGCCGAGCTGCTCGGTCACGCGCCTTTGCTGCGCCGCGAAAACCGCATCGTCTCCCATCAGGCGTCCGTCTCCATGCGCTTACAGGAGATGACCGTCACCTTTTCCGCCACCGGCTCGCCGAGCTTGCCCAGCTCCTCGATGTTGCTCCAGCGGCAATGGCTGTAGATGATGCGCTTGCCCGGGCGGCACACCACCACGGAAAAGTCGTCGAGCTCATAGAAGCTCACGCCGTCGCCGATGGCCTCGTCCGTCGCGTACAGGCGGCTGAGCTCGAGCGTATAGCGCGTCTGCCCGCCCACGGTCGCCACCGGCTCACTCTCGCCGAAGGCCTCGACCTCGCGGCTCGTGCGCAGCGCCTTCGCGCTGTAGCCCTGCACCACCGCCAGCTTTTTGCCGTTGAGCTCCAGATAAATGTCCCGGCTCGTCGGGATCGTCATGTTTGCCATCTCTCCGCCTCCTTACACCGTGATGTGCGCGCTGAGGTAAATGCGGTTGAGCCCGTGCGCCACCGCGAAGCTGAACTCCACCAGGCACACCGTCGGATCGTCCTCCGACGCCTTCACGCTCACCTCGCCGAAGCTGTCGATGATCTCCTGCGCGCGCTTGTTTTCCAGCTCCACCATCACCTGCGAGCGGATCGCCGCGCGCACCTGCGCGGTGTTCTTGCTGCGCACGAAGCGCGCACGCAGCGACGCGCGCAGCGCGGGGATCACGTCGTCCACGATCCGCACCGTCGTCAGCTCGCGCCAGGTCTTGTCCGCCGCCCCGCCGGTGGTCGTGCGCGTCGTGATGCCGCGCACGATGCTCACCTCACCGCTCACACACTCCAGCGGCGTCACGCCGCCGGTGACCAGGGTATCCACCTGCGTGTCGTCGTAGCTCGCACTCAGGCCCGAAAAGCCCGCGAGCACCGCGCCGTTCACCGGCACGGACGGGTCGCTCTCCCCCGCGATGACCGCGGCGGCAGCCGCCGCCATACGCACATCGCCGGGCGCCGTGAGCACCATGCGCTCGCTGTTGAGCTTGCCCGCGCGCTCCACGAGCTTCGCCGCCGTCTCGCTCGCGCCGCCCGAAACCACGCCGATGCGCTCTTTCTGCGCGCCCGACGCCTTCTCCACGCTCGCGCGCAGCTTGAGCTGCACGTCCACGCTCGTGCTGTCGCACACGATCACATCGACCGCCTCCTGCTCCAGCGCGGCAAAGGCCGCCTCATAGCCGGTCGGCGTCGCCGCGGACACCTTCACCGCCTTGACCACCGCCGCGCCGTTGCGGTAGAGCGCCGCGAGCAGCGCCGCCATGCCGACCGTACCCTCCGCGTCCTCACCGAAGGCGCTCACGCCCTCGGCGTAAGAGGTCAGCGTCACCACCTCATTGGCTGTGCCCGTCGTGCTCACCGCCGCCGCGCCGAGGATCCTCGCGGTCTTTTTCCCGCCGATCACGCTCGAGGCGTCGTAGGACGAATACACGCCTGGGTGCTCATGTACCACCGTGTTGCTCACCTACTGCATCACACCTTTCAAAATAAAATCCGTCAGCACCGCGCTCTCCTCGTCCGCCGTCGCCACGAAGTAGGCCGTGCAGCGCGCGGTGCCCCGCCGCACGAACATACCGTACTCCTCGTCCCACTCCGTTTTCTCCCAGCTCAGCTCATCGAGCGTCAGCCCGTCGGCAAGGCCGTCCAGCAGCGCCTCGCTCACGGCCTCCGCCGTCTGCTCACAGCCGCGCGCTCCCTTGCGCCGCGGCGCGTAAACGTCCAGCGACGCCGCCATTTTGAGCTTCCTGCCGTACACCTCGACCGTCCGCCCGCTCTCCGCGTCGTACCGCTCGCCGAGATAGTTCATCAGTCCCGCGCGCGCCAGCTCCGCCTGCTTCGCGCCGACGGCGACCACGCTCCCGCTTCTCTCGCGGAAGCGCTCGTCCTCATAGGCCTCCGCCGCGTCAAGACCGGCGGCCTTCAGCCGGCTCACGATCTCCGACCGCACCTGTCCCGCCGCCGTCATGCCGTCTCCTCCTCGCGGTCAAGCACCGCCCAGTAGTGCGTCACCAGAGCGCCGAGCTTCACGCTCTCCGCGCGGCGGACGCGGTAGCGCTTTCCCTCGCAGAGGATATGGTCCCCCTGCGCCACACTCACCTCCGCGCTGCCGAGATAGCGCCAGCAGCGCCGATCCGCCGCGCCCAGCGGCCCGACGGAGAACGGCTCGCCGCCGCTCACCGCCGTAACGGGCTGCACGAAGCCGTGCGTCTCGCCCGTCTCCGCGCCATGCTCCACCGTCACGGTCATGCCGTAGCGGCGGAACGCCTGGTCGATCATGCTTTTCATCCCTTCACTGCGCAAAAGAAGAAGCCGCCTCCTTCCGTATACGGGGCCATCAGCTGCCGCGCGCTGCGCCGCAGCGCCGCGGCACGTTCGCTGTTTGCGCCGCCCCTGACCTCGATCGTCACGTCGCCCGCGCGGAGGGAGGACAGCTCCTCCGCCCCGCCGAGCCTTGCGTCCGTCAGCGCGGCGGCAGCCAGCCATGCGCTCGCGCAGATGAACGCGCCCTCGCAGTCCTCCGGCGCAACGCCCTCGCGCAGCTCGCGCTCGAGCGCCTGCGCGCTTGCCGCGCAGAGCCGTTTGAGCAGCGCCTCATCCTCCGCGCCGCAAGCGCAGATGCTCTTCGCCGTCTCAAGGATCTCCTCGTCCATCGCTCTCCCTCCTTTCGCTTCCTGCCGCCGTTAAACGGTCAGCACCTTGGAGGCCTCCTGATAGGGCTTGGCAAAGCCCGAAATGCTCGTGATCGCCGCGCGCTCGATCTGGCGGTCGATGAGCTTGTCGTACTCCACCATCACCTCGCTGCCGCAGATGTGCTCAAGGGCATAGTTTTTGTCCAGACCGATCAGCTTGCCCGCGGGAACGGCAGAGGTGCGCAGCAGCTTCGCGCCCAGCGGCGTGGAGAGCGTGCCGGTGCCCTGGAAGTTCAGGCCTGTCAGCGGGTTCTGGAACTCCGAGAGCTTGAGCATCTGCAGCATCACATCGTTGGACACCAGCATCGTATTCATGCTGTAGGGGTCGAACTTGGACCAGAACTCCAGCAGCGCACTGTAGGTCAGCGTGCCCGCCGTGCCGCTGATCTTGCCGCTGCCGCTGCCGATCTCGTAGGCGTCGGCGGCGTTGTTGTTGCCGTCGCCGTTCATCAGCACCTGCACCGCGTCGTCAAGATGCATACGGGCGATGTACGCGCCGATCTGGCGCAGGGTCACGGAAAACAGGTCCAGACGCTGGAAGCGGATGGCCTCGTAGCTCGCCACGAGCATACGTCCGCGCTTGTGGAGCTTCACCAGATTCTCCTGCGTGCGGATGGCGGTCGTCGGAAGGACCGCGCCCTCCTCCACGCGGCGCAGCGCCTTGTCGTCGTCCGTCGGCACGGACGCGATGGTGCGGTAATCCATGCCGTCGAAGTTGGTCGTGGTCGCGGTGATCTCGGGCAGAATATCGCTCTCCATGCCCTGACGCACCACGCGCGAAACGAACTCGGGGAACAGCACCGCGCTGTCGGTCGTGTGGAAGAACTTCTCCACCATGTCGCTGCCCGCGCCCTTGACGTGGATGTCAAAGCGCTTGAGCTGACGCTGGAAGGCGTCCAGGCCCTCCAGTGCCGTGCCGCGGTAGTTTTCGCTCGGGTCCAGGCTTTCGAGCACTCTGGAAAAGCTCTTGCCGCTCTGGGCATACATACCCTTTTCGAGCTTCAGATTTTCATAGCCGTACGTCATTTTTCTCCTCCTCTTAAAGCATGATGGTCATGGTCTTGCCGGTCGTATCGACCTCGACGGCAAGGTAGCTGTGTCCGCCGCTGGTCACAACGCTCACGCCGCCGTTTCCGTCCGCCGCGAGCAGATTCCAGCCGACCGCCGGCGCGGTCTCGCCGCTGTACGGTACGCGCACAAGGCCGCCGAGCTGCACGCTGCACGCCTTGCCGTCGCGGCCCATCGCCGCCACCACGCCGCAGAAGCCGTCGTTCGCGGCGCACTTGCTCACCGTGCCGTTGGCGGATACCTTGACGACCTTGCCCTCCTCGGCTCCCGTGCCCGCCGCAAAGGTGGCGCACCACGCGCCGATGCCCTCGTAAGAAATGCTCATCTCATTTCCTCCTCTTTTCTTCGTTATTTATTCCAAAAAGCGCTCCGCTTTTTTGGTCTTTCCACTCACACGCAGAAGTCGCGCTCGTTTTCCTCGCGCACCTCACGCGGATCGACGATCTGCACATTCGTACCGAGCTTTTTTGCCGCCCGCGCGCCGAACGCCTTCTTCAGCTCCAGCAGCTCGCGCTCGCCGAGCTTTTCGGTCACGCTCTCGGCCACCGCACCGTCAAGCGTCTCGTCGGCTACCAGCATCAGCCGTCTTACCTCGCGGCGCAGCGCGCCGAGATAGCTTTTCCCCAGCGCGGAGAGCTTCTCCAGCTCCTCCAGCTCGCGCACCTGCGCGCGGCTGCCGCACGCGCGCACCATCGCCTTGAGCGAGCCCTCGCTCTGGCCGAAGCGCTTGACCACGCCCGCCGCTCTCTGCGCGGGCACCGCCACAAAGCTCCACTCATAGGCGTCCGTGATGTCGCTGAGCACCGCGTAGCACAGCTTCCCGCCGTAATATTTTCCGCGCTCGTGCTCGCAGAGCCCCGCGTCCTTCCCGCAGATCGAGCAGCTTCGCTTCGCCGCACTGCACCCGACGCTCACTTCTTTTTTGATGCCGCCTTCGATCTCCGCGATCAGCTCCGCGTTTTTCTCCGTGCGCAGCATATAGGCCCAGCCCTTGCACCAGCAGTATTTGTCGCCCGCCGTCGTGCGCGTCTCCTCCTCGATCACCTCTGCGCGGTAAATGCGCGCCGTCTGTCCGCCCGCCGACCAGCTGTGGTCGAAGATGCCCGTCCTGCCGACGAACAGCTCCGAGAGCTTCTCCAGCGCCGCACGGTCGAAGCGCTCAAAGTCGCGGTCCACCTCGTTGTCGCACAGCTTCACCGCAAAGGTGTAGACCTCCTCCGCGCGCAGCTCCTTCTTCGCAAAGCGGTTGATGCGCGCCAGCTCCTCCGCCGTCACGGCGATGCCCGCTTCCTTTCCTTTCTCGCTCAAGTCTGTTCCTCCCTCTCGTCATTTTCCAGTCGGAGCCTGCGCGCCTGCTCGCGGTACAGCTCCGCCTTGGCCTCCTCCACAAGATCCTGCAAATTGATGTCGTCCCACTCCACGGCAAAGCGGCAGCCGTAGCCATGCAGGCGCAGCCACAGCCGGCACACGCGCTCCACCATCGGCGTGAGCGTGCGCCGCAGCGCCGTGATCTCGCTCGTGAGCATATCCGCCTGCTGGCTGCTCATGCGCTCGGTGGACGACCAGCTCAGCCCCAGCAAAAACGGCGGCAGGCCGGTCTTAGCCACCAGCTGCTCGAGGATCTGCCGCACCGGCACCTCGCAGTCCGGCATCACGTTGTCCGCGCCGATGGCGCGGATGCTCACGTCGCCCACGCTCACAAAGTCGCGCACGCTCCCGCCGCGCGTCTCCTGCATCGCGCCGGACCACTCCTGCGCCAGCAGCTCGGCCCGCTCGCGCGCCAGCGCGCCGTCCGGCTCCTCGCCCTGCGGCTTATAGACCACCGCGAAGCGCACGTTGCCGCAGCGCTCCCAGTTCTGCCCCACCGCATAGTAGATGCGCGAGAGCAGCTCCGCCATAAAGGGCATTGAGCGCAGCAGCGACACGCCGTAGGGATTCTCCGACTCCGGCAGCAGCGGCGTGAAAAGCACCAGCTCCTGCCGCGGCAGCTCGCGCAGCCTCCCCGCCGCGTCGTAGCCGCAGAACCGCACATCCAGCGCCGTCTCGCCCTCGCGCAGAGCCAGCTGCTCCACGCGGTGGCACAGCACCGCCGCGATCTCGCGTCCCTCCGCGTCCGGCACGATCTCGCCCACCGCGCGTCCGTTCGTCAGCAGCGAATCCAGATACTTGTCCAGAAAGGCGTTGAAGCCCACCTGCGCGTGTCCCACATTCACCGTGCGCAGGAATTCGCCCAGCTCCTCCTGCGCCCGCTCGTCCTCACACAGCACGCGGAAGCCGCCGCTGAGCCTCACCAGCTTTCCGATCGCCGCGTCCACGATCGGCACCGCCTCGCGGACGCTGCGGTAGAGCGCCGCGTCCGCCCCGCCGAGCGGCATATAGCCTCGCAGCGCCGCAAAGGGATGCCCTCCCCTCTCGCGCACCTGCACCGCCGCGGCCGCGCCGCCCGTCTGCTCCTTTTTCCTTCGTTTCACCGTTCTGCCGCTCCTCTCCAGTTCGTCGTTCTTGTCACCGCGCACGCGGTCGGCATCGCGCCGCGCCCCGCCGCCACAGACATCGCAAAGTATCGCATCTCGTCCATCGCGTGATCGTTCTCCTTGCGCGGCACGTCGTGTCCGCTCCCGTCGTTCACCCATTCGTAGCTCTCCATCTCCCGCAGGCAGTCCTTGCAGCTCCGGCAGATCACGAGCCTCCGCTTCTTCAGAAGATCCGCCGTCACCCGCAGTCCGTCCGCCACCGCGTTGTTCGCCCGCATCACGCGAAAGCCCCTGCGCCGCAGCGTCTCGATGAAGCTCGCCGCCGACGGGTCCACGATCACACGCTCGATCCTTCTTCCCCGCGTCAGCTCCTCGAGCGCGTCGACATATTCCTCATCCGTTTTCTGCCGGCCCTCCGTGCGGGAATCGTAGTAGTATTCGTCCACGCGGTACCACACGCCGTCCTTGAGCGCCCACAGCCCCATGCTCGTCGGGTTCACCGTCCCGTAGTCCACGGAAACACGCAGCCTCTCCCACGGCTCCGCGGGCGCCTCCTGCGCGTACTCCCCCGGCGCGTAGAAGTCGTAGATACGCCCCTCCGCCGCCGTCCATTCGCCCAGCACGAAGCGGCGGTAGAAAATGCCGCTGTACATGCTCTCGTACCGGGCGCGCACCCTCGCGCTCAGCGACGGATTGTCCGCCATCGTGAAGTGGAGATAGAGCGCCCTTTTCTCCTCGGCCCGGCACACCCACTCCCGGTAGAACCAGTGGTTCGGCCCCTCGGGATTGCAGCTGAACCACAGCCGGCTCCCCTCGACCGAGCAGCGCGCGCTCGCCTGCTCGACAAACGAGCGCGGCATCAGCGCCGCCTCGTCAAACAGCACTCCCGCCAGCGTCATGCCCTGGATCAGCGCGGCGCTCGCCTCGTTCGCCCCGCCGAAAAGATAGAACCGGTTTTCCCGTCCGCGCCGCCGCACGATCAGAAGCTTTTCGCTTCGCTTCTCCTCGCAGGCAAAGCCCAGCCTTCGCAGCTGCGGCAGCACCGTTTCCAGCAGGTTGCGCCGCAGCGCGCCCACGCTCCGCCCGCACAGCGCGAACTGCCGGTCGGAAAAGCACGCCATCGCCCAGAAGAAAAAGCCCATTCCCATCGCCAGCGTCTTGCCCGAGCGGATGGCGCCGTCGCAGATGATCGCCGCATAGTCCTCGTATTCCCTCCTCGCCCACCAGACGAACGCCTTCCTCTGCCGCAGCGAGAGCGGTATCATCTCCTTCACGCTTCCTCCTCCGCCTGCACCATCGCGCGGAAAAACTCCTCCGCCTCGCAGCCCTCGCCCTCCAGCATACCGGCCAGCGCCTGCAATGCCTTCACCCGGTCGATGAACCGGATCTCCACGCTCCCGAGGTTGCTGCGGCGGAACTCCACCACCGCGCCGAGGTCCAGCCGTCGGATCTCGTCCTCCGTCGGCTCCTGGCAGTAGGCGAGCTTCACCGCGTCGTTTGCCCGTGCCAGTGCCATTTCGTACAGTCTCTGAATGACGCGCTCACGGGTCGCCTTTGCTCGCATTCCTTCGATCACATCCCTTCCGCCGCCGTCCCCGGCTCTCCCGCATTTCCTTCTTTCCTGCGCGGGCTGCACCGGTTCCGGCCGCCGTTCGTTTTCACCCGTAGCCGCCCACCCCCGTTTTGTTGCACGTTTCCGTGCGTCAGGCGTTCAAAAATTTTTATTTTTCCCGCTTTTCCTCATTTTAACGAAATCTTTACAGTCAAAATATCCAACGATTTACCCGTCAATTCGTCATATTCACAAAAAATTCATATTTTACCTCTCTAAAGCGTCAAAATGATTGCTTTTTTTGAAGCATCGCTTTATAATTTTTGCTATGGTTTCGCCGTTCCCTGAATGGGCGGGCTTCTTTTTTACACGGCGGATACCGGAATACCCCCCCGCCGAATTTTTGATACGGCGGACTTTGGGAAGATCCCCGCCGGATAAGGAGTGACAGCAATGGAAAACAAGCTCGAAAAGAAATACGGTCTCTTCACCGCGATCTGCATGGTGGTCGGCATCGTCGTCGGCTCGGGCGTATTCTTTAAGGCGCAGGTCATTTTGCAGAAGACCGGCGGCGATATGCCGCTCGGCGTCCTCGCCTGGCTCATCGGCGGCGCCATCATGATCGTCTGCATCCTCGCCTTTTCCGCCATGGCGCAGAAATACGAAAAGGTCAACGGCATCGTCGACTATGCCGAGGCCATCGTCGGCAAGCGCTACGGCTACTACATCGGCTGGTTCCTTTCCACCACCTACTATCCCACGCTCACCTCGGCGCTCGCCTGGCTGAGCGCCCGCTATACGCTGGTGTTCGTCACCTCCGTCGATCCCGATTTTCCGCTCATCGTTCCGGCTGATGCGGGCGGCTGCATCATCGGTCCCGAGTGCCTCGCGCTCATGCTCTTCTACATGGTCTGCGCCTACGCCGTCAACGCGCTCTCGCCGAAGCTCGCCGGTAAATTCCAGGTCGCCACCACCGTCATCAAGTTCATTCCCCTCGCGCTCATGGCGGTCGTCGGCATCATTTTCGGCCTCGCCAACGGGATGCTGACCAACAACTTCACCACCCCCGCCGTCGGCTACGAGGTCACGGGCAGCCCGCTCTTCGCCGCCGTCTGCGCCACCGCCTTCGCCTATGAAGGCTGGATCATCGCCACCTCCATCAACGCCGAGCTCAAGGATTCCAAGCGCAATCTGCCCAAGGCTCTGCTCATCGGCGGTCTCATCATCGTCGCCACCTATATCCTCTATTACATCGGCGTCGCCGGCGGCGCCACCAATCAGGAGCTGTGCGACTCCGGCGCGACCGCCGCGTTCATCAACGTGTTCGGTCCCGTTCTCGGCAACATCCTCAACCTCTTCATCGCCATCTCCTGCATGGGTACGATGAACGGCCTGATGCTCGGCTGCTGCCGCGGTCCCTACTCCCTTGCCGCCCGCGGCGAGGGTCCCCACCCCGAGCTTTTCAGTCAGGTGGACAAGGTCTCCAACCTCCCCAACAACTCCGCCATCCTCGGCCTGTTCTACTGCGCCGCCTGGGGCCTCTACTTCTATCTCTCCAACCTCGCCGGCACCTGGAGCCATGCCGTCGCCTTTGTCGGCACGCCGTTTGAAAGCGTCATTTTCTTCTTTGATCCCACCGAGCTGCCCATCATCACCATCTACGCCCTCTACATCCCGATCTTCATCAACTGGATGAAGAAGGCGACCGACGAATCCGCGCTGCGCCGCTACGTCATTCCGACGCTCGCCATCTGCGGCTCGATCTTCATGGTCATCGCCTGCCTCATCGGCCACAAGATGGGCAACTTCTGGTACCTGCTCACCTTCGCGGTCATCATGCTCATCGGCAAGCGCTTCGCCAAAAATAACGCCTGAGCCCGCCTCATTCACCGGATACCCTGAAGCAAAAGCGGGGCAGAGAGCCGTTCGGCCCTCTGCCCCGCTTCCTTTATTCCTGCCCATCATCGGCTTTTTCCCGTGAAAAAACGACCGCTACCGCGGTCGTTTTCGTTTTCTGTTCGGTTTCAATTCAGCGCCTCGGCGTTGAGGTCAAAGAGCTCGCGCACCCGCGCGTGCAGCGCCGGGTGTCCCTCCAGCCTCGGGTCGAGGGCGAGCAGCGCCTCCGCTGCGCCCTGCGCCTCGTAAAGCAGCTCCATGTCGCAGGTGAAGTCCGCCACGCGCAGCGTCGGCAGACCGTGCTGCCGCGCGCCGAAGAAGTCGCCCGGGCCGCGCAGCTTCAGATCCTCCTCCGCCAGCGCGAAGCCGCTCTGCGTGCGGCGCATCGCGTCGAGCCGTGTTTTATTGTCCTCGCCGCGGTTGTCGGAAACGAGGATGCAGTACGACTGCCATGGCCCGCGCCCCACGCGCCCGCGCAGCTGATGGAGCTGCGAGAGCCCGAAGCACTCCGCGTTCTCGATGAGCATGACCGAGGCGTTCGGCACGTCCACGCCGACCTCCACCACCGTGGTGGAAACGAGCACGTCGATCTCGCCCGCGGCGAACGCGCGCATGACCGTTTCCTTTTCCTTCGGTTTCATTTTTCCATGCAGAAAACGCACCGTTCGGTTCGGTAATACCTCTTTCTGCAATTTTTCCGCATAGGCGGTCACCGCCTTGCGCTCGTCGGGCAGCTCGCCGTTCTCCTCCACCATCGGGCAGACGATGTAGGCCTGCCGTCCCTCCGCGAGCTGCTTTTCGAGGAAGGCGTAGATGCGCTCATGGTAGCTCGACGGCACAGCGTAGGTCTCGATGCTCCGCCGCCCCGGCGGCAGCTCGTCGATCACCGAAACGTCGAGGTCGCCGTAGATCATCAGCGCCAGCGTGCGCGGGATAGGCGTCGCGGACATGACGAGCAGGTGCGGGTTCTCACCCTTGGCTCCCAGCGCCGCGCGCTGGTTCACGCCGAAGCGGTGCTGCTCGTCGGTCACGACCAGCCCGAGGCTCTGATACGAAATGTCCGGCGAGAGCAGCGCGTGCGTGCCGATGGCAAGGTCGATCTCCCCCGCCGCGAGCTGCTCTAAGATCGACCGCCGCGTTTTCGCCTTGGTCGAGGCCGTCAGCAGCGCGCAGCGCACGCCAAGCTTTTCCAGCAGCGGCGCGAGCGTGTGATAGT
>ERZ1026966.655-NODE-655-length-15932-cov-6.892738_pt1 | contig 15932 bp, 11 predicted proteins | sample MGYA00519296_ERZ1026966 | MGnify/ENA primary metagenome ERZ1026966 (study PRJEB26926, sample SAMN06164478) | human gut metagenome | biome: ENVO:00009003; feature: ENVO:2100002; material: ENVO:00002003 | host: Homo sapiens | place: USA | collected 2012 ... | reverse complement strand
GAATAAAAACCCGATAATACAAAGTCAGAGATTCTAAAAGCTCCTGACGGTTTCTTTTGATTTCCGCAATCAGAAGTCCGCTCGAAATTTCATCATATAATAAATCATCGTCTGCCGCATTGGTTTCAAACGCGAGCGTTCCGTCCTCTTCAAATACGATCGTAAAAATTCCTCCCACTTCCCGGGTAAACAGCACGCAGATAATGTGCAATTCATCCTGAACGGACTGCGGGATTTTGCTGAATCTTGGATTAAAATAATATTTCTGCTCGTAGGCGTTCGCCCCGCAGAGCACGATTTTTTCTCCCAATTTTCCTGTTTCAGACATATCCATATATTCCTCTCACTGATACTTCTCCGGCATAGACCGCTTCAACGGAACCGTCCTTTCTCCGGACAAGCAGCTCGCCGGTCTTCTCAATGCCGATTGCCGTTCCCTGCCATTCACCTTTGGGATCCAGCACCTCTACAACGCGTCCTTTGTTGACAAGAAAGCTCTCGTAAAGCTCTTTTTGTCCGCTCAAATCCATTGTTTCCAGAAATCTGTCGTAGCAATCCAAAAAATGTCTCAGCACGGACGCAAGAAGTACTTCCCGGTCCACATCGGCTCCCAACTCCAGCGCCAGAGAACCCGCTGTCTTTTTTACCTCTTCCGGAAATTCCTTCTGATTGACGTTGATTCCCGTCCCGATCACAAGAAAAAAGCTGCCGGCTGCAGACTGATACATTTCCGTCAAAATTCCGCAGATTTTCTTTCCGTTTACCACCACGTCGTTCGGCCATTTGATCTTCGCATCCAGATGAAGCTCCCGTACGCTCTGCGTTACGGCGATCGCCATCAGCAGTGTAATCATCGCCACATGAGACGCTTCCGCCTGTGGGCGCAGCAAAATGCTGAAATACAGATTTTCTCCGGGCGGGGAAATCCAGCTTCTTCCCCTTCTGCCGCGTCCTGCCGTCTGTGCCTCCGCAACTGCGCACCTTCCTTCTTCTGCACCCTGCCGTGCCCAGTCTTTGACAATCAGATTCGTCGAATCCACCGTTTCAAAGCACTGAACCTTTTCCCAAAACCGACAGCCTGTAAGGAGGCTGTCCAGCTTCTTTTGATCCAACATGAACTCTTCTCCTTTTCAGCAACAAAACACTTTGCGTCTGTGCTATTGTCATACACCGAAGCAAATGCTGCTGTCCTTCCGTTATACCTCTGTCGGATTTTTCCAGCCCAGTGTTGCCGCCATCACTGCTTTGATGGTGTGCATGCGGTTTTCTGCCTCGTCGAATACAACCGACGCGTCGGATTCAAAGACTTCATCCGTTACTTCCATCTCATAGATACCGAAGCGCTCTCCGATTTCTCTGCCGATCTGGGTGTTGCGGTCATGGTATGCAGGCAGGCAGTGCATGAAAATCGCATTCCCGGCATTCTGCATCACTTTGCGGTTTACCTGATAAGGCATCAGGTCTTCGATACGCTCCATCCATACCGCATCCGGCTCGCCCATCGAAACCCATACGTCGGTGCAGATAACGTCCGCATTCTTTGTTCCATTCTCTACGTCTTCGGTCAGCGTAATGCTGCCGCCGGTCTGCTTTGCAATTTCCTGACACTGCTCAACCAGAGCCTTGTCCGGGAAATAACGGGACGGAGCGCAGGCGGTAAAGTGCATGCCCATCTTCGCGCATACGACCATGTAGGAATTGCCCATGTTGTAGCGGGCGTCTCCCATATAAACCAGATTCACGCCTTTCAGCTTTCCAAGATGCTCGCGAATCGTCAAAAGGTCCGCCAGCATCTGGGTCGGATGGAACTCATTGGTCAGACCGTTCCATACCGGAACGCCTGCATATTTTGCAAGCTCTTCTACGATTTCCTGTCCGTAACCGCGGTATTCAATTCCTTCAAACATCCGTCCCAGAACGCGTGCGGTGTCGCGGATGCTCTCTTTTTTGCCAATCTGGGAGCTGGACGGATCAAGGTAAGTACATCCCATGCCAAGATCGTGTGCAGCAACCTCAAAGGAGCTGCGGGTTCTCGTGCTGGTCTTTTCAAAAATCAGTGCAACATTTTTGCCCCGTAAGGTATCGACCGGAATGCCTGCTTTTTTGAGGCGTTTCAGCTCCGCTGCAAGGTCGATTAAATAATTGATTTCCTCCGGCGTATAATCCAGTAATTTCAAAAAATGACGTCCTGTCAGGTCCATGATGTATCCTCCTCTTCATAAAATCCTGCGCTGCAGGATTTGTTTCCTGATAAAAAAGAATGTGCCTTGGCACATTCTCGCGCCGAGGCGCGGTTGCTTCGGCAACCATCTACCCCTGCGCCGAGTGCGCATCCTCGTAGCGCGTTTTTATTTCATAGGACGCATTTTCCTATGAAATGATGTCGGGGTCAAAAGCCCCCGACCTTGATGCCTACGGATTGTTCCGTGCTGCGCACTCCCACAATCCTGCCCGATAGTCGCATATCGTGGGATTATCATCCCACTTTTATGCTCCTATCGGGGCGGGTCAAAAGGTCTTTCACCCACCTATGAGCAAGCTCATGTGGGCTTAGACCTTTTGACCCTGGCATCATAAAATAAAAAACCGTACATTCATTATAGAATGTACGGTCCTTTTTTGTAAAGATGAAATACGCTGTCAGGCAGCGGATAGCATCGAAGATGGTACGTGTGAGCTTATTTGTCGCTTAAAAGCTCCTTCGCACTGGTCAGCAGTCCCGCCATGTTCTGAATTTCGGACGGAATGATGATCTTTGTAGACTTGCCGTCCGCAACCTTTTCCAGAGCCTCCAGACTCTTTAAACGAAGTACAGAATCATCCGCTCCTGCATCCTTGATGAAACGCAGACCGTTTGCAGTCGCCTGCTGGACTTTCAGGATTGCTTCCGCTTCACCTTCTGCCTCACGGATCATCTTTTCTTTCTCTGCTTCTGCGCGCAGGATTGCAGACTGCTTTTCTGCCTCTGCTTCCAGAATTGCGGATTCCTTTTTACCTTCTGCTACCAGGATGGTAGATTTCTTTTCACCTTCGGCACGCAGGATCGCTTCACGGCGTTCACGCTCTGCCTTCATCTGCTTCTCCATCGCATCCTGAATTGCTGCGGGAGGAATGATGTTCTTTAATTCGACACGGTTTACCTTGATGCCCCAGGGATCGGTTGCGATATCCAGGGATGCACGCATCTTGGCATTGATCGTTTCACGGGAGGTCAGTGTCTGATCCAGTTCCAGGTCTCCGATGATGTTACGCAGGGTTGTCGCGGTCAGGTTTTCAATCGCCATGATCGGATTTTCAACTCCGTAGGTAAACAGCTTGGGATCTGTGATCTGGAAAAAGACAACGGTATCGATCCGCATCGTAACGTTATCCTTTGTGATAACGGGCTGAGGCGGGAAATCCGCTACCTGTTCCTTTAACAGTACGCGCTTTGCAACTTTATCGACAATCGGCACTTTAAAGTGAAGACCAACGCTCCAGGTATCCTGGTATGCGCCGAGACGTTCTACGACATAAGCCTGCGCCTGCGGTACGATCTTGATGCAGGACGCTACAATTGCAATTGCAAGAATTAAAATAATGAGTATTACCAATCCACCTATCATAATTACCCTCATTTCCGCGGTCTTACCGCATGTTGTCAGCAGTCTCTCTGCTGTTTGTTACAGGTTCTTCTGTTTCGATCTCGTCCGGAACAACGATCAGCTTCACGCCGTCGATCTTTTTTACAATGACGACGGTACCCTCTTCAATCGTCCCCTCAGTTTCCTGAGATCTTGCTGACCACTCCATGCCTTTGAGCGTAACCTGTCCGCAGCTGTGCAGGTTATCAATCCTGCCGGTCACGATACCGCGTTCCCCAAGCATGCTGTCCACATTGGTCTTCGCCCTTCCAACATTGAAATAGCGCATGGCAACCGGTCTTGTAAAAACAAGCATCAGCACGGACACTACCAAAAACAGGATGACCTGCACCAGAACCGGCGCACCACAGGCAGCTGCAATCGTCGCAACAAGAGCTCCGGCTGCAAACCAGATTGTCGTCAGCCCCATCGTCGCAAGCTCAATCAGCACAAGTAAAATCAACAGAGCCAGCCAGGCAAATACTTCCGTCATGTAACTCCTCCTTTCCTGTGACTTATGACTATCATACTACAAAAATCATGCCCCGTCTACCAAAATACATGATGTCCGATCACAATACCTTCCCTGCTTCCTGCCCGTCTAAAATGCGTTGCCGTTCCAACCGGGGTGCTTCCCGCCATCGCTTCCTGTGCCGCCTGCAGGCAGCTTGCCTTGATCTTTCCACTTGCGACAACGCGTCCAACCTGTCCGCTTCCCGCCGGTGTAAACTGTCCCGAAGCATAGATAACTCCCTTAACCGTATTCGGATAAGCGCCGCTTCTGACCCGATTCATCACGACTGCGCCGACAGCTACCTGTCCTTCGTAGGGCTCTTCTCCCGCTTCACACTGAATGAGCGCCGCCAAAAGCACGCTGTCGTCCGCAGCCAGTGCAGCAGCCTTGTTCGCTTCCTTTTCCGCCTGCGCTGCCTTTTCCTTCTTCTGTTTCTGTGCGGCAACTTCTTTTTCCGCCTGCAGTCTCGCCGTTTCCGCTTCCTCGCGCGCTTTTACCTGCTCAACCGTCTCTCCGTAATCGATTTCAAAATCAACCTGGACATATTCCGAAGACACATATCCGGTCTTTCCGCCGTAATTGATCGCAACCCAGTCCGCCGTGATTTCCTGATCCTCGCTGAAACGGATCTGCTCTTCATCCACGACCTCATACTTTGCACCTTCTTCCAGCAGATCATAAATCGCAGCATCTCCTGAAGGTTCTTTCCGGATTCTCAAAGCGCCTGTTTTGGTCGTTGCCACAATCCGTCCCGCGTCTTTTGCCTCTTTCCGCGCCTCTTCCCCAAACAGCAGATAATCGTTGTTCGCCCAGCCGGTCAGTTCGCCGGACTCAAGCTTTGTCCATCCATCCTTTTGTTCCAGCACCGTACCGCCACAGTCTGCATACAGATACCCTGCAAGCTCTGCCTCACTGTCCGGTTCCGTCCTGACATTCAATACATTCTGGACGCTCGTCATCACGATCGTTCCGGTCAGGTCGTCCATTTTCGTTCCATCGCCGGACGAAGCCTTGGTTTTGCTGTCCGCACTGTCAGACGCTACATCCGTTTCCTGCCCGCCGGCTGCGCCGGTCGCTGCATCTGCCGCCCCATTTTGGGATGCTGCGTTCTGACTGACCTGTTCCTTATCCGCTCCTGTCAGCCACGCCTCCACGCCAACGCCCTTGTGCCAGTGCGCGCTTTTGCTCGATTCCGCCTCTGCCTGCAGACTGCTTCCGACCGTCCACAACAAGACGACTCCCAGCGCTGCAGCCCGCAGCCAGTGCTTCCCCCTTTTCTCACATTTTCTGCTCCAGCCCATAAATCGATGATCCTTTCCGTCCCCTCATATCCGCAGACAGTAACGATAGCTGAACCTCCATTGATTTTCCGCGCCTTTGGCGCTCCCAAAATCGGCTCATCAAATGTTACAATTATATTACATGATTAGCGTCATCATATCAAATCCGTCAATTACTGTCAAGTGTGCGCCCTGCGAGGATTCTATTGTCATGAATACAAAAAAGGCGTGTGAAAAACAATCCTTTTCCACATGCCTTTTTTCACTCTTTTTCTGTCAGAAACAATGGATTCTTATCATCTTCTGACGATTCCCTTACAATACTATTGGGCCAAATGCCCCGGCTATGATACTGTTTTAGTAAAAAACGTGATGTCCGATTACCTGTCCGGAACGACCGTTATTTCTTCTGAAAAACAGCTTGCCGCCGACCGGCTGTGCACCGGCTAATGCTTCGATTGCTGCCTGATAGCAGGCTGCATCTGCCTTGTCACTGCTCAGTGCCCTCTGCAGCGAACCGTTTCTAACAGGGGAAAACTGTCCTTTTGCGTAAACAACCTCGGTGATCGTATTGGGCTGCGATGCACTCTTGACGCGGTTCATGATGACATTGCCTACCGCAACCTTACCAACGTAGGATTCACTGCCTGCTTCACAGTAAATAATATTTGCGAGCAGTTTTAATTCCTCTGCGGATATCGCTGCGGTCTGGGCTGCCAAAGCTGCCTGCTGAGCTTCCGCTTCGAGCCGCGCTGCTTCCTCGGCTGCTGCCTTTGCCTGCGCCTCCGCTTCGATGCGTGCTGCTTCCTCGGCTGTCTGTACTTCTTCTATCTCATTCTGTGCAGCTTCACTCGCCTCTGCCTGTAAAGCTGCTGTTTCATCCTGCTGTACTTCTTCCTCTGCAAAGAATTCATCTTCGGATGCTGTTGCTCCTGTCCGTTCAGCGATCACCTGCTCATTGGCTGCAACAGCCTCTTCGTTGGAAATCTCTGTCTCGACCAGATTTTCAGCCGGTACCCATCCTGCAATTTCTCCCGCCTGGATCTGCACCCAGTCGTTGTACTTTGCAAGGATCGCCACATGACCGTCCTCCATGACCTGACCAATCACCGCAGACGCTGTATTTGCTTCTGCATGAATGTCCAGCATGTCTTTCGCATCAATGACACCGATACCACTTGCCATAGCGGTTGTCGTATATGCACCCATCATCATAACAGATGTTAAAATGCCGACTGCACTACGAAACAACTTTCTGCCTTTTCCGTTCATTCTTACCTCCATAAATCTTACTCTGCTTCCCCAGCCATTCTGCCGGTGAAATTCAGGAGCTTTTGTGGGACGCTCCTTATTACAGAGCTGTTTCAATTGTTACAAACTTATTAACAATTGTTACGCATGATATGATAGCAATATTACAATCAAATGTCAAGTCGTTCACCCAGAACCACAAATTTCCGTTAGTTCCCCACAAAGGTTTTTCTTCTATTGTGATATTTTTACAACAAACCTCCGAAATCATCGCCTTTTTCTTACTATTTTTCAAAGTTTTCAACAAATGCCGCTTTAACATAGTAAATTCTCTTTTCATAAAAAGGACAGCCATTTTCTGCGGTTTTTTCGATTTTTTATCAAAAAAAGAAGACCTGACGGGATTATTTTTTCCATCAGATCTTCCTTTATTCCTGTTTTTAACATTTTTGTAACAAACTATTTTACAGGCTTCTGGACTTTTCCACCGCAGTGATGACCGCATCGGTCACTGCGCCGCGGAAGCCTTTTTCCTCTAAAACGCGTACCGCCTGAATCGTGGAGCCTGCCGGGGAGCAGACCATATCCTTTAATTCTCCCGGATGCTTTCCGGTCTCAAGCATCAGCTTCGCGCTGCCGAGCACAGCCTGTGCAGCGCATTCATATGCCTGGCTGCGCGGCATGCCTTCCGCAACTGCACCGTCCGCCATCGCCTCGATCAGCATAAAAATCCAGGCAGGCGCACAGCCGCTAACGCCGGTCAGCACATCCATCAGACGTTCCGGAAGCTCAACCGTCTTGCCGAAACTGTCCAGGACAGCCGCCGTTTTTTCTTTCATCTCAGGAGTTACCCTGCTGCCATAGCAGACTCCGGTACAGCCTTCCCCGACCAGTGCCGGCGTATTTGGCATCGCACGCACAAACGGAAGCGGCGCACAGAACTGCTCTTCCAGCCACGCAAGGCTTTTGCCTGCCGCAATACTCAGAATCGTCTTACCGGTCAGGTCAATGTCGCTGATCTGTCCGATCACTTTCTCCAGAAACTGCGGCTTTACGGCAAGAATCAAAAGCTCTGCCTGCCGCGCGGTTTCCAGGTTATCGCCTGTCACCGTGATGCCAAACATTTCATGCACTTTGCTTTCCGTCTCCGCCGTTTTTGCAGAACCGTAAATTTCCTCCGGCACAGCCAGGTGATTTCTCAAAACTCCTCCAATCATCGCCTGCGCCATATTTCCAAGTCCGATAAAACCGATTTTCATCTGTGCCTCTCATTTCTGCGCACGCTTTTTGCGCATGTCGAGTTTGTGTCAAGTGCGCGCAGACACAAATCCCGAGCTTGAAAAATGTTATTTTTCAATCGTCGCCCTCTGCCGATGCGCTTCATACATCAGAATCGAAGACGCCACCGCTGCATTTAACGACTCCACTTTGCCCTCCATCGGAATCCGGATGTAACAGTCCGCAAGCTCTGCAGTCTCTTCCCGCAGGCCGTTGCCCTCGTTACCGATCAGAAATGCCGTCCCCTTTGTGTAATCCTGACAGGCATAGGAATTTTTCCCGCGCAGATGCGCCGCGTATACGCTGACACCCGCCTGCTGTACCTGATGAACTGCCGCCGCAAAATCGTCCGCATAATAAAACGGAACGCGGTAGATGCTGCCCATCGTTGAACGGATAACCTTCGGGTTGTACAAATCGACTGTATCCCTGCTCATGATAATCCCTGAAACGCCTGCGCCCTCACCGGTTCGCAGCATCGTACCGAGGTTGCCGGGGTCCTGTATATTTTCCAGAAGTAGAAACAGCGGTGCTTTGTCCCGCAGCATTTCTTCTATATTATAGTGAAACTGTTTCAGCACGCATAAAACGCCCTGTGGCGTGCAGGTGTCCGATATTTTAGAAAAAACGCTGTCGGAAACGACTTCGTAGCCAACCTCTTCCAGATGCTCCCTGCAGCTGCACTTTTCCAGAAAGGATTCCGAAACATAGACCTCCTGCAGCTGCTCTCTCGGTGCTTCCAGAAACATCTTCACACCCTCTGCCAGAAAAACGTCCTCCGTTCTGCGCAGCTTCGACTTTTGATTCAATTGTACCAGCCTTTTGATCCGGCTGTTGGATGCTGCAGTAATCATGCAGGTTCCTCCGTTGATTTCATTTCTGCGGCGACAGCGAACTGGATGCAGAACATTCCGCCGCTGTCCAGCTCACACATTTTTCTTTCTCAAAACGCACAACGGCCACACACGTTTCGTGTGCAGCCGCCCCATTGCGTCCTGTATCGTCAGGTGGCCAGCGCTTTGCTGACCTGATAATGATATTCGGGAATTTCTTTCTGCATCGCAAGTGCTTCCTCAATATCATAGTCTACAAATTCACCGTGCTTGTAAGCCACAACACGGTTCGAGCTGCCTGCACAGAGGATGTCTGCCGCATAAGCGCCCATGATAGAAGCATAATAACGATCCAGACAGGTCGGGCTGCCGCCTCGCTGCATGTATCCCAGGATGGTTGCTCTGGTTTCCACACCCGTTGCTGCTTCAATTCTCTTCGCCATGGAAGTAGAATGACCGATGCCTTCTGCATTGATGATCAGATGGTGGGTTTTGCCCTTTTTCCGGTTGTTGATAATATTGTTAATCAGCTGCTGCTCGTCATAGTCGTACTTTTCAGGAAGAAGGATATCCTCCGCGCCGGTGCCGACGCCGCACCACAGTGCGATATAACCGGCATTTCTGCCCATTACTTCGATAATACTGCAGCGTTCATGGGAAGAAGAAGTATCCCTTACCTTATCGATTGCCTGCATCGCGGTATTGACTGCCGTGTCAAAACCGATCGTATATTCGGTACATGCAATATCCAGATCGATCGTGCCCGGCAGGCCGATCGTATTGATCCCAAGTCTGGACATCGCCTGCGCACCTCTGTAAGAACCGTCACCGCCGATAACAACCAGACCGTCGATACCGTGTCTGCGACAGATCTCCGCGCCCTTTTTCTGTCCGGCTTCGGTCTTAAATTCCAGACAGCGCGCTGTTCCCAGAATCGTACCGCCCTTCTGGATGGTATCCGAAACACTGCGGGCATCCATATCTATGATTTCTTCATTTAACAGGCCCTGATAGCCTTTTTTAATGCCTTTTACTTTGACGCCGTTGCAAATCGCTTTCCGAACAACCGCACGGATCGCCGCATTCATACCCGGCGCATCTCCGCCGCTTGTAAGAACTCCGATTGTCTTTATCTTAGCTGCCATTGTTCCTCCTGTCTGCCGCTGCGGGCTGGACTTCAATCTTAAGATTTCAAAATCCGTAAAACCATTTTTTATTTTAATCGAAACGGGCTTTCTTTTCAATGGTTTTGTGAAACTTACATCAGCTTTACGTTTTCTTCTCCAAACAACTCTTCCAGCTGCTTTAAAAGTGCCTCATCCCCATGGACGGTCTGATTCGCCCCAAGCTGCTTCATCGCGCGCGGATTTTCCACATATATCACCACGGTGTCCTTGCCGTCGGAAGCTGCGATTGCCGAAAGTAGCTTTTTTTCCTGCTGCTGATAGGCTTCCATCGTCGGAAACTTAATCCAGAGCTTTTTAGGGATTTCGTCAAACGTCTGCACGGATTCACAGATCAGCTTCGCGTCTTTGTCCTCCTCTGCGGAAACACGCCCCCGCAGGAGAACCTTTTCATCCTCCATCAGCTTGCTGCCGTACTGCTCATAGGTTTTCGGGAAAACGATAACTTCAATCGTTCCAACCAGATCCTCCACCTGTAAAAATGCCATCACCTTATCGTTTTTGGTATATTTGATCTTCTTTTCCTCGATTATTCCGCCGATGACCGCCTTTGCTCCATCCTGAATATGGACGCTGTTCGTCTCCTCATCCAGCATAAAATCTGCCGTCGTATTTGAAATATTCCTGTGCCAGAGCTGCTCGTATTCCTGCAGCGGATGCCCGCTGACATACACACCGAGGACTTCTTTTTCAAAGGTCAGAAGAATTTCCTTCGAATATTCCCCGACATCCGGGAAGCGGATTTCATAGTTTTTCTTTTCCGACTCGTCCACCAGATCGAATAAGGAAAGCTGTCCCGCCATATTATTTTTCCGATTCTGCTGATTCTGATCCATCAGCTGCGCAAATACGCTCATAAACTGCTTGCGCGTTCCCTCAAGGCTGTCGAATGCGCCCGCTTTGATGAAGTTTTCCACGTTGCGCTTGTTGACTTCCGTATCGGACATTCTGGAAAGAAAATCCTGCAGGTTTTTAAACACGCCCCGCAGCTTCCGCTCTGCGATCACCGCGTCCGCAACCGGATGTCCTACCCCCTTGATCGCGGTCAGTCCGTATCGGATTGATTTGCCCGATACCGAAAATCCAGGCTCTCCCTCGTTGATATCCGGCGGCAGAATCGCGATTCCCATCTGGCGGCAGACCAGAATGTATTCCGCCACTTTTCCGGGGTTATCGATTACAGAAGTCATCAGGGACGCCATAAATTCTACCGGATAGTAATATTTCAGGTACGCCGTCTGGTAAGCGACAACCGCGTAGCATGCGGCGTGGGACTTGTTGAACGCATATTTTGCAAAATCCATCATTTCCGCGTAAATTTCCAGACCGACCTTTTCCGGAATGCCCCGGGCCACACAGCCAGGCACGCCCTCTTCGGGATTGCCGTAAACGAAATTCGCCCGTTCCTTTTCCATGACGGACTGCTTTTTCTTGCTCATCGCACGTCGAACCAGGTCGCTTCGTCCCATCGTGTAGCCGCCGAGGTCGCGCACAATCTGCATAACCTGCTCCTGATACACGATACAGCCGTAGGTCGGAGACAGGATCGGTTCCAGCTCCGGACAGGAATAGGTAATTTCGTCGTGATTGTTTTTTCCTTTAATATATTTCGGAATAAAGTCCATCGGGCCGGGACGGTACAGAGAAATGCCCGCGATGATATCCTCCAGGTTCTGGGGCTTTAACTCCTTCATGAAGCTTTTCATCCCGCCGCTTTCCAGCTGGAACACGCCGTCCGTTCTGCCGGTGCAGAGAGAATCCAACACTTTTTTATCGTTATAATCCAGATGCTCCATATCGAGCTTCACGCCGGTGTCATGCTCGATCATCTTGACCGCGTGGTCGATTACCGTCAGGGTTCGAAGCCCCAAAAAGTCCATTTTTAACAGTCCGAGCTCTTCCAGCGTCGTCATCGTAAACTGCGTGGTGATCGAACCGTCCGACCCTCGTGAAAGCGGTACAAAATGATCTGCCGCCTCCGGACAGATCACAACCCCTGCTGCGTGCATCGAGGTGTGGCGCGGCAATCCCTCCAGCCGTTTACTCATATCAATCAGCACGTGCACCTGTTCATCGCTCTCGTAGAGCTTGCGCAGCTCTGCGTTCATTGACAGTGCCTTATCAATCGTCATGTTCAGCTCGTTCGGAATCATTTTTGCAATCGAATCCACAAAGGAATACGGCAGATCCATGACGCGCCCGACGTCGCGGATGACACCCTTTGCAGCCAGCGTACCGAATGTGACAATCTGCACAACCTTTTCTTTTCCATATTTGCGTCCGACATAATCGATGACCTCCTGTCTGCGTTCATAACAGAAGTCGATATCGATATCCGGCATGGAAACTCGTTCCGGGTTCAGAAAACGCTCAAACAACAAGCTATACCGAATCGGATCGATATTCGTGATATGCAGACAGTAGGAAACGATGCTTCCGGCTGCGCTTCCACGTCCAGGGCCTACCGGAATGCCGTTTTCTCTGGCATAGTTGATAAAATCCCACACGATCAGGAAATAGTCCACATAACCCATGCGCTTGATAATGCCCAGCTCGTACTCCAGACGCTTCTGCAGCGTGCCGTCATCCTCCGGATAGCGCTCTTTCATGCCGTCAGCGCACAGCTTGTTCAAATATCCCCAGGAATCATAGCCCTCCGGCACATCAAAATGCGGCAGCTTCGTCTTACCAAACTCGATTTCCACATGACAGCGGTCTGCAATTCGCTGTGTATTTTCCACTGCCTCCCACGCATAGGGAAACAGTCCCTTCATCTCTTCTTCGCTTTTGACGAAATACTGACCGCCCTCGTAACGCATCCGGTTTTCGTCGGAAAGCTTTTTGCCGGTCTGGATACACAGAAGGATATCGTGGGGCTTTGCGTCCTCCGCATAGGTGTAGTGCACATCGTTCGTGCATACTAACGGGATGTCCAGTTCTCGCGACATCTGTAAAAGCGCCATGTTTACGGTCTGCTGCTCCGGGATCCCATGATCCTGCAGTTCCAGAAAATAATTATCCTTCCCAAAAATCGACTGATACTTTAATGCGCATTTTTTTGCTTCCTCCGGCAGTCCTTTCTGGATATAGCGCGGCACTTCACCTGCCAGACACGCAGACAGCGCGATGATTCCCTCGTGAAATTCCTCCAGAACCTCCATATCGACACGCGGCTTGTAATAGTACCCCTCCGTAAAACCGCGGCTGACGATTTTGCTCAGATTCGCGTAACCAGTATTATTTTCCGCCAGAAGCACCAGATGGTAATACCGGTCATCCCCGCCGGTAATCTCCCGGTCAAAACGGGAATTGGGCGCAACATAGACCTCACAGCCCAAAATCGGATTGATACCCTCTGCCCGCGCCGCACGGTAAAAATCGATCACACCGTACATTGCGCCATGGTCGGTAATCGCCGCAGCCGTCATGCCCAGCTCCTTGACTCGTTTTACATATTCTTTGATTTTATTGGAACCGTCCAGCAGGCTGTACTCTGTATGGACGTGCAAATGTGCAAATGCCATATTTTTGTAATTTCCTATTCTTGTTCTGTCTGAGTTTCCTTTGCTGTCCCATCGGGCGCAGCGAAGTCAAAGGCAGGACTTTCTGTCCCGTTTTCTGACTTTTGCCCGCTCTTTGTCACAGACTTCGTGCCGATGCTGCCTGTCCGGTCGGATGCTGCCGCATTGTTTTCACTGATACTGTCTGCTTCCCGGTCAGATACAGCGCTGTTTTGACTGACTGCGTTTTGTCCGGACACATCACCGCTTTCATGAACCTCTTTTACACTGCCTTCTCCGCTGTCTGTCAGTACAAGTCTGTCGTTTTCCACTTTCCATGTCTCGTACCAGCTTCCTTCCGCGTCCGAAAAGTTGACATGAATCCTATCGTTTTCCCCGGATAAAATCTGTATTTTCCCGGAATCTGATCCAACCTGCCGCAGGATACTCTTTAACACTGCTTTGCCGTTTTTATACTGTAACAGCTCTTTTTCACGGATTTCTTCTAATCGATACTCTGTCAGTGTGCGCAGGCTGATGTCATAATATCCCGGTGCGGCTTCTGTCCCGGCAGTCCATGCCATCAGATCGCCGTCATCATCCAGCTCAAAGTGCCCCATCTGTTTTAACAGGCGCACTGCTCCTTGCTCCTGCACGCCAAACAACATGTCGCTGACGCCGGACACTTCGTAGCCACGATACAGCACAAAAGCGCTTCCCAACTTTTCCAGCTCCTTAAAAGCAAAATTCTCTTCTTCCAAAACTGCGCCGTCCGCGCCGACAAACCACAGGTCGCATACCGGCGCGCCGAACGCTCCGTCGTACCTGCCGATCGCCGCAAACGTTTCTTTTTTGCCGTTCCCATCGTAATCCGCCGTCTCTGCAAAACACAGCGCATCGTCCGGGTACTCCTGTACCTCCAGAATCTGTGCAACCGCCTGACCGACCGCCGCGCGGGCTGTTTTCTGCACTTTATTCAACCGGTTTTTCCTAAATTCGTTTGGAATATCCTCCAGGCTCTCCAGCGCTTCTTCCTGCTCCAATCTCGACGGGAAGAAAAATCCATCCCCGCTGATCGTCTCCGATGCTTTGGTCAGCTTTCCCTGATCCAGGCTGCTGATACACCAGCTGTACTTCGCAACCGCATGATCGATTCCTTCTTCCTGTCCGACCGACTGCCCGGCTTCTCTGCAGCGATAGGCAATTTTATCCTCCCCAATTGCATAAAACCAATAGGTATATTCTGTATTTTCATCCGTCTGCGTGTAGAACTGCTCTTCCAGCTTTTCCTTCCACGCCTGTGCCTCTTCATCCGAATCCTCTGCAGACACATACGCCAAATATTCCGACGCTGTCAGCTCCCGATACGAACGCTCTGCAAATCCGTCCGCTGTTCTTTCATAATAAACAGGAACCGTCTCTTCTGCACTGTCCCATTCCGAAACAAGCGGATCGTACACAGTCTTCTCCGCAGGATAAAACGTACAAACGCCGTCCTTTGTCGCTTCGATCGTCTCGGCATCCTCCAGAAGCTTTTCGCACTTTTGATCTTTTACCGTCCAGACAGCCGCCTGTTTTTTGCCGGAGACTTCCGTTTCCAGAATAACAAACGGATTCCCAATTCCCGTCACCTGCTGCAGTCCGGTCACGACGATTCCTTTTTCCAGAAGCCTTGCCGACTCGCCGTCATAATACCAGAGATCGCCGGAAATCCGCCCGCGCGCTGTCAACGGCGTGCTCTCAAACATCAGCAGAAAGCTTTCATTTGCGTTGCTGTCATACTTCGCCATGTTCTGCAGGCAAAGCGTCTTGTCACCGTACTCCTTCTGCGAAAGAACTGCCGTCAGCGCTGCGTTTTCTGCGCGGCTTAAGCGGTCGTGTCCCGCCAGCTTACCGGTAAACGCATCCGATTTCTGCGCGTATGCTTCATAAACGGAGTCGGTCACTTCTGTCATCAGGGCCGGAATTTGAGGAGCTGTTGCTGCCGCAGATTCTGTAGCGGTGTCGGTCTGCGTTTCGCCGGCCGCAGGCATCTCGCTGTCTGCTGTTGCCGCGGTATCGCCGTGCTGCGCTTCGCCGCCGGTCGCTGTTATGCCGTCCTGTGTCCCACCATCGGTCGCAGCGGTGCTATCCTGCACCTCATCATCGTTCGCTGCAGCGGTACCGGTTCCTGTACTGACATTCTGTATTTCGCCTGCTTCAGACGTCTCGCCATCTGCTGTTGCCGCAGCATCGCTATCCTGCGCCATAGCGTCTGTTGTTTCCCCTTCCCAAAAGCTCTTTCCGGCTTGCTGCGCTCGCGCTGCATATTCACTGATATTCGGCGTGCAGCCTGAAAACAGCATCGTTGCCGCCATCAGACATGCTGCTGTTACCTGTTTTCTTTTCATTCGTATCGATCCCCTTATTTTATAATGCCAGGGTCAAAAGGTCTAAGCCCACATGAGCTTGCTCATAGGTGGGTGAAAG
>ERZ1026966.649-NODE-649-length-16011-cov-5.937704_pt1 | contig 16011 bp, 10 predicted proteins | sample MGYA00519296_ERZ1026966 | MGnify/ENA primary metagenome ERZ1026966 (study PRJEB26926, sample SAMN06164478) | human gut metagenome | biome: ENVO:00009003; feature: ENVO:2100002; material: ENVO:00002003 | host: Homo sapiens | place: USA | collected 2012 ... | reverse complement strand
CTATTCGTCGGCAGCGTCAGATGTGTATAAGAGACAGTTCATATAGTGCTTAGTACATATATTTACTAAACCAACCTATTTCATTTCCATGAGGGGGAAACAAAAGATGAAATATCGTACCAGACCGGCGGAACACATATGCTCTCTGGAGGAGCTTTTCACAGAGCATCTGGGGCTTAACATTCCCATTGTTCCACAGACGTCTTCATACTCCAACAAACATACTTTCAGCCAATTATTATTTTCACAGAATCCGAACCAATATGACGATATTGACAAAATAATGTCATTTTCCGTCTTCAAGGATGCGGATATAGAATGGCTTAAGAAGGATGCAGATTCAGCCCAGAAACCTCTGTACTATCTCATCCATCCTGACGAGAGCTATCCTACAGGCACGAAGCTGAGTGTTTTCTTTTCCAACCTGGCAAATAAGAACTTTTCCGGAAACGAGCAGCCTCTTCCTATAAGAGCTCTGCTGAATGCGATAGATTACGACAAGCTGTGTGCTCATCTTGACAATCTTATAGAAACAAAAGGCGCACTGGACTCTGATTTTATAGTTTCACTGCAGTCATATCTGAGCAATGTCCTGTCAACCGACAACCATCTTACACATTATTGCTCTTTGTTCAAATGCACCTCACCATCAGAATACCTTGCTACGATCCTTTTGTATGCGCTTTTTGATGATGTGAATTTCCCTGCATATGCATCGGAGGTTGCAATAACAAGAAATATCAAAGAACCTAAGGTTGCACATCCCGTGACTGATCTGAACAACCCACATTTTCAGAAGCTAATGAATGATGCCAGGAGGGTTGACAAGCTACAGGCATTTGCAACATATACACTGATAGTCCTTTACTCTGTACAGATGCTTGCAACCATCTTCTCTTCTACCTGGATCAGTTCCTATGAGGCGACAAGCACAAAGGGGACGCTGTTCAGTATTGTCATGCTGTGTGCATCCATCATTTTGACAGCTTTGAGATTTATTCCATTCTCATTGCACAAGAAGTATTCGGAGCTAAGCCTGATACTTGAACATTCCGTGCTTGATGAGAACAGTAACACCTATAGCATTACATATAATCATTTTCAGAACTGTTCGAGATCTTTTAATGATATACAACAGGGGAGACGAGTCATCATCACTTTGTTTTGTATGATGAGTATTCTGTATATTGTTGTGTCATTTGTATTTAACAGCTTTCCTCTTCTGGTGGCTCTCGTCAGTTTATCATTTGGTGGAGTTATGCTTATCGACAGCATGGTTCATGACCATATTACCTACAAAAGGTATGATGCTTTCTTCTCCTCGGATCTGCCAGGTCATGTTCCTGCGTCCAGATTCGGAGTGGCGCACATGTGCTCATGGGATTACGATTCCAGACTGAACTCTTTCAGACACACCAGCTACAACAAGCTCACAAACTACAGTGAGGATTGCATCCGGCATATATATGATCAGGTAGCGGATTCGTCCAAATACAGTTGGGCTACTCTAACCGCTTTCATTGTCACTCTTTCATCCATAGGTGTGATCGCCGAGATCCTTCAGCTTGTGAATCCTGACCTGGAGTATTTCAGAATGCCAAATGCTTCCATGCTCTATTCCGTCACAATGATCCTTATTTTGCTGAACGGTGTTCTGAACATACTTATACTTCTCCGTGCGAGATCCCATTATCAGAAAATGGCCGAATTCTCATTCTACGCCGGCAATCCTGACTCTGATAATTATGAAGTAACAACACTGTTCCGACACAACCTGTACGCAGGCAGCATATCTGAGCTTGCGATTGCCAGAGGAATATATAACTACAATTTGTGTCAATTTGAACAGAGCCTGTCCACATCGGACATCCAGCCACCTGACGACCGTTATCATCCTATGTATATCGTGAATCAGAAGCTGCATCTCATCACAGATGTTGCGCTGTGCATATTTGTCGCATACCTGAGCATGGCGGTATGGCACTCAAATAATCTCCGCAATTTGATAGGCCTGCCTATTCTTGTCGCAGTGTATGCCCTGTGGACATTTGCAATGTATCCACTATTCAAATACAGAAAGATCAAATCCAGCATCCGCAAGCTGAATGTTGAACATAAAAATAAGGAAACACGCTGAACAACTAAGCGTGTTTCCTTCTCTTTTCTATTTCTTTTCTTCTCAGAACCACCATTGCTATGACAAGAGGCGACACGAGAAATACCAATTTTGCCCATCTCATACCAAGGGCTCCCACAACCAGACTTATTGCAAATATCCCCAGCTGATCTCCTATTCCATATGACAGTGTGGACATGGCTGACGCCCTTCCTCTGACCGATATATCTACACTTTCCATGACCATAAGATTTATCAGTTCTTCCGCAGAAAAGTAAAATCCATTCATGCAGCCCCAGAGTATTCCCAGCAACACCGATGAAACTCCATGCCCTACTCCAAGTGTAAATGCCATACCTGATATGAGGCTAAGCGCTATTCCCATCTGCACCACATATCTCCGTTCCATTTTGTCTGCAAGTATTCCTGTCAGAACATTTATAGCCAATGATGCGATGGGCTGTATGAGCAACACTGTATTCACATTGCCCTCTCCCATACCTGAGAAGGCACACAAAGGTTCATTGTAATATGCTATGCCTGCTGTCGCCAGCCCCACCACGCTTATGCTTATGAGAAGATTTCTGGTTGCATGATCTCTGCATATATCTTTGAATGTTTTTATAAAATGTATATGTCCATCATCTGTGCTACATTCTGTACTGTCCACAGATTTTCCCTCACTCCTGTTTGCCGATCCGCCAACACTCGGTGCAGCTTTAGAACCAGTTATATTCGGGAATCTGTACAACATAACCAGTACCAGACCTATTAATCCGCCAACAATTCCAACAGCGTAAAGGATCTGCCAATTATGTCCGCCGCCATCCACGTACAATGACCTGAGCAGAGGTATACACATGGCTGCTGCCATGGACACTCCACCACAGATTCCTCTGACAGTTCCTCGATGTTTTCTATCTACCGCATCGACTATGTATATCAGATGTATGTCCAGCGAATATCCCAGTATGAGAATTCCATTGCCAAGCAGGTATATCCACAGATTGTTTGCCAGCAGGCATACTGCACTTCCAACAGCCAGAAGCGCCACATTTATGATCATCATCATCTTCCTGCCTATGATATCCGTATATGACCTGATAAATGGCGTGAGCGCTCCGATAAGATAAAATGGCAGCATGCCTCTGCTCATATATGCAACCGCCGCTTCAGAACTCATCCCACGCGGATCCATGAGAAATGTCCTAACAGAAAGTGACTGCGTCTTGCCGAACATCTCAGTGCAATAGGAATCCACAAATTGTACAAGTATTATGAGTGCCACAGCCGAGATGGCTGCGACTGCCAAACGTCTTTTATTTGAATCTGCCGTTTTGTCATTCATCAAGTTCTAATCCCCTTCTGTAGTACATAAAAAGGGAAGCTCATCGCTTCCCTTTTTGAATAACCACTGGCCGTTCGCCTTGATATCACTCAAAGCATCAACGACTCTTACTTACTAACCTTCCTAAAGTTCTTCTTACCACGTCTCACAACAACGCCCTCTCCGTCGAACTTCTCCTCTGGAATTGTAGTCTGGACATCTGCGATCTTCTCGCCGTCCACAGCAACACCGCCCTGCTCTACGGCACGTCTGCCCTCGTTACGTGATGTAACAAGACCTGACTTAACGAGAACTGACACGATATCGATGGCGCCGTCCTTGAAGTCATCTGCTGTGAGTGTTACTGATGGCATGTCTGCTGCAACACCCTTGGAGAACAGTGCTCTTGCACTCTCCTGAGCCTTCACAGCCTCCTCCTCGCCGTGTACAAGCTTTGTAAGCTCGTATGCAAGGATCTCCTTTGCCTGGTTGAGCTGGCTGCCCTCCCAGCTATCCATCTTATCTATCTCCTCAAGTGGAAGGAATGTGAGCATACGGATGCACTTCAGAACATCTGCATCTGCCACATTTCTCCAGTACTGGTAGAACTCAAATGGTGATGTCTTGTTAGGATCAAGCCATACAGCACCCTTCTGTGTCTTACCCATCTTCTTGCCCTCTGAGTTGAGGAGAAGTGTGATGGTCATGGCGTATGCATCCTTGCCAAGCTTTCTTCTGATGAGCTCTGTACCACCAAGCATATTGCTCCACTGGTCATCGCCGCCGAACTGCATGTTGCAGCCGTACTTCTGGTACAGTGCGTAAAAGTCGTAACTCTGCATGATCATGTAGTTGAATTCAAGGAAGCTGAGTCCCTTCTCCATACGCTGCTTGTAGCACTCTGCACGAAGCATGTTGTTGACTGAGAAGCATGCTCCAACATCGCGGAGAACATCTACATAGTTCAGGTCGAGAAGCCAGTCTGCGTTGTTGACGAGAAGCGCCTTGTCCTCTGAGAAGTCTATGAACTTGCTCATCTGCTTCTTGAAGCAGTCAACGTTGTGCTGGATAGTCTCCTTTGTCATCATCTGTCTCATATCTGTACGGCCTGATGGATCACCGATCATGGCTGTACCTCCACCTATCAGCGCGATAGGCTTGTTGCCTGCCATCTGAAGTCTCTTCATCAGACAGAGCGCCATGAAGTGGCCTACATGCAGGCTGTCAGCAGTCGGATCAAAGCCAATATAGAATACTGCCTTACCATTATTTACTAAATCTCTAATTTCATCTTCATCTGTTGTCTGCGCTATAAGCCCTCTGGCTACAAGCTCGTCATAAATCTGCATGTCCCTCTAGACCTCCTGTATTTATTTATTCAATGTGCGGTTCACTAGCACCACACAGGCAAATATTATAACATTTTGCTATGCACTGTGGCAAGTATATACACACAATTCCCTGTATTATTTTCTTATAAATCATATTTCACACATCATTTTCTGCCGCCGATTTCTGATCGACACCTGTATCTGCGGCACAGTCCTCCTGCCATGGCTATGAGCAGGAATATGTATGGCGTTGTGAGCGACTGGTTAAGATTGACAAATGCCTGAACGGCATACCCGGTTATCCCGAGCAGAACAGCTATCATACTGCCCTCATCCTCAGCATATCCAAGCAGGCACTCCAAGCCAGTCCCTGTCTTTGAACCTCTTACAGTTCTTGAATCTCTCGATGTCTTCTTCTCCTTCGATCTTTTTCCTGCAGATTGTCCGCTTGCGTTTTCATTCTCATTCATCGCAGCTTCTGATACCGCAGTTCTCACAAGAGCACCACCTGTGGTAACCAGCAGTCCTACGTAACTCACTGCACCGAATATTCCTGTGGTTATCAGATACTGCAGATACTCATTGTGAGCATTATCATATATAACACCCACCGTATTCATCATATCGTCATAGTACCTGTCGGTCATGATCGCCTTCACTGATTCATTTCCATAACCGAACAGCCTCTGTGGAACACTGAAATCCCTGTACGCCTCCATGAGTCTCCTCCACACAAAGCCCCTGTAATTTCCCCAGGAATCTTCAAATGAAAATATACCCATGTGGTTGTGCGCCGCATATATAACAACAGCCACGATGCCTGCAAGTGATACGCCGACCGATACAGCAAGTGCTGCCTTTCCGCGGAACTTCACAGTCCACTTTGAAGCCAGCCTTATGGCCGCCCATACAACGAGAACGACCACGGAAACTATCCACACCATCCGGCTGTCACTCACAAAGCAGCTCAGTCCGTCAAGTTCTGAATATCCGTTATCCGTTCTTCCCAGCATAATGCTGATCGCCAGGACTCCGCACGCCATGACCAGGCATACATCCGCAAATTCTTTTATCTTTCCTCGGTATGACGCCCATATCCACGCAGCTACCATGGCACCGCCCACACCTGCGTATGCAAGGTTTGCATTGGATATGATCACCGCACCTGTTCCTGTGAGCACAGCGATGACTGCTGTTATCCGTATCACTATGCTCTCTTTTCCCTCCGAGCTGATATACGCCCCGGCTGCCACCGGAACCAGCACGCACAGGAAGCTTGCAAATATGTCGATATTGCCAAATGTGGATATGTATACATTTCTTATGCTCTGCATCAGCCCTTCCCTGAGTCCAAGGAAATCATATCCCATGAACTGGCATATGCCGACAATTCCCACAAATGAGCCCGCAAGCATGAATATGACCACCACATACCGCCTTATCCTGCAATATCTCGCCATACACACATACAGGAAAAAGGCCAGCAGCACGAACTGAAGTCCGCACCTTCTGCCCTCCTCGCCTGTATATGCTGCTACCTTATTCCCTGACATAAAGAATGCCAGGACATTTGCCAGAACAAATCCTGCCATGAATATATCCATGGTCATGATATTATGCATATCCATAAAATGTCTCAGGCGTCCGATAAACCTGCTGCCATGTGCCGCCCCTGCTGAAGCATCCTCATTCCCGCCTAAGCTCTGCGACCCATGCCCTGTGCTGACATTCCGTCCCAGCACATCCACCAGCACCATGAGCACCGCATATATGCACAGCGCAATATAGAACGCCCTGTACTTGGTTACTGTTATATCAAAATATTTGTCATGCATTATCAGGGGATATGCAGCCCCCATATATATAAGAAATAATGTGGTTATTCCGTTCTGAAGTTCCCGCCTGCCGTCTCCTGCAATGTTGTCTTTTCTGCCCATACGGCTATACTCCTTTTATAAAAGCGGTGACAATAATCTGAGTATCGCACCAAGTATATTCACCCTGCTTATGTTATTTCTGCACCACGGAATATCTATCTCCTCCGACTCGGCAAATGTATCCATCATATCCTTCTTCACATCTTCTATGGCCTTGCAGTCATACAGAAGAGTTCCACACTCAAAGTGGTGATAGAAGCTCCTGTTATCCAGATTGATGGATCCCACAGATGCAAGCTTGCCATCCATGAGCAAAGTCTTTGAATGTATAAATCCAGGCGTGTACTGATATATCTTCACACCCGCCAGAAGCAGCTCCTTGTAGCTAAACTGGGTCATCTTGTATATATATTTCTTGTCCGGGATGGCCGGCGTAACAATACGCACATCCACGCCCCTCTTGGCTGCCAGCTTCAGTGCCATCATGAGCTCGTTACACACGATAAGATATGGGGTAAATATATAAATGTACTCCTGTGCATCATTTATCATCTGCATGTACAGATTCTCACCCACATTCTCTCCGCTCAGAGGACTGGACTTGTACGGCTGAACATATCCGTCACTTACGCCACTATAGTCGATTTCCGCCGGTCTATATTTGTTGTAGCTTCCCTCTGAATATCTGAAGCTGTTCCACATCTGAAGGAACATAACAGTGAAGCTCCAGGCGCCCTCGCCCTCAAGTCTCACTCCACTGTCCTTCCATTTGCCGTACTTCTCTATCTTGTTGATATACTCGTCAGCCATGTTGTAACCGCCGGTGTGAGCTATCTTGCCATCAATAACAGTGATCTTCCTGTGATCCCTGTTATTGAAGATAGTGGCAAAGAATGGAACCACCTGATTGAACGCCATACATTTGATACCGTAGGATTCAAGTTCCTTCCAGTAATACTTCGGCACATTGAACACAGATCCGATGTCATCATACATGAACCTGACATCAAGTCCCTCCGCAGCCTTGCGCTTCAATATCTCAAGTATGGTATCCCACATATAACCCTTGTCCACGATGAAATATTCCATGAATATATACTTCTCCGCACTCTCCAGGTCTCTGATGAGATCATCCATCACATCATCGCCTATGGCATAATACTTTACACTGGTATGCTTGTACAGAGGCGCCTCAGCCACATTCTCCATATAATTACATATCCTGTATGTAGGCTCCGACTTTAAATTCTCCGCTGGGACCCAGTTGTCCCCCTTGACGTTCTCATATACCTCCTGCTGGAGAACCCGCAGAAAATTCTTTCTGAGTTTTTTAGGTATCAGCACATGTCCATAGAGCACATACATGAGACCTCCCAGCACCGGGAATATGAGTATCGGCACCATCCATGCCATCTTTACCATAGGGTTAGTATCCTTTGTTATGAGATACATTACAACTATTACGCTGAGCAGCTTGAGAGCACCCGATATATAGATATATCTGTCCTGAAGAAAAACAACCCCCAGTATCATGATCGCCAACTGGACGACCACAAGAAAGCACGTTATTACCATTCTGCTTAGCAATCTGTTCAGTATCTTCTTCATATATTTCCTGCCTTTACTGAATTGATGTCACCTTATAATCCTGATCCTCTACTGTCTTCTTGAGCACGCTGTCATCAACGTCTGCCTTGAGAGTGACAACCGCTGTTCCTGTCTCATGGCTGACTACAGCCTCCTGCACCTGGTCAAGGGCCTCAAGACTCTTCTTGACTCTGGCTTCACAATGTCCACACATCATACCTTCGATCTTCATTGTCTTTGTCATAACTTTGTCCTCCTTGATTCTATATCTTTTATTTTTATCATAAATGTCTGTCAAATTCAACCTCAACGCATTTGTAACAACACAAAAACTTGACAGGCTCATGGCAAACGCTCCGAACATAGGATTGAGCGTCCAGCCAAATATCGGGATCCACACGCCGGCGGCAAGTGGTATTCCAATTATATTATATATAAATGCCCAGAAAAGATTCTCTTTTATGTTCTTAACTGTTGCCCTGCTGAGTCTTATGGCCGCCGGAACATCTGTGAGCTCACTCTTCATGAGAACAACATCCGCAGCATCTATGGCTATATCCGTGCCTGCACCTATGGCTATTCCTATATTTGCCCTTGTGAGTGCAGGGGCATCATTTATTCCATCACCAACCATGATCACATGCCCCTTCTGCATGAGATCTCGCACAACGCTCTCCTTGCCGTCCGGACGCACGCCCGCTATTACTCTGTCTACGCCGACCTGCTCTCCTATGGCTTTGGCGGTTCTCTCATTATCACCGGTTAACATAACTACTGAAAGTCCCATCGACTGAAGCTGGCATATGGCCTCAGCGCTGTCCTCCTTCACAGTATCCGCCACGCCTATTATTCCGAGGACTCTGTAATCTCCGTCAGCCTCCTCGGCAAAGAACATAGGTGTCTTTCCCTGCTGTGATACCTTCTCCGCACTGTCCTTCATCGTCTCAGGTACATCTGCATATCCCTTTATATAATCCATATTTCCGCCGATGATCTTTCTGCCGTTCAAACTTCCCATCAGACCGTTGCCCGCAACAGCCTTGAAATCGGATACCTCATAATTTTTATCCTTCTGCGCATCACCTGTCTGGTAATTCTCACTGTAGTATCCAACCACAGCTCTTGCCAGAGGATGCTCTGACAGCTTCTCCAGAGCCGCAGCCTTCTGCATCAGCTCGTCACCACTGACATTCTCGGCTGCCAGTATATCCGTCACTACAGGCTCTCCCTTTGTGATCGTTCCGGTCTTGTCCATGACCACTATGCTGCTCTTTCCTGTCTCCTCAAGAGCAGTCGCAGTCTTGAACAGTATTCCGTGCTTGGCACCTATTCCATTTCCCACCATGATCGCAACAGGTGTGGCAAGTCCAAGTGCACATGGGCAGCTTATAACAAGTACCGATATTCCTCTCGCCAGCACATAACCGGCATCCTTACCCACTATTATCCACACTATCATCGTGATAAATGCTATCAGTATGACAACAGGTACAAACACTCCCGAAACCTTATCAGCAAGCTTTGCTATTGGAGCTTTGGTAGCCGCCGCATCACTTACCATATCTATTATCTTGGACAGTGCGGTATCCGCACCTACCTGTGTAGCACGGCATTTCAGATAACCCGACTGGTTGATCGTCGCCGCAGACACACGGTTTCCTGCAGTTTTGTCCACAGGTATGCTCTCACCCGAGAGAGCTGACTCGTCCACGGCGGAATCCCCCTCAAGGACTACTCCGTCCACAGGAACGCTCTCACCCGGTCTAACGGCAAATATATCTCCAACCGCAACTTCGTCTATATCCACGGTGACCTCCTCACCATCCCTGATGAGAACGGCTGTCTTCGGGGCAAGATCCATCAGACCTTTGAGTGCGTCCGTGGTTCTGCCCTTTGAATATGCTTCAAGCGTCTTGCCGACTGTTATAAGCGCCAGTATCATGGCCGCAGATTCAAAATAAAAATCATGCATGAGCGTCATGACACGCTCACCGTCACCTGCTGTCTGCGCCGCTGTCATGGCATAGAGCACGTACACGCTGTATATGAATGAGGCACCTGAGCCCATGGCCACCAGCGTATCCATATTAGGTGAGCCGTGTATAGCTCCCTTAAATCCACTCACAAAGAATCTCTGATTTATCACCATCACGATTATGGTTAGCATCATCTGCGTGAGTCCCATCGCCACATGATTGCCGTCAAAGAAGCTTGGCAGCGGCCAGTTCCACATCATATGTCCCATTGATATATACATGAGGGGAATAAGAATTATAACTGATGCCACCAGTCTCTTCTTCATTTTTCCAAATTCTTTGTCCGCCTCACTCTCACCGGAACCGCTGCTCTTCCCACCTGAATGTGAAGTATTTCCACCAGCGGATCTTCCACCCGCCAGACTCGCACCGTATCCTGCCTTCTCAACTGCAGCCACTATAGTTCCGCTGTCGGCTGTTCCATCCACCATCATGGAGTTGGTCAGGAGATTCACCTGACACGAGGTAACTCCCTCAACATTGGATACGGCCTTCTCGACTCTTGCACTGCATGCACTGCATGTCATTCCTGTCACATTGTACTTGTCCATATATTTCACCTTCCTTTATCAAGCATCAGTCAGTTCGTAACCGCACTTGCCAATAACTGACATATCTATTTCATAAGTCTGGTAACCGTATTTACCAGATCCTCTATAGTATCATCCTTGCCATTTCTTATATCGTCTGCAACACAGGTCCTGATATGTTCGGCAAGGAGCTGTCTGTTGAAGCTGTTGAGTGCCGCATTGATCGCCGACACTTGGAGCACGATGTCTGTGCAATATGCATCATTTTCCAGCATACTCTTCACGCCTCTTATCTGCCCCTCTATCCTGTTCAGTCTGTTGAGAAGCTTCTTATACTCCTCGTCTGTCCTTGTCCTCACCCTGGCTTCCACGTCGCTTATCTCTCCGCCATGATGACAGCAGCATTTCTTCTGTTCTTCCATATATCTTTCCTCCATCCTTATTGAACTCCAGCCATGCAAAATTTGCCTTCGGCAAATGGCTGGAGCTACATGTCAAGTTTTGAATAGAAAACTTGACACATCCCTTGTACATCAGCCATTTCTGTTCACATTTCAAACGACGCTGCATATATGCCATCTGTTTATTATCTGCACATTACGGCTGTTAAATTCTCTTTTCATCCACGGATTATATACCCCCTAGGGGTATGTGTCAACAATAAAAAATCCTCATAGACCAATATTTATACCACTTTATCAGTCTATGAGGTTTTTTCTCCTTTAACCTATATGTATGAGTTTTATTTACTCTGTTGTATCCTGATCGCCCATGTCGATATCAGCATCTCCGATATCAATCGCATCTGCGCTTGACTCATCACTGCTGTCTGCATCGTCAGTATCAGTTATATCAGTCTCATCAATGAGGCTGTCGTCACTTATATCAAAATCTGAATCACTGTCAATAACAGAATCAACTACAGATGAATCATATGTCTGCTGGTTCAGGACATCCTTAAGATCTATCATATCTCCTGTGGTAGCATCTAACATGATGAGCTGTATTGGATAATCCTTATCGAGGCTTCCATCCTCCATCTTGTCGCACTGTGCAAATACCCATACAGGGCTGTATGTGTACTTATCTCCATCCTTGAGCTTGTAGTATGTAAGTCTTACATCGTTGAACTCAATGGTGCTGTACTGTGTCTTGTTGTCTGTGTAATACTTATTTACAGCCTCTGGAAGCTTCTTGAGTGCATCTTCCCAGCTTATCAGATCAACATTGTCCTTCTTGTCTCCTGTTGCCCTGAAGGAATCTAGGCAATATGCTGAGATAAGTCCATTGTCATCAATGCCGAGCTGGAATGTCTCATCCATGGTGTCATACCACGTTTCATCACTTGTTGCGAGTGTGTCAAGGCCGTATACATTAGGTGTATATGGAGCCACGCCGTCCACAGAACGCTTATATGTTACCATGTAACCATTCTTCTCTGCGGCAACTGTGCTGTTTGATGCATCGCTGTAATCCCACAGCAGATCAAAATTACTTGTCTCTATGACATCTGAGATTCCACATGATGCAAGGAAATCTGTTCCCTTCTGCTCAGCATCTGCCGCACTGATGGAAGCTGTGTTTGCGGAAGCCTCCTCGTCAGAATATTCACTGCTGTAGCAGTATACACTTGTTGCGCCATCCTTAGGTCTGTACTGTATAAGCTGATCCGATGGATAGTAATCCAGTGAGAATCCGCCGCCTGTGGACATGTCATCGCCACTTCCATAGAATGTTACCATGAACTCGTTGTCCCCTACAGATCCGATGAATGTGTCTCCACTGTAGTCTCCGGCTCCCTCTCTCGTATCAGACGCTGTCTTGAGTTGATCCTTAAGTGACTTCATGTAATCCTCATAATAGCTCTTATCATCATCCGATGTAGCCTGATCCATCATGGACTGAAGTGAATCTATCTCTCTCTGTATATCCTCCTTGTACGGCTTATCCCAGTTATATACATATACACCTGCGCTCACGTCAAATATATTCTCGCACACACGCTTCTTGTAGTCATTGTCTACATTGTTAAGCTCATAGTAAAGCACTGACATCTTATCTGTGTCAGGCACCTCTATCTCTGTGGCATTTATGGATACATCTGTGAGACCTGTATCTGCATTGATGCCCTCAAGCTTGCCATTGTATGACTCTGGTACGTCGAGTCTTGATGCCAGCTTACCGCCACCACCGCCGTTCTCGTCGTCTCCCATGTTGTAATCCACCTTCTTCTTGCCACATCCTGTAAGCGCAGTTCCTGCCACAAGTGATGTCACCAAAAGCAGCGCCGCCGCTTTTTTGTAACCCGCTTTTCTCATATAAAATACCAACCTTTCCTTACTTAATTGAAGTAATTATAATATATTTTCCCCGCTGACACAACACCATCTGCTATCACTCTTTTGTGATGATGACCTTGCCGTCAACAACCTGAACCTTGACCTTATTGCTGTCGATTCCGGCAGCCGCCAGCATATCAGGGCTTATCTGTACACGATTTGCCTTATCGAGTATCGAGAACTCCTCATGTGAATCATCAGATGAGAAGCCGTCTGTCGTCAGCTCGTTCATTCTGTCCTTGTAAGATTCCTTCATGATCTTCTCTGTGCTAATCTTGCCGTCCGCAATCATAACCACACGTCCCACCTTATTTGCAAGGCTTATATCATGTGTAACTATGATTATCGTTATCCCGAGCTCTTCGTTCAGCTTTCTGAACAGATCCTGTATCATGTTGGATGTCTTGCTGTCCACGGCTCCCGTTGGCTCATCCGCAAGAAGTATCTTCGGATTATTTGCCAGGGCTATGGCTATGGCAACTCTCTGCTGCTCACCACCTGACATCTGAGATGGATATGAATTTATCTTGTCCTCAAGTCCCACTCTGCAGAGCAGATCATGGGCTCTTGCATACTTGTCTTCCTTGTTACTCTTGTCGAAGTACATAGGTACCTGAACATTCTCTATGGCTGTCATATATGGCAGAAGGTTTCTGGAGTTTTTCTGCCACACAAATCCTACAGTGTGCTTTCTGTACTCCACAAGCTCCTTATCCGTCATCGCAAACAGATCCTTGCCGTCGACATACAGCTTTCCGGCCGTAGGTCTCTCAAGTCCTCCGATCATATTGAGGAGTGTGGACTTTCCTGATCCCGACTTTCCGATGACCGCCATGAGCTCGCCGTATTTGATGTTGAGCTCCAGGCCCTGAAGAGCCATGACCTCCACATCGTCAGTCTTGTATATCTTGACAAGGCTGTCACACTCTATGATATTCTCCTCAGAACCAAGGCGTTCCCCGCCGGCTTCTTTATCTGTGCCAGCCTCAGGATCTGCTTCCACGGCTTTCCCGCTGTCAGTGCCCTCGTCTTCCTGAAGATCCATGCCGTACACGAACTCCTGCGTCTCCTGGCCATCCGTGTTCTCCATGTCCTGTGTCTCCACATCCGGTGCTATAGTTTCAGGCTCCACAGCATCGTTCTTCTTTTTTCTGAATAAATGCTTATCGCTCAACTATCTCACCATCCTCTATCTCATATACTACATCACCGAGCTCCATAAGCTTCGGATCATGTGTCGTCATGACTATCGTTATTCCTTCCTTGTACACCAGCTCCTGGAACAGCTTCATGACTGCAAGTCCCGAAGCCGTATCAAGGGCTCCTGTAGGCTCATCCGCAAATATTACCTTTGGCTTATGAGCCACCGCTCTGGCTATGGCAACTCTCTGCTGCTCACCACCTGACATCTGATTTGGGAAATGCGTCATTCTGGATGACAGTCCCACCAGATCGAGCACCTCTTTTATACGGGCATCCCTGTTGCCCTCATATTCCGCAAGTCTGAGTCCGAAATCGACGTTCTCATACGCACTCATAATCGGGATCAGGGCAACCGACTGGAATACAAATCCTATATTGTATCTTCTCAGCTTCTCCTTTTCCTTCTCGTTCATCTCGCTGTACACGTGGCCGCCGACTATCACTTCGCCCTCAGTAGGCTCATCCAACGCGCTCAGGATATTGAGCAGTGTCGTCTTACCCGATCCTGAACGACCTTTGAGTATAGTGAGCTTTCCAGCCGGGACTGTTATATCTATTCCCTTGAGTGCATAGAAATCTTCTCCGCTTCCAAGTCTGAAACAGCGTTTGATTCCATGTGCCTCTATCATAATTTCATCCATAGATTAATCCTCCCCCAGCTTTAATGCCTGTGTTATATTCATCTTCTTCAATATAGTTCTTATGACTACGAAACATACAACAAACATAAATACAACAACCGCTGTGAGCTTTATGATGTCGTAAGGATCCACAGCTATCGATATCGCTATGTTGTGTGATTCCGGCAGATAAACCACGGCAACCAGCTTGACGAAAAGCGCCGTAGCCGCAGCACCGACTCCGTATCCCGCCAGACTGGCAAGTACCGAGCTGAATATCTGCTCATTTATGAGCATCTTGTTGATCTCACGCATGCTCATACCCATAGCTCTGTAGATACCAAACAGAAGTTCTCTCTGTTTGATGGATGTTATCCAGTATATCAGGAATCCCACCGTACAAAGTATGATCGCTATGATAAATGACAGTGAGAACAGACCATTTGTTATGAGCACCAGAGGTGACTCCTGCATCTCTGACACATCCTTATCCACACTCTCATACTGCACTATATTGACATCCTCATCACTGAGTGCCTGAAGTACATCCTTGTAGTCCACACCATCCTTGAGATGCATCCATACCTGGTATGGTGTCTGACTGAATGCACCAACAACATATGCATAGTTGGCAACTACGAGGTATCTCTCCACCTCCTGCATCTCTCCCTCGGAATCCTTCTCATACACATACTGTTGGAATCCCGGGAATGCATCCACTATGGCACATACCGTTCCGCTAGGAGATGCGATCTCCTCCTTCTCCTTGCTTGCAATAGGACTGTATCTCGCATAGTTTATGGAATCTCCAACCTTTATATTGTACTTCTTTGCAAGGTTTGATGAAATGATGACTCCATTCGACACTGTTGCAAGATCATTCAGGTAATTGTACCAGTGCTCCTTGTTGAGTCCGCTCTGCAGTCTGGCCGTCTCACCGAACTCCTTGGTGTTGATACCCATGAGTACGCTGCCCGCCAACTCCTCGCCGCCCGCTTTTATGACGGCATTGTCGTCGTATATGACTCTTGTCACCTTGTCACAC
>ERZ1026966.629-NODE-629-length-16347-cov-4.269642_pt1 | contig 16347 bp, 13 predicted proteins | sample MGYA00519296_ERZ1026966 | MGnify/ENA primary metagenome ERZ1026966 (study PRJEB26926, sample SAMN06164478) | human gut metagenome | biome: ENVO:00009003; feature: ENVO:2100002; material: ENVO:00002003 | host: Homo sapiens | place: USA | collected 2012 ... | reverse complement strand
TTCGTCGGCAGCGTCAGATGTGTATAAGAGACAGGGATGATCGGCCCCGCACAGGCCCCCTCATAGCGGGCCATGTTGTAATTTTCCAGCACGGAGCACTCCGCCGCGCCTTCCCGCAGCAGCACAGGCTCCACATAGGCATATATTCCGTCGCCGGTTTTGCCGCCCCGGGCCATGAGGCGGCAGGTATAACCCCGGGCCATGAAATGGGCTGCGTCCGCCGCAGTCACGGACCCAATGCCCTCGTTCAGAAGCCCCTCCCGGGGCAGGCGGCCCCAGGCCACAGCGCAGGCCAGCATGATCTTTCTCAGCGCATCCAGGCCGGACACATCCGCCGTGGGGTCCGCCTCCGCGTAGCCAAGGCGCTGCGCATCCTTCAAGGCCTGCTCATATTCCAGGCCCAGACGCTGTATGGCGTCCAGCATGTAATTGGTGGTGCCGTTCAAAATGCCGCCAAGGGAGAGAATTTCGTCGCTCTCTCTGGCGAGGGACAGATGATGCAGGAAGGGGACGCCCCCGCCGCAGGCGGCGCTGAACAGGAAAGCCGCTCCGTGCTCCCGGGCGATTTCTGCAAGCTCGATACCCCTGGCGGCAACCAGCGCCTTGTTGGAGGTCACCAGATGTTTCCCCGCGCTCAGTACTGCCGCAGCGTAGCTGAAAGCCGGCTCTACGCCGCCCATGACCTCTGCCGCCGCGCCCACCTCCGGGTCGTTCACTATGGCTTCGATCGACGTGACCTTAAAGGGCGCATCGTCCTTCCCCGGACGGACCAGCACCGGGCCGGGCTCCAGCCCCTTCGCCGTCTTGAGCATTTCATATACGCCCAGACCCACCGTACCGTATCCCAGAACCGCAACTTTCATATCTGCCTCCGAAAATTTTTATGTCCGTGATAAAAAGACACTTGTTTTTTGAATGGCGACAGTGTATCATATGGCATGAGGAAAAACAAGCCCCTTTTCCGCAAATTTTTCAGAATTGGAGAGATTGACCAATGCTTGAGAACTATCTGATTATTCATAAGAGCATTTTGCCCGAGTATTACGAGAAGGTGCTCCAGGTGCGCCGTCTGATGGAGAGCGGCCGGATAAGGGAGATAAGCCAGGCTGTAAAGCAGGTGGGCATCTCCCGCAGCACCTATTACAAATACAAGGATTTTATTTTTGAACCCTCGGACATGGCCGAGGGGCGCAAGGCCGTGCTGTCGGTCATGCTGGACCATGAGCCGGGCGTGCTCAGCGCATTGCTTGCCCGGGTATCCGAGGCGGAGGGCAGCGTGCTGACCATTACCCAGAGCCTGCCCATACACAGCAAGGCCAGCGTCACCATTTCTCTGGACATCAGCTCCATGCCCGGCTCGCTGTCAGACCTGCTGGCCGCCATAGAGAACACGCCCGGAGTGGAAAATCCCCGCCTGCTTGCGGTGGAATAAGGAGGAAAACATGATTTATCAGAGCACACGCGGAGCGGAATTCACCGCCCGGGACACAGAGGCCGTTCTGCGGGGCATCGCCCCGGACGGAGGGCTGTATATCGACCCGGCGCTTGGAAGCCGCCCCTTTGACTGGCGGGGCTGTCTGGCGCTTCCGCCCCTGGGCATGGCGGAAAAAATCCTCGCCCACCTGCTGCCCGGCTTTAAGGATATGGACGCTCTGGTGCACCGGGCCTATGAGGGCAAATTTTCCGCCCCGGAGCTGACGCCCCTCGTGCCCGTGGGGGAGGATTATGTTCTGGAGCTTTTCCACGGACCCACAAGCGCCTTTAAGGATGTGGCCCTGTCCATGCTGCCCCTGCTTATGACGGCGGCAAGAGCCCAGGAGGGCGTTGAGGATAAGATCATCATTCTCACCGCCACCTCCGGGGACACAGGCAAGGCGGCCCTTGAGGGCTTCCGCGATGTGGACGGCACGGGCATCATCGTCTTTTATCCGGCGGACGGGGTGTCTCCCGTGCAGAAGGCCCAGATGGTCACCCAGGAGGGGGACAATGTGAAGGTCTGCGCCCTGAGGGGAAATTTCGACGACTGCCAGCGGGGCGTGAAGGAGTGCTTCGCCCGAATCAACCGGGAGGCGCTTCTGGCAGGAACGGGCTTACGCCTTTCCTCTGCCAACTCCATCAATATCGGCCGGCTTGCCCCTCAGGTGGTCTATTATTTCATTGCCTACGGGGCGCTTTTGCGCCGGGGGCGGATAAAGGCCGGGGCGTGGGTGGACTTTGTGGTGCCCACCGGGAATTTTGGGGACATCCTGGCCGGATACTTCGCCAAGCTCATGGGTCTGCCCGTAGGCAGGCTTGTCTGTGCCTCCAACGCCAACCGGATCCTGACGGATTTTCTCTGCACCGGCGTTTACGACCGGCGGCGGGACTTCATAAAAACCAGCTCCCCCTCTATGGATATTCTGGTGTCCTCCAATCTGGAAAGGCTTCTCTTCCTCGCCTCCGGCGGGGACGGCGCCTTTGTAAAAACCTGCATGGAGAACCTGGCCCGGGACGGGGTTTACAGCGTGGGAGACGCTGTTCTCGGCAGCATCCGCGCCCAGTTCTCCGCTTATACCTGCGGCGAGGCGGGGACAGCCCAGACCATTGCCCGCGTCTGGCGGGATTACGGCTATCTCTGCGACCCCCACACCGCCGTGGCCTTCTCGGCGGCGGAGGATTACAAGGCCGAAAGGGCAGGCGACGCCCCGGTGGTGGTGCTGTCCACCGCCTCCCCCTTCAAGTTCCCCGGTGCTGTCTTGAAGGCGCTGGGCGGAGATAGGAGCGGAGACGCGTTTGCGCAGATGGATCGCCTTTCCCGGCTCTCCGGAGTAGAAATTCCCGGAAATCTCTCGGGACTGAAAGCGAAAGTGCCTCTGCACCGGGACAGCATCGAAAAAGACGGGCTTACGGACTATGTGCTCTGGGTGCTCTCGGAAAGGGAGGGATTTTAAATGCGCGTCAGGATACCCGCAAGCTCCGCCAATCTCGGCCCGGGCTTTGATTGCTTCGGCCTTGCCTGGCAGTGCTGGAACGAAATCGAATTTATCCCCGGCGGGGATAAATTGAAAATAAACGGCTGTCCGGAGCGTTTTCAGAACCGGGAAAATCTGGCTTTCCGGGGCTATCTGGCCGTTCTGGAGGCCTGCGGGCTGAAGGAGGAGCCGCTCTCCATCGAATTTCTGAAAACGGAGATTCCCGTCTCCCGGGGGCTGGGCTCCTCGGCGGCCCTCATCGTAGGCGGCGCTGCGGCAGCCAACGCGCTGCACGGCCTTGGCCTTTCAAGGGATGAACTTCTCCGTATCGCCACACCCATTGAGGGCCACCCGGATAATATTGCCCCTGCCCTTTTCGGTGGGCTCACCGTCTCCGCCATGGAGGACGGCCGGGCGCTGACGGCGGCCTTCCCCCTCAGCAGCAAGCTCTTTTTCACAGCGCTTATACCGGATTTTGAACTGTCCACAGAGCGGTCCCGCAGCGTACTTCCCGCTTCTGTCCCCCGGGCGGATGCGATTTTCAATGTCTCCCGGGCGGCGCTGCTGCTGAAAGCGCTTGGGACCGGGGACGGCGCGCTTCTGGGCCTTGCCCTCCAGGACAGGCTGCACCAGCCCTTCCGCACAAAGCTCATCCCCGGCTTTAACCGGGTGAGAGGGCTGGCTGAAGGTCTCGGGGCCGCCGGACTCTGCATCTCCGGTGCCGGCTCCACCCTGCTCTGCGTCGCCATGGGTCCGGACTTTTCCCGGGAAATGGCCTCCGCCATGGCGGCGGATTTCCCCGGCTGGCAGGTCCGCCCCATACTGCCCGACGTTCAGGGCGTACAGGTCTTCTGAGCCCAAGCCCCACGCCTTTTGCTTTTTCCCTCGTTGTTTGTATTTTCTATTGAATTCAGGCTTCATTTGGGGTAAAATTTTTCCAAAGCTGGGAGGGGATCGTATGAACATAGAACTGAGCGAAATAGAGCGTGCGGCGGAGCGCCTGCGGCCTATTATCCACCATACGGAGCTTGACCGCTCCACGACCTTTTCCGCCATGTCCGGCGGGCAGATATACCTCAAATGTGAAAACCGGCAGAAAACCGGTTCCTTTAAGATTCGCGGAGCCAGCAATAAAATTGCCTCCATGACTGAGCGGGGTGAGAACCGCCCCGTGGTGGCTTCCTCCGCCGGGAACCATGCCCAGGGCGTAGCCTACGCGGCCTCCCGGCTGGGTATTCCCGCCACCATCGTCATGCCCAAGGCCGCCCCCATTGCCAAGGTACAGGCCACCGAGGGCTACGGCGCCAAGGTGGTTCTCGCCGGGGACTGCTATGACGACGCCTATGCCTGCGCGAAGCGCATCTGCGAGGAGGAGGGCGCCGCCTTTCTTCATCCCTACAATGACCCGGAGGTCATTGCCGGGCAGGGTACGCTGGGCCTTGAAATTCTGGAGGATCTGCCCTATGTGGATGTGATTGTGGTCCCCGCCGGGGGCGGCGGGCTGCTGGCGGGCGTCGCCGCCGCGGTAAAGCAGGTGAACCCCCGGGTAAAGGTCTACGGGGTCCAGGCCCGCGGGGCAGACGCGGTCGCCCAAAGTTTCAGGGAGAAAAAACTCGTCACCACCGACAGCGCCGCCACCATTGCCGACGGCATTGCCGTCAAAGCCCCGGGCGACATCACCGTGGAGCTGATCAGCCGCTATGCCGACGGGGTGGTCACTGTTTCCGACACGGAGATTGCCGATGCGATCCTGCTGCTGATCGAACGGGCCAAGCAGATCGTGGAGCCGGCCGGAGCCACGCCCCTGGCCGCCGTTTTAAACGGGCGGATCGACGTAAAGGGCAAACGGGTCGTCTGCGTTATGTCCGGCGGCAATATCGATGTGAGCTTTGTACAGAGCATTATCGAGCGGGGCCTCGTGGCGAGGCACCGCCGGGTGAAATTCATCGTCACCCTGCTGGACAGGCCCGGCAGCCTTGTGCAGCTTTTGAATATCATCGCCGGGGCCGGGGCAAATATCCTGACGGTCCAGCATGACAAGCTTAACGCCGGCCTCAACCCCAACGAAACGGATGTGCACATTGCCTGTGAAGTGGGCGGCGAGGCCCACGGCAGACTGATTATAGACCAGCTCAGGAGCCACGGCTACGCAGTTGAGCTGGAATAAGGAAAAATAAAGGAGAACTCCGTTATGAAAGTTATTTCCACTGAAAAAGCCCCCTCCGCCATCGGCCCCTATTCCCAGGCGGTCGTCAGCGGCAATCTTCTCTATACCTCCGGCCAGATCCCCATCATTCCTGAGACCGGGGAGCTGGCGCAGGGGCTTGAAGCCCAGGCCCATCAGGTATTCAGGAATCTGGCAGCGCTTCTCAAAGCCGCTGGAAGCGACATGAGCCATGCCGTCAAGACCACAGTTTTTATTAAGAACATGGCCGATTTTGCCGCCATCAACGCCGTCTACGCCCAGTATTTCTCCGAGCCCTATCCCGCCCGTTCCTGCGTGGAGGAGGCACGGCTGCCCAAGGATGTGCTTCTGGAGTGCGAGGTAATCGCCGAGATATAACCCGGCCGATCGCATAAACGTAAAAATAAGCCGCCGGATATTTTGACGCTGTCAAAATACCCGGCGGCTTATTTTGCTATGTAAAACAGAGCAAAAATCTGAATGTGCCATTTCCTCGCCCCTTCGGAGCAACCGGAAATGATGCACGAAAACTTCATGCGCATGGCTTTGCCCCTTTTCGTGGTGTGCTGTCTGCGCATGAAGTTTTATACGGTTACTCTATTTCTTCGCTGCGGTAGATGAAATTCACCTGGCCGTTCAGGCTCTCCAGCGGAGTTCCGGAGAGATAATCCTCCGCCGCCTCCGCGCAGGCGCGAAGCCGCGCCCCAAAGCCTCCCAGCTCCCCGCTGAGAACTTCCGTCAGCGGGCCGATCCCCTGAGCTTTGAATTTGACCAAACCATCGCTGAGCTCGCCCGCTCCGTCTTTCAGCGCCGTAACGCCCTCCATGAGCGCCGGCACGCCGCCGTTAAGCGCCCGGGCTCCCGCCGCCGCTGTGGAAACGCCGTTTGTGTAGGTGAGCAGGCCATAGTAAAAGCCCGCGTAGCCATCAAGGCCCGCTTTAAGCTCAATCAGGCTCTGCGCCCCTTCCGCCGCGGCCTCCAGCTTGCTCCGGACCTCTTCGGAGGCCATATTGTCAGCAATCAGCTTTTTGATCTGAAGCTCCGTGTTTTCCTCTATGGCGCTCTGCGCCTGCGCAGTCTGCATCTGGGCTTCGGTGTTCTCCTTCACTGCCGCCTCAAGGCCCGCCTGGGCCTCCTGGCTCTGCATGTTCTCCTCCACAAGCTTCTGGATATAAGCCTCGGTCTGGCTTTCTATTATGGCCTGTACTTCCCCGGTCTGCATCTGGCTTTCTGTCTTTTGCGATATCTGCTCCTGTATCTCGGCGGAGTTCATTTTCAAATCCACGGCCTTGTCGATAACGGCTTTTTCAAGGGCGCCCTTGCTCTCATATTCCTCCCGGGTCAGGCCCAGTTTTTCCAGCACGCCGGAGAGGACCGTCTCCCTGGCCGCCTCCTGTACCTTTGCCTGCACCTGACCGCGGACGGTATCGATCACGCCGGCGCGTATTTCCGGCTCATTTTCCCGCACTTTCGCCTCCACGGACTCCCGAAGCTGTGCCTGGGCGGCTTCTCTCACCTTTGCCTCGACCTGCGCCCGCACGGCTTCCGTGACCGCCGCACGGACGGTCTCCCTCTGGGCCTCCACGGCGGCAGTTACCTGGCCCAGTGCGGCCTCATACACCGCGGTTTCATCAAGAGAGGCAATCAGTCCGCTGAGAACCTCTGCGTAATTATCGGGTGTCAGGGCCGAGGCGGACAGTCCGGCGGCACTGATCTGCTTATCCGCCATGGAGAGCAGGGAGCCGAAAACAGAGCCCGCCCCGCTGTTCAGCGCGGCGCTGTTGGCATCCAGCTCACTGAGCCCCTCCGCCAGCTTCCCCGCGCCTGCAGAGAGCGCCCCCGCTTTGTCAAGCAGCGTACAGAGGCCGGTATAAAGCTCTGAGGAGCCGCCCAGCAGTTGCTCCATAGCGGAGTTGAGCTGCGCGGCGGCGGAGCCAAGATTGTCCAGGCCGGAGAAACTATCCAGCTCCTCGCTGTCCAGGAAGCTGCCCGTCACCGCCGTAAGGGTCATTGGCAGGCTGAAATTCTCCGTATCCGCGCTGACTTCCACATAGTCGGGTATCTCTACCGCGTCTCTGTCAAGGCCCAGGTTTTCCTGCATTCCGGGCAGGGCCAGGCCCAGGGCTATGGTACGGCTCCCGTCGCTCAAAAGCTTCCCGGAGGAAATTTCTACATTGGAAAAAACGGAATTATCCAGCATGAGCCCCGTCATAACGGCAAAGGGCACATATATTTCCTCGGTTTTTCCGTTTACCTCCGCCTCCGTACGGCAGAGATTTTCATAGTCGAAACGCAGCGTCACCCGGCCGCTTTTTCCGATCAGCTTTTCCGGAGAGATCTCCTTTCCGTCCAGACGGCAACTGATTTTCATGGAAACCGGCAGCAGCGCCTCAAGCCCGCCCCGCTCTACCGTGTTCCCGTCGCTGTCGCAAAGGGGCAGTTTGTCCTTCCCCTCCGGCAGTGCCTCTATGACAGACCTGGTGGCAATCAGCTTTTCCGCCGCCCCGTCTGCTCCGGTCATAACATAGACGGTGTTCTCTCCCGCCGGGGAATCGCTGCCAAGCAGGGCGCCCTCAAGGCTGTCCGCCGGCGCAGCGCCCACGAAAGACAGGGCCATCGCGCCAACCAGCACCCCAGCAAATATTTTTGAAAGAATATTTTTCTTCATTTTAATTCTCCTTACATATCAGAACGCCCGGCTACAGCGGGCTTCGGAGGCTTCATGCCCAGAGTTGCCGCCCGGATAAGCCCATCGCAGAGCATGAGCATCGCCGGAAGAATGAATATAACGCAGAGCATACTCACCACAGCGCCTCTTGCCATCAGCATGCACATGGAGCTGATGATGTCCATATTGGAATACACGGCAACCCCGAACGTAGCCGCGAAGAGCCCCATACCGCTGACGATTATGGACGGGATGGAACTGGAGAGCGCCGTGGCCACGGCCGTTTTCTTATCCCGGCCGAAAACCCGCTCGCTTTTATAGCGGGTGGTCATCAATATGGCGTAATCCACGGTGGCGCCCAGTTGAATCGTACTGATGCAAATAGGCGCGATAAAGGGCAGGGACTGGGACAGATAGTGGGGCATGCCAAGATTAATGAAGATCGCAAGCTCGATAACGGCAATGAGAATAAAGGGCAGAACCAGGCTCTTTTCAACAAGGGCAATTATAATGAATATTGCCGCGATCGACACGGCGTTTACCACCTTGAAGTCCTTGTCCGTAGTTTCTATCATGTCCTTCATACAGGGTGCTTCACCGATGAGCATGCCGCTGGGGTCGTATTTTTTTAAAATGGAGTTCAGCCGGTCTATCTGTCCGTTCACAAGCTCGCTGGCAGGGTGATACTCGGAATTGATCAGCAGCAGCTCCCAGTTCCCGCTTTTCAAAACGTTTACGAGCTTGTCGGGTATCAGTGCCTCCGGAATATTGGGGCCTACCAGGCTTTCCAGCCCAAGCACGTACTTGACGCCATCCACCTGCTCCATCTCCGCCGTCATATCCCGGACGGTTTTCGTGGGCAGGGAGGAGTCCACAAGAAGCATATGGGTGGAGGCCACGCCGAAATTATCCTGCAGCTTGTTGTTGGCCGTCACGAAGTCCATCGTCTGCGGCAGGCAGCGGGACATATCGTAATACACCTCGGCCTGGGTTTTCTGATAGCCGTAAAGGGAGGGCGGCACCAATAACAGGAACAGAACCAGAAACAGCGGAAACCTCTTCGTAATCCCCTGGGAAAACCGGCTCATATCCGGGATGAGGGGCTTGTGCTTGGTTTTCTGCAGGGGCTTATCCAGCACAAGGATCAGAGCCGGCAGATGAGTGACACAGCCGATCACCCCCAGCAGCACGCCCTTTGCCATAACGATGCCCAGATCCCGCCCCATGGTGAAGCTCATAAAGCAAAGCGCCGCGAAGCCCGCGATGGTGGTAACGGAGCTTCCCACAACGGAGGTCATCGTGGTGCTGATGGCCTCCGCCATGGCCTGAAAGCGGTCGTTCGTCAGTTCACGGCGCTCGTTATAGCTGTGCCAGAGGAAGATGGAATAATCCATTGTAACCGCAAGCTGCAGTACGGCGGACAGTGCCTTGGTTATGTAAGAGATTTCACCCAGGAAATAATTTGTGCCCAGGTTCAGCATGATGGAAAGCCCTATGCTGAGCATGAATACAAAGGGCACCATCCAGCCGTCCAGGAACACCACCATGGCCAGGCAGGCAAAGAGCACCGCCAGCCCCACATATATGGGTTCCTCCTGCTCGCAGAGGTCTTTCAGATCCGTCACAAGGGCGGACATGCCGGATATATAGCACTGCTCCCCGGCCAGGGCGCGGATCTGCCGAATGGCATCCATGGTGACGTCTGCAGAAGTGGAGCTGTCAAAAAACACGGCCAGCATTGTACAGCTGCCGGAATTAAAGGCCTCATAGAGTTTATCGGGCAGCAGCTCCATGGGGACGGATAAATCCGCCGCCGAATCGTACCACAGCACACTCTCCACATGCTCCACATCTTTTATTTTTGCCTCAAGCTCGGCCACATCCGAGGGCTTCATATTCTCCACAACGATGAAGGAGAAAGCACCCTTGCCGAACTGGTCCATCAGGATGTTTTGACCGGTGACGGTGTCCATGTCCCCGGGCAGATAGTCCAGCATGTCATAATTTATTCTGGTGCCGGCCATGCCCAGAAAGCACAGCGGCATGGCGGCCAGGACAAGTATAAGTATGGGCACGCGCAGTTTGACGATTGCTCTGGAGAAACCCATTTAAAAATTCATTCCTTTCATTCGTCTGCTTCCGTATAGTCCGCGTCGATTGCGTCGGGATACTGGTTTTGGATTATCTTCACCGCCGTCAGCACCGTTATCAGGTTGAGTATTCCGTCGGCCAGCAGCAGGACCCCCAGCGTCACCATAAGCGCCCCGGTGCTCTCCGCGGTTTTAAATACCAGCAGAATCCCTATCACTGCCGTCGGAACAGCCGCCGCGAAAATAAGCCACCAGCGGCCAATGCCAAAGCGCCGGGCTTCTATGGCTGTCTGGATCCGCAGCAGCGCGTCCGTCATTGCCGTCAGGCCCATGGCAAAGCAGATAAATTCCATAGCGCCGCGGGGCCGGATAAGCGTGATAACTCCCAGCGCGGCCAGCAGCAGGCCCAGCGCGAGGTCATACTGAAAAGCCAGCCTGTAAAGGTCCCGGGACAGATAACCGAAGATCTTCACCGTCCCCGAGATGAGCAGCGCCGCCCCCAGGATGATTCCCAGCGCGTCCACGGAAAGCCCCGGAAAAAGCATCAGCAGCAGGCCCAGCGCGCACATAAGCAGGGATATTATCACTGCTCCGGCTTTGGCGGTTTTAATCAATTTTGTTGAGCGCATTTGTTTCTCCCCCTTTTTGCCGGATTATAATACCGCACCGCCGCCGGAATGCATATAGACAGCCGCCGCCCGCCGCCTCAAAATTATTCAGCGGCCCTTTTCTGCCCTGTTTTTAGGCATTTTTGCCTCCGATGCGCAAAAAAACGGCAGCCCCGCCCCGCTGTATATTGCGAAAGGGGCGGCGGCCCCGTAATATTGGGCTATCCTCCCAAGGATAAAGTAAAAAGCGCCGCGGATATCCTTTTCCCCCGGATATCTGCGGCGCCTGCTATTTATCTTTTTATTTTTTTCTTATTCCCCGTCCGGATCGCTGCCGCAGCGCTTTATGAGCTCTGCGGGAAAACCCTTCCTGAGCTGGCACAGCCTGTGTATAAATGGCCTTATATCTTCTCTCATCCCGCTTTGCAGCCAGCCAAGTACGATGCCGAAAGCTTCGCAGCTATGGTATCGGATTATAATATCCCTGTCTTCATCGCCGATGCCGTTTGGGGGAAGGACCGTATCCACATAGACGTTCACCGTGTGCAGGCAGACCTGCCACAGATACTGCTCAAATATATCCCGGTTCACAGAGTTATAGATGTGCAGCAGCGCCCGCCTGTGCTCGGCGGCAAAGCCTGCCGCGGCGTTCATGCAGTCCTCAATGCTGTCAATGCTGGGATATTCCCCGATTATTTTCTTCGACTCGTCCTCAAGGATCTGTTGGATTAAAGTCGGAACATCCTGATAATGATAATAAAAGGAATTCCTGTTAATGCCGCAGCGCTCGGTGATATCTTTTACGGTTATTTTATTCAGCGGACGCTGGTCCAGCAGCTCAAGAAACGCGCTGCGGATCGCCTTCTCAGTGAAATTTGCCAAATAGGGACCTCCTTCGGTGTTTCTTCCGCTCTGCCTCAGAGCGCAGGATACAGGGGGAAGCGGCGGCAGAGCGCGATGGCCTGCTCCCTGACCTCCGGCACGGCCTCATCGCCTCCATCCAGGAGGCGGCAGATCATACCGCCGATTTCGCGCATCTCTTTCTCTTTCATGCCCCGCGTGGTGACGGCCGGGGAACCAAAGCGCATGCCGCTGGTGAGCTTGACGGACTGGGTATCAAAGGGAATGGTGTTCTTGTTGGCCGTGATATGGGCCCGGTCCATAAGCTCCTGAACCTCCATGCCGGTCTTTCCCCGGCTCATCACATCCGCCAGCATCAGATGATTGTCCGTGCCGCCGGACACAAGGCGCACACCGCTCTCTGAGAGTCTTTCTGCCAGCGCCGCGGCGTTTTTTACGGTCTGGGCCTGATAGGCCCTGAACGCGGGGCTGAGCGCCTCCTTGAAGCAGACAGCCTTGGCGGCGATAATATGCATCAGCGGGCCGCCCTGGGTGCCGGGGAAAACGGCGCTGTCTATCTTCTTTTTAAGCGCTTCCCCGCATAGGATCATGGCTCCCCTGGGGCCCCGGAGCGTTTTATGGGTGGTAGTCGTCACTACATGGGCATAAGGCACGGGGCTCGGATGCACCCCGGCGGCCACAAGGCCCGCAATATGGGCCATGTCCACCATCAGATAGGCCCCCACCGCGTCGGCAATTTCTCTCATCCGCTTGAAGTCGATAAATCTGGGATAGGCGCTGGCTCCGGCGATGATTAATTTGGGCCGGCACTCTTCCGCTTTTTGGAGAAGGGCCTCATAGTCGATTGTCTCGCTGTCTTTGTCAACGCCGTAGAAGCATGCGTTAAAATATTTTCCGGAGATGGAGGCTCTGGCGCCGTGGGTCAGGTGACCTCCGTGACTCAAATCCATGCCGAGAATGGTATCCCCCGGCTGGAGCAGGGCCAGGTACACGGCAATATTGGCCTGGGAGCCGGAGTGGGGCTGGACATTGGCGTGCTCCGCGCCGAAAAGGGCTTTGGCCCGCTCGATGGCCAGGTTTTCTATCTCGTCCACATACCGGCAGCCGCCGTAGTATCTGGCCGCCGGGTAGCCCTCGGCATATTTATTGGTCAGGTGGCTGCCCATGGCCTCCATAACGGCAGGGCTGACGAAGTTCTCGGAAGCAATAAGCTCGATATGATCCCTCTGGCGTTCAAGCTCGCGCATCATGGCGTCGTAAACTTCCCTGTCCTGCTGTCTGATTACATCGTAGCTCATTGCTTATCCTCCGCGTTATTTATATTAAGTAAAAAAACCGGACCGCGTCAAAGCCTGCGGCTGTAATTCTGCGTGCGGTGAAGAATCCCGTTCCCGGGCACAACCCGGTTTTTGGCTCCTCCGGCCGCTTTGTTTCCTCAGAATGACAGCTTCGCCCTGCACGCCGTCTGAAATTGCCGGGTGCGCACCCGGCCAACGGGATTATTATAATACAAGCGGCCCCCCTTTTCAATCGTGCTTATGACTGAAAAATCGCCCGCTTTTTTCCCGCTCTTGAAGCTTTGTCCCAAAGGTGGTATTCTCTTTATATGGATTTTACAAAATAATTTTTCGGAGGTACAAGCCATGAAAAAATTTTTTAAGGTTCTCATGTGGCTGGTTCTGACCCTGGCGGCGCTGCTCTGCGCCTTGGTACTGTTTCTGACAGTGACGGAATTTCGCCCCGCGCCGGTGGAGGCGCTTGACATTACCGCCGCCGAAGGCGGAAGTCTGAAAATAAGGGCCGGGGAGGATCTCTCCCTGCTCTCCTGGAACATCGGCTATGCCGGTCTGGGCGCGGACTCCGATTTTTTCATGGACGGAGGCCAAAATGTCAAGCCTGCCGACAAAGCCAAGGTCCAAAGCTATCTTGAGGGGATAGACAAATATCTGGCCTCAAGCGGCGTGGAAATCGTAATGCTTCAGGAAGTGGATGTAAATTCCGCCAGAACCTATGGCATTGATCAGGCCCGGCGGCTTGCCATGGCAAATTCCGCCCACGCACTGAACTATTCCTGTGCCTTTGTCCCCTTCCCCTGGCCCCCCATCGGCCGGGTCAACAGCGGGCTTCTCACGACAACGGATTACGAAATTGCGCGCGCTGAGCGCGTTTCTCTGCCCTGCCCTTTTTCCTGGCCTGTCAGCACCGCAAATCTCAAGCGCTGCCTGCTCGTGAGTTATCTGCCCATCGAGGACAGTGACAAACAGCTCGTGCTTATCAACCTGCACCTTGAGGCCTATGACGACGGAGAAGGCAAGATCGCCCAGACAAAACAGCTCCGGGATTTCATAGAGAGTGAATATGAAAAAGGCAACTATGTCATCGCCGGCGGGGACTTTAACCAGATTTTTCCCGGCAGCCTCGAATATTATCCCAACATTCACCCCGAGCTCTGGATACCCGGCCGCCTGGATGACAGCTTTCTGCCCCAGAACTGCGTCTGGGCCTATGACTGCTCCGCCCCCACCTGCCGCTTGCTGAACCGGCCCTACGACCCGGCTGAGGATGAGACGACCCAGTTTTATGTAATAGACGGCTTTATTATCTCCCCAAATGTGAGGCTGGACGGCGTTGAGACCGTGAACCTGGGCTTTGAAAATTCGGACCACAACCCGGTGAAGCTGAGCGTGAGCTTGGATTAATCCCCGGCCTTTTCCCCGGCCCTGTCGGCCAGGATAAAGAACAGTGCCCCCAGGGCGAACATAAAGGCCAGCGCCCCCACGCCCAGATTCACGCTGCCCGCTGCCTGGCTCACAAAAGAAACGGTAAAGGTGCCCAGAAAGGAGGCGCCTTTTCCGCAGATATCATAGAGGCCGAAATACTCGCCGGACTTTTCCGGGGGAATGATGCGGGCAAAATAGGAGCGGGACAAAGACTGGATTGCCCCCTGGAACAGGCCCACACAGATGGCCAGCACCCAGAACTGGTATTGTTCCTTCAGGCCCATGCCATAGAGTGTTATGGCAAAATAGGCTCCAATACATATAAGTATCAGCTTGCGGTTGGAAAACCGCTCTGTGAGCCTGCCGAAAATAAGGGCAGCCGGGAAGGCTACGATTTGGGTCACAAGCAGGGCCAGCAGAAGCCCCGTGGAATCCAGGCCCAGAGCCGTGCCGTAAACAGTGGCCATGTCGATGATGGTATAAACGCCGTCTATATAAAAGAAGAAAGCCACGAGAAACAGCAGCACCTGCCTGTTGCCCGCTAGTTCCGAGAACACCCGGCCCAGGCGGCGGAATGTTTCCGCCGCAGGATTGCTCACAGCGGGGACAAAGTGCTTCTGCTCATAGACCCGCAGCAGCGGCAGAGTCAGCAGCAGCCACCATACCGCCACCAGCAGAAAGGCCAGGAACATGGCCAGCCGCTGGGAGAGGCCGATATAATCATAGCCCAACACCAGCACCAGAGCCAGCAGGAAGGGCACGCAGCTTCCGATATAGCCCCAGGCGTAGCCGTTGGCCGAGACCTTGTCCATGCGCTCGGGGTCCGTTACATCGGGGAGCATGGAGTCATAAAACACAAGGCTCACGGAATAGGCGGACTTGGCAATGACAAAAACCACAAGAAACCAGAGCCAGGAGCTTACCATGCCCAGGCACACACAGCCCAGCATACCCACCAGCACCGAAATCGAAAACAGTTTCCTCTTCCAACCGGGGAAATCCGAAACCGTGCCCAGTATGGGGCCGCATACGGCCACGATCAGGGTGGCGATGGAGGTAGCGTAGCCCCAGTAGGCCAGATAGTCAATGTCCGAAAGGCCCTGCCCGCCGGCAAGCGCATTGAAGTAGATGGGCATAATGGTAGTCACCAGCAGGGTAAAGGCGGAGTTGCCCACATCGTAGAGCACCCATTTGCGCTCGGCGGGCCGCAGTTTAAACTTCATATGCAAGTTCCTCCTCATATTTAAGCACCGGCAGCTTTTCCCATCCCGGCGCTGGGCCAAAGGTGAATTTCATCGCCTCCGGCAGGGGAAGCGTTTCGTCCTCAAGGCAGCGCATATATTCTGCCGCCAGTTCGGTGCACTGTTTTTCCGCCTTGGCCATCAGCTTTTTCAGTCTCAGGCAGCTGTCCGCGCAGCGGGGGTCCGGCTCCAGCTTCACCATGAGCCCCCGCATCTCAATGTCGTTCCCCGTCAGTTTCAGGAGCCCCGTCACAAAATCTCTCTGCCAACGATGGGGAACAAGGAGAAGCCTGTTATAAAAAATCATGCCGCGCAGGGCCTTGTCCGTCTCCCCGGCAGTCACGCCGGGGAAAAAGGGCGCGATAAGCGCCGCGTTTTCTTTGCCCGGATGAATATGACCCGTGAGCACATGGCGCAGGGGGTCCAGCCCGTCGTCCACCATGAGGCTCCGGTCAAACTCCACCTCTATTTCGCTGTGGCTCACCCCCTCCCGGATTTTCCGCTCCACATAGCCGTGGCAGGCCAGATCCAGGGCAAAGTGGCAGATAAAGCCCAGCAAATACGCGCGCTGATCCGCCCGAATCGACTCATCCGAGCGGTGTACCAGCTCTGCCGCCGGGCCGAAGAAAGCCGCCGCAGGCTTCTCATGCTGGCCAAAGCCCACAGCGCTGACCGGGTTTGGCTTCAGGGGACGATAATAAAACAGAATGTCCGGGCCATGCAGCCCAATGAGGAAAAGCTCTATATTTGCCCCGGCCGCCTGCCGAAGCTCCTTCGGCCAGCTTGCCAGCAGGCTGCGGCCGAATACCAGATGCGCGTATGTTGATGGCATGGCGCGTCTCCTTGTATTTCATAATTTTTTACTCTGCTTTTATTATAACACGCTTTTCCTCCATTTTTCCCCCCGAATAAGGTAAGACCTTTGCAAAAACTATGTATACTTTTATTCAGAATTATGGTAATTTGCAAAAAGCCCTCCGGCTCAGCATGTTTGAACCGGAGGGCTTCCAGCTTGTCAAAAAG
>ERZ1026966.589-NODE-589-length-17197-cov-10.090655_pt1 | contig 17197 bp, 9 predicted proteins | sample MGYA00519296_ERZ1026966 | MGnify/ENA primary metagenome ERZ1026966 (study PRJEB26926, sample SAMN06164478) | human gut metagenome | biome: ENVO:00009003; feature: ENVO:2100002; material: ENVO:00002003 | host: Homo sapiens | place: USA | collected 2012 ... | reverse complement strand
TCTTAATTTATTAATCCAAAAATGAATCTATGAAAAGATTACACAAAACTATGAATCGAATTGTCGGAGTGCTTTTAATGGCACTTATGATGGTTCCAAGTGGTTTGAAAGCTGAGACGGCAGAAATGCTTCAAACTTCTAAAATTACGGGTGTAGTAATTGACGATTTCGGCGAGCCGATAATCGGTGCTACTGTTCGTGTGAAGAATGCACAGAATGGCGCTGTAACAGATGTTAATGGACGTTACTCTGTAAATGCTACTAAAAATGCGACATTGGTTTTTTCTTTTATTGGCTATAGAACACAAGAGGTAGCTGTTAAGGGTAGGACTACTGTTAATGTAACTTTGAAAGAGGACAGCCAAATGTTGGAAGAAACAGTTGTTATTGGTTATGGTGCTGTTCCTAAAAGAGATTTAACGGGATCTGTATCTTCTTTAAAGAGCGAAGATTTGCTGAAAACAAACCCTGTGAGTGTGAATCAAGGTTTGCAAGGCAAAATGGCAGGTGTAAATGTGTCCCAGTCTGACGGAGCCCCGGGTGCCGGTATAAATATCCAAATTCGTGGTGCCAATTCGTTTACTACCAGTACAGAGCCTTTGTATGTAGTCGACGGTATGCCGTATTCTATGGGTGAAGGACGTACAACGGATTATGGTATGAAACAGAGTAATAATCCATTGAGTACCATTAGTCCACAAGATATATTATCTATTGAAGTTTTAAAAGATGCATCTGCTACCGCTATTTATGGTTCTCGTGCTGCCAATGGTGTTGTGCTTATTACTACTAAATCCGGTGCTGAGGGAAAGGCAAAAGTTCAGCTTTCTGCTAACCTTAGCATCTCTAATCCGGTAAAACGTATTGATGTGCTCGATGCTTGTGATTACGCTTTGTACCGTAATGAACGTATCACGAATGGTCTCTTGTATGACGGTTACTCTGAGGCAGACAGCCAATTGGAATATCCTTTGGTGGGATATTGGGCTCCGGTGAAAGCTCCGGATCCTATTACAGGAGAAATGGTTGTAGTAGGTCAGGAGTATAAGCCAAGTCCATGGGATTACCGGAAGGGTTTTGTCGAAAAAGAAGGAGGACCGGTACGTTATGGAACAAATTGGCAGGATGAAATTTTTCAGACAGCAATAAGCCAAGATTATAATGTTACAGTATCGGGTGGTGATAAGAAAGGTAACTATATGTATTCCGGTGGTTATACTGACCAGCAGGGTGTGATTGTTAATTCTTATTATAGACGTTATACAGCGAGAGCTAACAACAGCCGTAAAATCAATGATTTTTTAGAGTTAGGTACTAACATCAGTTTTGCAACTTCCGATAATCGTTTGGCACGTACCAATAGTGAAACGTATGGTGTAATTCCTGCAGCTATTTCGTTTAATCCTACTCGTCCGGTATTCGATCCCAATAAAGACTCTGGCTTTTCGGAAGATTTCTCTACCGGTTTGGCTAATCCTTATTTGACTGTACATACGGAGAAGAATATCCAAGAGACGTTGAATGTATTTATCTCAAGCTTTGGTGAATTGAAGTTTACCGACTGGTTGAAATTCCGTCAGAATTTTGGTTACGGTTATAGCTATTATGAACGTAATACCTATAATAACCGTTGGACCGGTGCGGGTATAGCTCCTACAAATGGTTATGCAACGAAGTCAGATGATGCTTATGAAAGCATTTCGACAGAGTCTTTGTTGACTTTCAACAAGAAGTTTGGAGTTCATGGCATTAATGCTGTGCTTGGTATGACTTATGAAAACAGCATGTGGCATAGTAAGTGGATGGCTGCATCTAATTTCCCGAACGATATGACTGAAGACAACGTCATTGAAGCAGGAACTAAGGACCGTCGTATGGAAAGTAGTCGTGGAAAGTCTCAGCTGATGTCCTATCTGTTCAGAGCCAATTATAATTTGCTGGACCGTTATTTATTCACTTTTTCTATGCGTCGTGACGGTTCCAGTAAATTGTCAGAGTTAAATCGTTGGAATAACTTCTATTCGGGAGCCGTTGCTTGGCGTTTGTCTGATGAGTCTTTTGTAAAGCAGCTGAATTTCTTCGATGACTTGAAATTGCGTGTCAGTGCCGGACAGACCGGAGGTCAGGGGGTCAGTGCCTATGCTACCCGTTCCCGTTTTGTTGTTTCTAACTACGGTATGGGTGGTTCATTGCAGAGTGGTATGGCAGAATCCCGCTGGGGAGGACCTGCAGCAGCTCTTCTGAAATGGGAGACAACCAATCAGTTTGACATAGGTTTGGACATTGCTTTCTTGAATAACCGTGTTAATTTGACAGTAGATGCCTATTATAAGAAGACAAAAGACCTATTGTTGGATAAGCTTATTCCTATGAGTTCCGGTTTTAGCCGTATTCAGGCAAACTATGGTAATGTAACAAATAAAGGGTTGGAAATTTCCGGTCATTTCATTCCTGTAAAGGCACGTAATTTCTTGTGGTCTATAGATGCCAATATTTCATTCAACCGTAATAAGGTGGGTGGTTTGGATGCCGACCAATATTCTGATGTGGCTTGGGGTATTGAGAACATGTTCTTGGTACGTAATGGTGAGCCTATCGGTACTCTATATGGGTATGTGGAAGATGGCTTTTATGACAATGAGGCCGAAGTCCGTGCAGATCCGTTGTATAGAAATGAGACGGACTCTAAGGTTAAAAGCATGGTAGGTGAAGTGAAATACAAGAATCTTGATGACGATCCTGTAATTGATAATCGAGACCGTCAGATTATAGGTAATACCAACCCGGATTACCAATATGGTATAACCAATACATTGGAATGGAAGAACTGGACATTCAGTTTCTTCTTGCAGGGTACACAAGGTAATGACGTGTTGAATGTCAATCTTAAGAAATTTGATATGGCCAGCGTGGATAATATGCCTTATTTTATTTATAACAATCGTTGGACTGCCGAAAATAGGGCAAATGCCAAATGGCCGCGTGCCAATAGAACCAGTACACGTTTTATGAGGGCATCTGACCGTTACATTGAGGATGGATCTTACTTGCGTTGCAAGAATGTCAGCTTGAGCTACCGTTTCCGCCATCCGATGAAGTTTGTGGAGAGTATTAATTTGGTTGCCAGCGTTTCCAATCTATTTACAATTTCCGGTTATAGTTGGATGGACCCTGATGTGAATTCATTTGGTAGTGACCCTAAACGCAGAGGTGTGGATATGGCTTCTTATCCAAGTGCCCGTACATTTAATTTTGGTGTTCAAATTGGATTTTAAATAATGATGACTATGAAATTTAAGAATATATTAATGGCATTGGGCTTAGGCTCCATGTTGATGACTTCTTGTACGTTGGATGAAGAAGTATATACATTTATTTCAGGTGAAGACTTGTCTGCTGATGGTGAGTATGAACTGTTGGTAAATGGCGCTTACCAACCGTTGGCCTGGATGTTTGAATGGGGTAGTTATGATTCTGCTACTAATTATGATAATGACTATCAGACAGGGCCGGGTTGGGCTTTTAAAGAAACCGGTACCGGTAACTTTTATAACAATGGTAGTATAAATAATGTGTTTGCATATTATTCAACCGCCATTCATCGTGCCAATTACCACTATTATCTGATTGACAAGATGACCAATGTACCTGAGAAAGCCAAGAATAATGCGTTGGGTGAACTTCGTTTTCTCAAGGCATGGTCGGAGTTTGAATTAGTACGTCGTTTTGGTGGTATTCCTTTGTTTAAAACTTCTATTGGTGAAGGTAACAGCAGTTACCAGCCCAGAGCTTCCGTCAAGGAAGTGTATGAGGACATTATAGCCAATTTAAAGGAGGCTGAAACGTTGCTGATGCCTCGTACAGACTCGGATTATAAGAAAGGGCATGTATTTCGTGCGTCAGCCAAGTCGCTGTTGGCTTTAGTCTATGCTACGATTGGTTCTGCTTCGATGGAGAGTGGCAAAGTCATGGTAAAGGGTGGTCCCGGCAAGGTTACGAATCCGGATGGAACAGAATCGGCATTGATGCCTCAGGAAATCTGGCATAACAAGATTCGTCTTCCGGGATATGAAGAGTTCAATTCTCAGGAGTATTACAAACTGGCCAAAGAGAAAGCAGCCGAAGTGATTGCAGAAGGAGAGTGTGTGTTGGCTTCTAGTCAGAAAGAATTATGGAAAATCGACAATAAGAACGGGCCGGAATTCCTGTTTACATTACAGACTTATCCCGAAGGGGATAATCTTGCCGGAAACTATATCAGCGAATCGTATTACGGCTATTGGAAAGAGGATAGAACTCTGGGTTCTGGTTATTATACTTATCGCGATCACTGGCTACAGATGTTCGATGATTGGAAAGATGAACGTATTACATGGGGCATTCTGCACCGTTACCCCGATTCTTATAACGAAGAACTGGGCATTTATACCTGGCGTTACTACCCGTTGCGTGACAGTGTATACGTGAACCGTGAAGAGGCTCCGTATGCCGACCAGGGTATTGGAGCTTATCAGAAGACCGACCAGCCTACGTATGGTGCTTATTACGGTTCTCGTTTTACTAAGTTTACGGCAGTGACGGGTGAAATTGACGGTAATCGTAAAGACTTTAACTGGCCTTTTATGCGTTACGCAGAAGTGCTGTTACTGTATGCGGAAGCTGATAATGAATTGAATGGACCTACCCAAGATGCATTCTCTAAGATTGAATTGTTGAATAAGCGTAACAATAGTACGCTGGTAAGCAAGCGTCATGAGAAGATTCCGTTTACGAAAGAAACTTTCCGTTCGTTTATCTTGGAAGAGCGTGCTAAAGAGTTTGCAGTTGAGGGGAATCGTCGTACCGATTTGATTCGTTGGGGTATTTATTTATCGGTAATGAATGCTATCGGTATGGATGAAAACGGTAATTTGAAGAGACGTGAGGAGAAGCATTGGCTGATGCCCCTTCCGCCCGATGAAATTAACGGTAACCCTTATATTGAGAAAAATAATCCCGGATGGTAATCCTATTTATTAACTATATGATGAAAAATACAATGAAAAAGATATTGAGTTTTAGGAAGATGTATCTCGTCGGTGCTCTTCTTATGGGAATTTCTTGGACATCTTGCTCTGACGATAACGGAGTTGCACTTCCTATTGAACTGACCAATGTGACCACCATTGCTGATATGAATACCACCATTGAAGAAGCTGCTTTGGGGGATTTTATAGCTGTTCATGGAACCGGTTTGGATGTTCATAATATCGATTCTATTTTGATTGATGACATTAAGCTGGATATGCAAGAGGTATATACAGAAGATGATATTCTGTTTATAAAGATACCGGTAAAGCTGGCAACCAAGAAAACCGATAAAATAAGTATTTATAATACGGCCGGTTGTTTTGAAATTCCTTTTAAAACGGTAGCGCCCAATTTAAAGCTTTCCCGCATGTTCAATGAATATACGGCACCGGGTGATACGATTATGATTTATGGAGATTTCTTCAACCTCTATGAAATAGATTCGCTCAATGCTGTTGTCGATTTCAATGGAAAGGTATCTCCGGTCATTAAATCGGCTAATAATTATCTGACTGCTAAAGTACCGGTTGATGTAGATAAGAACATAAAAATTAAAGTGAAAGGGGTGAAGTATAATGTTGAGGCGGTATGCCCCGGACGTTACTACGATTGTGATTTTATGATTATGGATTTTGACGAATATTTGCCCAGTTCTATGACAAATGTGGTGACTGATGAGAAAGATCCACAACGGTTGAGCGGTAACTTCTTGAGAATAGATGATAAATCTGAATATAGCTCTTGGTGGTATATTGCAGAAAGAGGCGATATACCTTATACTGATGATATGTTAGGACTTGAATCATGTAAGAATTATGTGGTGAAATGTGAATTCCGCACATCCAATCAATTCATCAAGGACAGAATAAGGTTCTGTAATTATCTTTATTGGGCTGCTCCCACATGCGATTGGGTTGCTACAGACTTTAATATACAGAACTTCAACCGTTGGGAGACAATTACGTTGCCGTTTAATGTATATTTGTCAGAGGATTATCCGGACTACCATCCAGGTTCGTACACAAGCTTCAATATGCGTTTGGAGATAGATCCTGAGATAGCCCGTAATTTTGCATTCGATAATATTCGTATTTGTAGAAAAGGCGATTGATTGATGTGGTAATTGATCATTACGGATAATGGCCGCTTTTGGGGATTCGCGAATTGTGTTCCGAAGTGAACGCTATTCAGTCGTATACTGATTATAGCCCCTCTCAGAGTGTGCCCTGGAGGGGCTTTTTAAAAACATCGCATGCTGGTAGGGATTATTTACAATAAATTGGATCTTGCAGGCGAGTATAATCTCACTTGATTTTACAAAAAACACAAAGAAATGAAAATTAAAAAATGTGCAGCACTTATGGCTGCAATGTTGATGGGCGCTTGGAGCTTGCAGTCTTGCGACAACGGGCCTACTAAAGAAGTGTGGCTGGATGAATTCGGTCAAGATTCCTGTTATGTTCAGGACTGGGGAATGCTTGAAGTCAACCGTTCCGTAGTACATACTCCGCTTACAGTGAATGGAGTTGTTTATGAACGTGGACTTGGTGCCCATTCCATCAGCCGCCTGCTGTACGATTTGGATGGAAAGGCCGTTTCGATCTCCGGTTTGGCAGGAGCTGATGACAAGAACTTGTTTGCAGGCAAACTTCAGTTCAAGATTCTCGGTGACAAGAAGGAACTCTGGAAGAGTGGAGTGATGCAGAAAGGAGACCCAGTAAAAGAGTTTAATGTAAACCTGAAAGGGGTGGACAAAGTGCTGCTATTGGTAGAAGAATGTGGTGACGGCATTATGTACGACCATGCCGACTGGCTCAATGTGAAGATAACGACTCGTGGCGATGTGAAACCTGTTCCTGCGTGGGCAAAACCGGTGGCAAAGGAGAAGTATATCCTTACGCCTCCTGCTCCCGAAAGTCCGGTCATCAACAATCCGCTGGTCTATGGCGCACGTCCGGGTAATCCGTTCCTATGGTCTGTGATGGCTACCGGCAACCGCCCCATGAAGTTTGAGGCCGAAGGGCTTCCGGCTGGTGTGAAATTGGATGCTGTTACCGGTCGCATTACGGGTAAAGCCACAGTAGAGGGAGAGTATAAGGTAACGCTCAAAGCCACCAATGACAAAGGTACGGCCCAGAAAGAGGTAACTGTTAAAATAGGAGATGCCATAGCCTTGACTCCTTCTATGGGATGGAACAGTTGGAACTGTTGGGGGCTTTCTGTGAACGACGAGAAAGTGCGTGACGCAGCCCGCATGATGAACGAAAAACTGCATGCCTACGGATGGGAATACGTGAATATAGATGATGGTTGGGAAGCTGCGTCGCGTACCAAGCAGGGCGAGATACTTTCAAACGATAAATTCCCCGATTTCAAGGCATTGACAGACTATATTCATGGATTGGGCTTGAAGTTCGGTATTTATTCCTCACCGGGACATATCACTTGTGGCGGACATGTGGGCAGCTACCAGCACGAAGAAATTGATGCCAAGACATGGGAACGCTGGGGAGTGGATTATTTGAAATATGACTATTGCGGATATTTGGAGATAGAAAAAGATTCGGAAGAGAAGACTATTCGGGAACCCTATATCGTGATGCGCAAGGCATTGGATAAGGTGAACCGTGACATTGTTTACTGTGTGGGTTATGGCGCTCCCAATGTGTGGAACTGGGCACCGGAAGCAGGAGGAAACCAATGGCGCACTACTCGCGACATCACGGACGAATGGAATGTTGTGACAGCTATAGGTACTTTCCAGGATGTTTGTGCGGATGCTACGGCTCCGGGCAGAAACAATGACCCCGACATGCTGGTTGTTGGCAAGCTTGGTCAAGGCTGGGGAAGCAAAGTGCACGATTCATATCTTACGGCAGACGAACAGTACTCTCATATTTCTTTGTGGTGCCTTCTTTCTTCTCCTTTGCTCATAGGTTGCGACATGGCAAATATGGACGATTTTACGCTGAATCTGCTGACCAACAACGAAGTGATAGCAGTCAGCCAAGACCCCATGGTGGCTCCCGCCAAGAAGATGATGGTAGAGAACGGCCAAGTATGGAGTAAAAAACTGTACGACGGTTCTTATGCGGTGGGCTTCTTCCATGTAGACCCTTATTTCATTCTTTGGGATCAGGAGGATGCTGAAGCTATGCAGATGAGAGAGTATGCTTTTGATTTTGATTTGAAACAGCTTGGCATTGAAGGAAAAGCAATGGTTCGTGACTTGTGGCGACAGAAAGACTTGGGAGAGGTGAACGGCATCTTCCGGACGGAAGTTCCCTATCACGGTGTCACCTTCGTGAAGATTACTCCTGCAAAATAGCAAACTATAAAATAGAGAGACGAATGAAAAAGTTAATTTTATCTTTGTTTTTTTTATCGGCTTTCACACTTCGGGGTTCTGCACAGTTGCAGGGCCTGGAAGTAGTGAAGGTACCGGAAGCACAGCAGCCTTATTCGGGCGAATATATTTATATCCCCGATGTGGAAGGATATAAAACTCTGAAGTGTGATTTTCATACCCACACCATCTTCTCCGATGGAGATATAAAACCTGAAAATCGGGTGTGGGAAGCTGCTATTCGCGGGCTGGATGTGATAGCCATTACCGACCATATAGAATATCGCCCCAATAAAGACTATATCAAGGCCGACCATAACGAATCTTACAAAAGGGCAAAGACTGTAGAGAAAGCTTCCAATCTGATAGTAATTCAGGGAGCCGAGATAACCCGTTCCAAGCCGATAGGGCACATCAATGCTCTCTTCTTGACGGATGCCAATGCGCTGGACGTGGAAGATCCTCTGAGAGCTGTTGACAACGCTTTGGAGCAAGGGGCCTTCATTATGTGGAATCATCCGGGTGGCCTAACGACACAAGCACTTTATATAATGTCCATAAAGATTTGATTAAGCAAAAAAAGATACATGGAATAGAGGTGGTGAACGGCTTTGAGTACTATCCGAAAGCTTTTAATTACTGTAAGGAATACGGCCTGACATATATGGGAAATACCGATATACATGGCGTTTATAAGCAAACGTATCGTACGGACAAACAAAGTGGACCGATGACGATTGTATTTGCCAAAGAACGTTCTCAGGAAGGAGTGAAAGAAGCTCTCCTTGCCGGGCGTTCGGTAGTGAAGTTCGGGGATATACTGATAGGCTCTGAGAAGAACCTGCTATCTCTGGTCAAGGCGTGCCTCTCTTATGAAGTGAAGGAGGTGAAAGGCAATCAGGCTCTGGTGAAAGTGACGAACAAGTCGACATTGAACTTTGAAATTCTACTGGACAACAAGGCTGGTACTATCCTTGGCAATGCTACAGTAGAGATTAAGGTAAGGCTGGATGATAAAGTAAAGTTTACTACTACACACATCACGGATGATAGCCGGTTGGTGATTGATATAGCATCATTGCGATAGTGGTTTTATAAGACCGATAATCTGATATTTAAGGAACCATTGATTTTGTGTTTTATAATAACTGAAGTTTCTCAAATTTTTCAGATTGTTGATGAACTGTTGTATCTTAATGCTCTCTCTCGGAGGAAGAGCGTTGAGATTGTTTTGAAAGCGCAAAGGTAACTTGCGAAACTTGAAATATTTAATTATTCCTTGAAAAACAATTGTATTATGAAAAACAGATTTTTATGTTTATTATTTGTAGTTTGCACTGTCATTTCTGCCCGTGCAAACAGTACCGATTCTTTGGCTTTGACTCCTCCTATGGGGTGGAATAGTTGGAATTGCTTCAGTTGTAACATTAATGAAAAACAGATTCGTGAGATTGCAGACTTGATGGTGTCTACCGGCATGAAGGATGCAGGATATGAGTATCTCAATATAGATGATTGTTGGCAGGTAGGCCGGGATAATGAAGGAAACATTCTGGTTGATGAAAAGAATTTTCCTTCCGGCATCAAGGCTTTGGCAGATTACATACACTCCAAAGGACTTAAATTCGGTATTTATTCATGTGCGGGAACGCTGACTTGTGCCGGACGACCGGGAAGCCGTGGCTATCAGTTTCAGGATGCACGCACTTATGCGGAATGGGGAGTGGATTATTTGAAGTATGACTGGTGTTTTGATGAAGGCCAGAATCCTCAAGCTGCCTACAAAACAATGAGTGATGCCCTGAAGGCTTCCGGGCGTCCTATCGTATTCTCTATTTGCGAGTGGGGAAACAGCCAGCCTTGGACATGGGCAAAAGGCATCGGACATCTTTGGAGGACTACCGGTGACATTATCAATGCTTTTAAAGGTATTAATTATTGGGGAGGATGCGGTGTCGTAGAAATCATTGACAAGAATGCCGACTTGCACAAATACGCCGGACCGGGACATTGGAACGACCCGGACATGCTTCAGGTGGGTAATGGTGTGCTGACGATGGAAGAGAATCGCTCTCATTTCACGATGTGGTGTATGCTTGCTGCCCCTTTGCTCGCGGGTAATGATATTCGTAAAATGGACAAGGAGACACTTGGAATTTTGACAAATAAAGAAGTGATTGCAGTAAATCAGGACAAGCTTGGCAAACAAGGTGGACGATACATGAAAGTGGGTGAGCATGAAATTTGGGTGAAGCAGTTGTCCAATGGTGAAGCCGCAGTATGTTTCTTTAACCGCGATGAACAACCCTGGAATGTGGAAACCGTTTTGCAGAAAGAAAACCTCTCTTTTGCAGATGTCCGCTTCTGGGAGAAAGAATACAAAGTACGCGACTTATGGAAACATAAGGACATCGGAAGTACCAAGGATAAGATGCAGTTTGATATTCCTGCACACGGTGTCGTGTTGCTGAAGTTGACTCCTAAACAGTAATGATAGATTTAGAAACCATTAATAAAAAAATATGAAGAACATGCATTATGCATCTGTGAAGTGGATTTGCTTTCTGCTTTTCGTGGTAGTAGGAAAGGTGGCGATGGCCGAAGGTATCACTTCGCCTGATGGAAATCTCCGTCTTGAGTTTACCGTAAATGCTTTGGGAGAGCCGGTCTATCAGTTGTTTTACAAAGAGAAAGCCGTGGTTAATCCATCGAAACTGGGCTTGGAATTGGTGGGTGACCCGGGCTTGATGAATGGTTTTACACTTGTGGAAGCCGGGGCTTCAACTTTCGATGAAACATGGAAACCTGTGTGGGGAGAAGTGTCGCAGATACGGAATCATTACAATGAGCTGGCTGTGACGTTGGACCAGAAGGAGCAGAACCGCCATATCGTTATCCGTTTCCGTCTTTACGATGACGGTTTGGGATTCCGTTATGAGTTTCCTTTACAAAGAACTCTGCACTATTTTACGGTAAAAGAGGAGTATACCCAGTTTGCCATGACCGGAGACCATACCGCTTTCTGGATTCCCGGTGACTATGACACGCAGGAGTATGACTATACAGAGTCCCGTTTGTCCGAAATTCGCGGTTTAATGGATAAGGCGGTGACGGTGAATGCTTCCCAGTTCGTTTTCTCGCCCACGGGTGTGCAAACCTCCTTGCAGATGAGGACGGACGATGGTCTATACATCAACTTGCATGAAGCGGCTTTGGTGGACTATTCTTGTATGCATCTCAATCTGGATGAAAAGAACTTGGTTTTTGAATCGTGGTTGACCCCGGATGTTTTGGGAAACAAGGCATATATGCAAGCTCCCGGGAAGACTCCGTGGCGTACCATCATGGTGAGCGATGACGCCCGTGATATGCTTGCCTCCAAACTTACCTTGAACCTGAACGAACCTTGTGCCTATGAAGATGTTTCGTGGATTAAACCGGTGAAGTATGTAGGCGTATGGTGGGAGATGATTACCGGTCAGAAGTCGTGGAGTTATACAGATGAACTGATTGCCATGCGTTTTGGAGAAAACGACTATACGAAAATCAAGCCGAACGGTCGGCATGGAGCCACTAATGAAAGAGTGAAACGCTATATAGATTTTGCCGCCGAACATGGTTTCGACCAAGTATTGGTAGAAGGCTGGAATGAAGGATGGGAAAGCTGGGGTGGAAGTTCGCGCGATTTTGTGTTCGACTTTGTGACTGCCTATCCCGACTTTGACGTGAAGATGCTGAATGCCTATGCACACAGTAAAGGGGTCAGGCTGATGATGCATCATGAGTCTTCTGCTTCGGTACGCAATTATGAACGTCATCTGGACAAAGCCTATCAGTTTATGGCGGATAATGGCTATAACTCTGTAAAGAGTGGTTATGTGGGCGATATAATTCCTCGCGGAGAACATCACTATGGACAATGGATGAACAATCATTACCTCTATGCCATACAAAAAGCTGCCGAATATAAGATTTGTGTGAATGCGCACGAGGCAGTACGTCCTACAGGTTTGTGCCGCACCTATCCCAACTTGATTGGCAATGAATCAGCCCGTGGCACGGAATTCGAGCCTTATGACGGCAACAAGCCTTCCCACACTACTGTGCTCCCCTTCACTCGCTTGATAGGTGGTCCGATGGATTATACCCCGGGCATCTTTGACATTTATCTGAATTTTATGAATCATGACAATCACGGGCAGATTCATTCCACGCTGGCAAAGCAACTGGCATTATACGTCACCCTCTACAGCCCACTGCAGATGGCTGCCGATTTGCCGGAGAATTATGAACCCCATTTGGATGCTTTCCAGTTCATCAAGGACGTAGCAGTAGACTGGGACGACAGTAAGTACCTTGAAGCGGAGCCGGGAGACTATATTACCGTGGCCCGTAAAGCCAAGGGTACGGAGAATTGGTTTGTGGGAGGCATCACCGATGAGCATGCACGCACTTCAGCTTTTGTTCTCGACTTCCTGGAGCCGGGCAAGCAGTACATAGCCACGCTTTATGCCGATGCCAAAGATGCTGATTTTGAAAAAAATGCTACCGCTTATCAGATTAAGAAGGGCATCGTGACGAGCAAGAACAAGATGAATGTGAAGCTGGCACGTAGCGGTGGATTTGCCTTGAGCCTGATAGAAGCTACACCGGAAAATATGGAAGGAGTGAAGAAATGGAAATAAGTTGATTGTTAGATACCATTTTTTATCATTGCTAAAACAAGAATGCCTCTGAAAACACTGAAACAGAAGATACTGTTAGTCCTCTTGCTATTTTGGCGCGAAAGGTGAATCATAAAGGAACGCTTTTTGTCGAGTTGCCATCCTCTGTTTGATGTGACGGGCACTTTCAATAATCCGGGACCGCTGGGCGGGTATCTTGTTGTGGGACTGGTTGTTGCTGTTTTATTGTATGCTTTCTCTTTTGAAAAGGAATACATGTTCTATCAGGCGGATTATTTCAGAAATCATCCTCAATTCGCTTTTCTGGATGTAGCTGACAACGTGACTTATCCCTATAATGAACTGTTGCATATTGCAGTGGAAACCGGAATGTGCGGGCTTGTATTGTTCCTGCTGGGGTGTCACCGTTTGTCTTTTCTGATGAAAGGACATTGAAAGCCGCATTGGCTGCTTGGCTGATATTCGCCATGTTTTCATATCCGGTCAATGTGGTACCACTTATGATGGACTTTGCATTGTTCATAGAATTGCGTCGTGGCAAAACAGTGTCTGTTCTGGATATAAACAGAATTTTGTGTGGAATTGCTGTTGTTCCTCTTATGGGGTTATTGGCGGTGTGTGGCCATGTAATGTTGTTTTTAATGTGAAAAAAGAGTTGTACTTCGTTGGGTTCTACTTTAAACATGCGATTTTTATTCCACTCCATGCATCATCTTCTGTAATTTCTTTGAAAGCAGGAAGAGGATAAGCGATGCCGTGGCAGACATGACGACGAACACCATGAAGAAATCGTACATTGTCTCGATGCGATAACCCAGCAGCGTCTTTACCTTTCCGGCTTCGGGGTAGAGCCCGCTCAGCGTGCCTGCAAACTTATTGGCAGTGGCGGTGGAGAGGTACCATATCCCCATCATCAGCGAGGCGAAGCGGATGGGCGTGAGCTTGTTCACCATGGAGAGTCCGATGGGCGAGAGGCAGATTTCGCCCATGGTATGGATGAAGTAGAGCCCCGTCAGCCAAATGAGACTCACCTTGATGCCCGGCTGAACATCTTTCACCCCAAAGCAGATGACGAGATAGCCCAGTGAAAGCAGTAGCAGGCCGATGGCTTGCTTGGTGGGCGAGGCGGGCTCCATGCCCCGTTTGCCCAGGGCGCCCCATACGCCCGGCATGATGGCGGCAAGTATCACCACAAAGAAGGGGTTGAAGGACTGAATCCAGGAGGCGGGCATTTCCCACCCCAGGATGACGCGGTCGGTCTGCTCGGAGGCGAAAAGCGTGAGCGAGGCGCCTGCCTGCTCGTAGGCCGCCCAGAAGAAAATGACGAAGAAGGCGATGATGTAGATGACGAAGATGCGGTCGCGCTCCGTCTTGGTGAGTGAGCCTTCCAGCAGGATGCTGACGGGAAACACGATGCAGGCGGTGAAGATGCCGATGCTTATCCAATCGCTCCCGAAACACCAGTAGAAGAAACCGGCAAGCGCGATGGCAAGCAGGGCGAGCAGCAGGTAGTTGCGCATGGGCCGTCCGTTGGCGTGGGCACTCTTCCGGGCGGTGTTGTCTGCCTGGGGCCGCTCCTTGCGGGCGTCGGGGATAATGCCGAGGGGCTTGCCATCGGGGCCGATGAGGTACTTGTTTTTCTGGGTTTCGAAGAGGACGACCGTCAGCACGGTGACGATGGCGGCAATGAGGAAGCCCCATCGGAAGTCGTGAGGGTTGCCCGTCTCGCCAAAATAGCCGCAGACCAGCGGGGCGAGGAAGGAACCCACGTTGACACCCATATAGAAGATGGTGTAGGCGGAATCCAGCCGTTTGTCACCCGGCTCGTAGAGCTGCCCCACCAGGGAGGAGACGGTGGGCTTGAAGCAGCCGTTGCCCAATATCAGGAAAGTCAGTCCGCCGTACATCAGCCAATGCGAAAGCTCACGCGCCTCCAGCATCGAGGCACTGGCAAACATCAGGAACTGGCCGACTGCCATCATCATGGCCCCCCAGAAGACGGAACGGCGGATGCCCCAGTATTTGTCGGCGATGTAGCCGCCGATTAAGGGTGTCAGGTACACCAGTCCGGTGTAGCTGCCGTAGATGGAGGCGGCGTGCTCCTTGTCGAAAAGGAGTGCCTGGGTGAGGAACAGAATGAAGATGGCACGCATGCCGTAGTAGCTGAAACGCTCTGCCGTGCTGGTGGCGAAGATAAGGTAAAGACCTTTCGGGTGTCGGGATGTACTCATTGAATATGCTTTTATTGTTTTGGCTTTTATTATATGTTGAGGGTACAAAATTAGTCATTATTTTGCGTAAGTTAATGGGTATAATTAGAAACTTGCCGACAAGCCTGCGGGAACTTGCCGACAAGCTTGTGCAAACTTATCCGTAAGCCTACGCAAACTTAAAACAGAATTTCTGTTTCTGTAAATAAAGCTTTTGTTTATAGAAATAGAGCTTTTGTTTCTAAGAATAAAGGCTTTGTTCTAAGAATCCTTTGCATTGAAGACAACTTTTCCTTACGGAGCAGATATTTTTTCCCGGGGGGCAAAGCAACTTGATAAAAAACGTCTTCTCTTTGTACAGTTGAAATCAAAGCCCTATCTTTGCTCTACGATTTTAAGATAATCCTATTATGAAGATATTTCCTACTACAAGCATCAAGCAACTGGATGCAGATACCATAGAGAATGAACCGATTGCCTCCATCGACTTGATGGAACGTGCCTCACGCGCATTGGCCCGTGCCATTGCCGAGCGTTGGGAGCCGGACACGCCGCTCACCGTTTTTGCCGGACCGGGGAACAACGGTGGCGATGCGCTTGCCCTGGCGCGACTGCTGGCCGGGAAGGGCTACCGGCTCGAGGTGTATCTCTTCAATACGAAAGGGACGCTTTCGCCGGACTGCGAGACGAACAAGGAGCGGCTGGCCGACGTGCCGGGTGTGGACTTCCACGAAGTGACCACCCAGTTTGTACCTCCCGTGCTGACGGCAGACCATGTGGTGATAGACGGTCTCTTCGGCAGCGGTTTGAACAAGGCTCTGAGCGGCGGTTTTGCAGCCGTAGTGAAGTACATCAACGCTTCGCCCGCCACGGTGGTGTCCATCGATATCCCATCGGGACTGATGGGTGAGGACAATACCTACAACGTACATACGAATATCGTCCGTGCCCATCTGACGCTGAGCCTGCAATTGCCGAAACTGGCATTTCTCTTTGCCGAGAACGAGCCGTATGTGGGCGAATGGCAGTTACTGGACATCGGACTCAGCGAGGATGTCATCCATGACATGGAAACGGACTTCTGCCTGCTGGAGCATGAAGATGTGTCTGCCCTGCTGAAGCCGCGCAGCCGGTTTGCCCATAAGGGGAACTTCGGCCGTGCACTGCTGATAGCCGGTTCGCAGGGAATGGCGGGAGCTTCGGTGCTGGCTGCGCGTGCTTGTCTGCGTTCGGGGGTGGGGCTGCTGACGGTGCATGTGCCGTTCTGCAACAACTTCATTGTGCAGACTTCCGTGCCCGAAGCCATGACGGAGCTGGACATCAGCGACACCTGCTTTGCCGCCGCTACTGATACGGACGATTACCAGGCCGTGGCGATAGGTCCGGGACTGGGAAAGGCGGCAGAGACCGAGGCGGCTCTGCTGGAGCAGATAGAGATATGCCAGACTCCGATGGTGGTGGATGCTGATGCCCTGAACTTGCTGGGCGAGAAGCGTAACTATATAGGGCGTCTGCCCAAAGGGAGTATTCTGACTCCGCACCCCAAGGAACTGGAGCGTCTTGTAGGCAAATGCCAGAATTCGTACGAACGCCTGATGAAGGCTCGCGAGCTGGCGAAGAGCGCCGGAGTGCATATCATCTTGAAAGGCGCTTATTCTGCCATTGTCACTCCTGCCGGGAAATGTTTTTTCAACCCTACCGGCAATCCGGGTATGGCAACGGGAGGCAGCGGTGATGTGCTGACGGGAGTGGTGCTTGCCTTGCTTGCCCAAGGCTATGAGCCGGAGAAGGCTGCCTGCCTGGCCACGTATGTGCACGGACTGGCGGGAGATGTTGCCTGCAAGAAGCAGGGGGCAGTGGGGATGACGGTGGGGGTTATAGTTGCC
>ERZ1026966.554-NODE-554-length-17946-cov-4.916438_pt1 | contig 17946 bp, 24 predicted proteins | sample MGYA00519296_ERZ1026966 | MGnify/ENA primary metagenome ERZ1026966 (study PRJEB26926, sample SAMN06164478) | human gut metagenome | biome: ENVO:00009003; feature: ENVO:2100002; material: ENVO:00002003 | host: Homo sapiens | place: USA | collected 2012 ... | reverse complement strand
GAGATCTACACCTCTCTATTCGTCGGCAGCGTCAGATGTGTATAAGAGACAGCGCGCAAGATCGCTGCGCCAGGCGGTATGGGTAAGGTCGGTTACCGTATGCCACACCCGCTCCACCGGGCAGGGGAAATGGACTGTCACTTTGGATACCGCCATACGCTCACCCCTTCTTTGGTTTCTTGTTCAGCTTCAGGCTGACGCCCCGGCGGTCCGCCGCCTCCTGAAGCAGCCCCACGGCGGCGAGGGCCCGTTCCTTGATTGGCTGCTCTCCCGGCTCCGGCCGGCTGCCCAGCGCAGCCATCACAGAGCGTAAATCCTCCAGAGGCAGAAGATAAACCGCCGTGCTGAAAAAGGTCTTGCGGTGGCCATCGTTGTAATGGGCCAGAAGTTCATCCAAAATTGCCCGTTTTTCCCCCAGCTGAGCCAGGTAGGCTTCCAGTCCCAGCTCCCGGGCCTGGGCAATATCCTGCTGCCGGTTTCGGTGAGGGACAAAGGAATCTCCATCGTCGAAACCTTGGTAGCGGAAACAGGGGTACTCCGGGCACTCCCAGCAAAACTGGACGCCGCCGCGCTCCAGGGAGCACCGGGCCATGTCGCAGCTCTGATTGCCTGCTCCGCCGCCGCAGCCGGGACAGTAGCCGCCCAGGTTCATGGCGCACAGCGTGCAGTTGAGCCCACACAGGGAGAAGCGGGTTTCTGTACGGGTAAAGCCTTTCATTCCGTTCCCTCCCTTAGAACCACAGTGCCTGCGCTTCCCGGAACACCGGGGTTTTCCCTTGGGCGTAGGGGTCGTAGCGGTTTTCGTTGCAGCCGAATTCCTGCAAAAAGCAAATCTGTCCCGCCTCATTCCAACGAATGAGGGAGAGCCCGTCAAAGCTCTGGATCACACCATCCGTCATGGCGCACCGGAAGGACCACTCCACCACCGTCTGATTCTCTTTGTGGAAATACTGCCGGATATCCCAGCGCTGTACGGTTCCCCGGGTGTTCCATTCATCAAACCACAGCTTGATCTTCTCTCTGCCGTGATACTCCGGCCCCCAGCTCTCGATGTAGACGGCATCGGGCGCAAAGAGATCCACAATGCCCGTGTCCTGCCCGTCCAGCCACATGGAAAACCACTGCCGGATCCGATCTTCCCGCTGTTTCTCCATTGCATTTTTCATATCCACATTCTCCTGTCGCACCGCTTGGGTAATATCCCGCAGCATCAAATATTCTGTGCCTTTTTCCTCCAGGATCTGAAATCCCACCCGCTCATACAGACGCAGGGCGGGGTTTTCTTTCTGAACAGAGAGGGATACCCGGAGATACCCATTCTCCTGCAGCAAAAGAAGGAGACCGTTCAGCAGCTGTGTCCCGATGCCCAGCCCGCGGTATCCCGGCAGCAATGAGATGGCCAGGGATGGCGTACTGCTGTCGATGTGGCCGCAGTCCTCCATAATACGGCTCCACGCCGCGCCGACGACCGTTCCCTCCGTCTCAGCGACAAGGCAATCGTCGCCGGGCTGTGTGCCGAAGTCTGCAATATAGACCTGCAGCTCCGGCAGATCGACCACCGACCGGGGCGGCGGTTCCGTTCCCTCCGGGAGATAGATGGCCTGATAGAGAAATTCCCGCAGAAGGCCGTATTCATCCGGATGGATTTTGCGAATTTTCGTATAAAGGTTCTTCATCACTCTGTCCTTCTGATCGGGTGCCGGATTCCCGTTTTTAGCCGCTCCGGTTTGCACCGGCGTACATCGCTTAAATAAATCTCGTGGTGGAACCGTCCCTCCCCCAAGTCCTCCTGGTAAGCCTGGGCCTTGGCGTATTCCTCCACAGCGGCCACGGTGACAATACCGGGTGTCTTGGGCGGCAGATAGAATTCCTTGTACTCGTTCTTGTAGTCAAAGGGCATCGTCATTTCCGCCCCTTCTTTTGAGGCCTGCTTTTCAGCGCCTCACAGGTGACGCGCGTAAGCTCCGTCATCCGCTCCCGGTCCTCCACATCTTCCACCAGAAAAGAGTCCTTGGCCCCCTCATAGGGCGGAGCCTTGGTCAGGTCGGGGAACGCCGCTTCGCCCTGCGGGGTGACCTTTACAAAAAACTGGTCGTCACAGATGACGGCAAAAAACACATCGTCGCAGTAAAGGCCGTATTCGCCGAACATCTTCCGGCTGCAAATGGCCCCGGCCTCCCGCAGCTGCTCGGCCACATAGTTCACAAAATCCAGATGAGACGCCATGCTAATCCCTCCCTCGGTAACGGTGGGCCAATGTTTCCGTCAAATCCCCAAGCTGCTTCCGCAATTCTTCCGGTTCCAGCAGCTCCGCCTTGTCTCCGAAGGTCAGAACCCAGCTGAGCACGCTGTCCGCGTCAGGAAAGCCCCCGGTAAAGCGCAGTTTGCCGTCCGGCTCCACGGTGAAGCGATCCGCACCGTACTCCTCTACCAGCCGCCAGCGGCAGGCCGGATCAAAGAGAACGGTGACCTGATACTTGACTGGAAAGACCCGCTCCGGCTCCAGGTTGGGCAACGGCGCGGAACGAGGGGTAAAGGGCTCGCCAGTGGTGGGCTCCGTCATGCGGTTCAATTTGAACAGGCGGAAATCCTCCCGGGTTTGGCACCAGCCCCACACATACCAGGTGGACCAATGAAAAACCAGGCAGTATGGTTCGACTGTGCGCACCGATTCCTCCTTAGGGGAGAAGTAGGTAAAGCGGATGGTGCGGTGCTGCTCGATAGCCCCTTGGATGAGCTCAATTTTCGGCGGCAGGCTGGTCCTGTACCAGGAGGAGAGGTCAATGAGCATGTGGGCGCTGCCGGGCACCAGCCCGCCCGTCCCGGCGGACAGCTTTTCCATCAGCTGCGCATAGCGCCGGGTTCCGCTGACACTGTCCAGGCTCCGCAGTCCCGCCAGGATGGCCTGCATCTCCGGATCGGTGAGCACCGTGCGGTCCACCCGATAGCCCTCCATGATGGAGATGCCGCCGCCCGCGCCCTGGGCGGTGGAGATGGGGACTCCCGCCCGGCCCAAGGACTCGATGTCCCTCTGGATGGTCCGGCGGGACACCTCAAACTGTTCTGCCAGCTCCGGGGCGGTGACCTTCTCCCGCTGGAGCAGGATGGACAGAATGCCGATGAGCCGCTCCATCTTCAAAAGCTCCACCGCCTTTCCTGTTTTTATCTGTATTATATCACAAGAACACGACAACAGTCTGTCATATTTCTTTTCACCTTGTGCTTTTTGTGACCATTTGGTACAATAGGGGCAGCGGAGGGGATGATCATGGGAAAGAGCGTGCCATCTCTGGCCATGAGTGTGGACGGATATATTGCGGACGAGCAGGGCGGAAGAGCAACATCTGGCTCGGCGGCGGTGCGTCCGTGGCCGGGCAGTTGCTGAAAGAGGGCCGCATCGATACGCTGTGGCTGTCGGTAATCCCCACCGTGCTGGGCAAAGGTGTGCGGCTGTTCCCCGAACTGGAACAGGAATTGCCGCTGAAGCTGGTGGGAACGGAACATTACAACAGGATCGTGGATCTGGTATATGAAAAGCGGTGACAAGCAATGGGTGATTCATTTATCAATTTGACGGAAGAAAATCTGGCGCAGGAGCATTTGTGCTGCATCATCCGCAGCAAGAAGCCCCACCCCGGCGTGGAAGCCAAACGGGCTTGGCTGGCCCAGCGGCTGAAAGAAGGCCACGTATTCCGCAAGCGGAACGCTAAGGGCGTGGTGTTCATTGAGTACGCTCCACTGGAGACCGCATGGGTACCGGTGGAGGGAGAGAACTATCTTTACATCTACTGCCTGTGGGTCTCCGGGGACTTCAAGGGCAAGGGTTACGGCAGGCAGCTGATGGAGTACTGTCTGGCCGACGCCAAGGCCAAGGGAAAATCCGGTGTATGTATGCTGGGCGCGGAAAAGCAGAAGGCTTGGCTCTCGGACCAGGCCTTCGCGGAGAAATATGGGTTTGAACCGGTGGATACCACCCCGGACGGCTACCGGCTGCTGGCCCTCTCCTTTGATGGGGCGAAGCCCCGCTTTGCGGAGAACGCCAAGCGGCTGGAGATTGAAAATCAGGAGTTGACTATCTATTACAGCCCCCAGTGTCCCTACATCCATCAGAGCGTAGAACTGGTGCGCAAGACTTGTCAGGAGATGGAGGCCCCCTATACCCTCATTCCGGTAGATACTCTGGAAAAAGCCAAGGCTTTGCCCTGTGTGTTCAACAACTGGGCGGTATTTTATCAGGGGAAATTCGTGACGGTGAATCTGCTGGACGCCGCCGGGCTGAAGCGGCTTCTGAAAAAGTAAGGTGCGTCCATGGAAATCAGAAAAGTTGAGAAGGATAAAAAGCAGTACCTCGATTTGCTTCTACTGGCGGGCGTGACCGTTGGAGATGGGGCGATTATCGGCACCCGGGCCGTTGTAACGAAGGATGTTCCTCCCCATACCATCGTGGGCGGTGTTCCAGCCAAGCCGATCCGAAAGCGGTTTTCCGAGGACGCCGTCGCCGCATTGCTGGAACTGCGGTGGTGGGACTGGCCGGAGGAACGAATCAAGGCCAATTTGAACGCAATTCATTTGGGACGGCTCGATCAAATCAGATGACCTGTTTTACTTCCAAACCTGGGCTGTCCTTTGCTTAAATTCTGCATGCCAAAAAGAAAAGAATACCACCCTCTGAAATTCATTGGTTTCAGAGGGTGGTATTCATGTTTTAGTAATTCTGTTACGGAAATTGGACTTTTAAATAGCATCGTAGTATACCATGAACGGCCCAACATCAAGTTGAATTCAAACTTAAAATCGTACGAATTTATCATTTTCTTGCTTTTTCTGACTGAATGTGCTATCATAATAAGAAACGCTGTCAGTGTTGTAATAAGCCTCGGCAGTATGGCTATATAGATCCGATGCTCTGCCAGGCGGCAGAGCATTTTTCGTATATCGGTATGGAGGAGATATTTTATGGCTGTCAGTTATAAAAAGCTCTGGAAGCTGCTCATCGACAAGGATATGAAGAAGAAAGACCTTTGTGAAAAGGCTGGTATCAGCCCGGCGTCCGTCACCAAAATGGGCCGGAACGGCCATGTCACCACAGAGATTCTCCTGAAAATCTGCACTGCGCTGGATTGCGGTATCGAGGATATTATGGAGATTGTACCGGATGAAAGTCACGAAATATAAAAATGACTGGTTTGTATATTAAACATTCTTAAATTCATTTCATTGTTGGAGACGAACGAAATGGAGATAAGCGTATATGATCGAAAAGAAGGTAGATGTAATGAAATTGCCTGTAGGATTGCCGCATGATTTGGAAAATGCTTCCTTAAAAACAGAAGGAAAGAACTCGTTTGGAATAGACGAGATGGTAATTATCCCTTTGAAACAATTAAGGCAACATGCCCCTTTTGTAACAAAGAAATTGCAGCAGTTGTGCATTATGAAATAACTCACGGGGAATTTGCCGATACAAGAACTCTGTTTTGGGTAGTAGAATGTCCAGTTTGTATGCAGCCAATTATTTGCGATGTAGAGTCAAATTGTACTTATCCGCCCGGATTGCCATTTGACAGTGTAAGAAATTTGCCGGAAGATATCCAAAAAGTTTACAGCGAGTGTAAACCAGCTTTTGGATCTGGATGCTATACAGCGGCCGTTATTTTGGCACGCACACTGCTCAATCACGTGGCCGTGGACAAAGGTGCAGAAGAAAACAAATCGTTTCAGTTCTATGTAAATTATTTGGTAGACAACTATATGCCAAAGAACGCAAAAGGTTGGGTAGACACTATTAGAGCATTCGCTAATGCTTCAACACATCATTTGGAAATTTTGGAGCAACAAGATACCGAACAGGCTTTTAAGATTGTGATGTATTTAAGGACGCGGATGTTTGGGATAACGAAGAAGTACTGGATAACCTCTACGCTCTGTCGGATAGCGCGGTATTGTTGGATGAGCTGATCAGCCTGCTCCAATACCGCTCACCCACAACCATGTATAACGACTACTCCATCAACGAAAGTCTGTTCCATTGGCAGAGCCAGAGTACCACGGCAGAGAATTCGTCCACAGGTCAGCGCAATATCCACCATGTGGAGCGTGGCAGTAAGGTGCTCCTGTTTGTCCGTGAGTTTAAATCTGACCGTGTAACCGGTGGTGCAGAGGCATACACCTATCTGGGTACGGCGAACTATGTTAAGCACGAAGGCTCCCGGCCGATGAATATTACCTGGCGCCTGGACCGTCCGATCCCGGCAAAGTTTTTGAAGAAGACAAATAAATTGGTGGTTGGATAAGCATCTACACTCGAACGCGCACACCATAACAAATAGGGATGGTTCTTCCCTGATGTACCAGCACCCATTCAGTATCATACTCAAGGCGAACATCGATCCATTCACCATCTATAAAGCAGCAAAAGCAATCGCCACAATGTAATCCGCCGTATAAAATTCCTGTTTCCAGCACGATATCTGGCCTGTCTTGATTTAAGATTAATAGCCCTGTCATAGTAGTCTCCTATAGGAGGATATTTGATGAAGTTTTTTGACGTAATACCCAGCGAACTGTTTTCGCCGCTGGCTTCTCCGAATCGTGTGCTTTATGCGGATGCTTTAGACGTCCTTTATAACGCATATCGAGAGAATCTGAAGATCCCGGAAGACATGCTGTATTCCATGTTGCGGAGCAAACTTGAGCAGCAGCTGGCAGACGCTTCTTTTGAGGGTGAAGATATTGATGTAGAGGAGTTACGGGATGTTTCTGGCCGTGCCCGCTTTTTAATTCGAAAGCTGTGCAGTAAAGGCTGGTTTGAAAAAGAGCGCGGTGATGATTTTGAAGAATACATTACCGTCCCCAGTTACAGCAGCCGAATTTTAGAACTGTTTCACCAACTGCGGGATGATAGTCCTATCCGTGGCTATTCGTATGTTTTTGGTACATATTCCACATTAAAAGTCGCATACGAAAGTGACATTGTTTATGACAAAATGGCAGCAATTTACAGCGCCTATGATAACACACAGTCACTAATAAATTTGCTGCAAATGGTCTACCACAACGTAAAACATTATTTTCAAATGCAGATCGATATGCAGGAAGTCAACGAGGTCTTAGCTGCACACTTCAACGATTTTGGACAGAAAGTGGTGGAGGCATACATCCGTCCGTTGAAAATCAAAGACTCCGTTCCCAAATATCGCGTTCCGATCCAATCCGTTTTAAGAAGCTGGGCCGGAGACGACGCTCTATTACTTGCCATGGCTAACGCAGCTTTGCAAGATAAGCGTGGCGACACAGTAGAGAATTGTCGTGCCGATCTGCTACGAAAAATTTTCTGGATCGATGAACGATACGATAACATGGAGCATGACTATCTCGATGAGATCGATACCCAGGTTCGCCGCTATACAAGAGCAGCTACTCAAAAGGTGGAAAACTTGACCAATCGAGATCAAAATGTTCGAGGAAACCTAAACGTCTTGCTTGCAGCGTTGTCCCGCAATCGTCGTGCAAGCAATTTAGTAGACCAGATACAACCTGTGTTTCAGCTTTATGAACAGTCGTTCCTCTCTGAAAAAAGTTTGTGGCACCGCAAGCGGCCCGGAAAACGAACAAAGGCAGCTCCGGTTCTTATACAGGAAACAACTCCTGATGCTGATGCCGCCGCTCAGGCTGCGCAGTTGTTGCGCTCCGAATATGGCCGTGCAGCAATTGCTGCCTACGTGCAAGGGTGGTTGGGTGAAGCGGATGTTTGCTATTCCAAGGATTTGGGGATTCAAGATGATAAGTCTTATATCATGAGCTTACTGGCCGTGTTAACAAGCAGAGATCCCGCCGCCGAGCATCAAATCAAAGAGTTAGGCGGTACCTTCAGTGAAAATGGCTATTCTATCCCCCAGATGCAGATTCGTCGGAAGGAGAAGAAAAGATGAATTTTGATTTCATTAATGGAGCAACTGCCAAAGAATTAGAGCAGTTCAAATCCGTTTGCAACCAACTCCTTAGCCGAACTTATGTTGTACGAACACTCTATCGACCGGGTAAAGGAAGGGTTAATAATCCGGATTATACGTTCTTAACTCTTCATTATGAAGCCGTGCAAGAATATCTTAGCCTTTTGGATTGGGACTTGCGTAAAGATGATTTAAATGGCTATTTCTATGTGATAAATACCGACGAAGCAAATCGCTGTAACTTGAACAAAAAAGAAACCGCAATTCTTCTTGCTCTGCGTATGATTTATGAAGAAAACCAGGAAAGGCTCGGTTTGGAGCAAGATGCTATTTGTACCGTACGTGATGTTTTAGAAAAAGTGGTAACAGACTATGCCATCCTCCCTGCGAAGCCCAATATGGATGAAGTGAAGCGTGCTTTGACCCTACTGGAAAATCATGCTGTTATTCAACGAATTGATGGAAAGTTTAATCAGAGCAACTGCAAGTTTTCTATATTGCCGACTGTGTTGGCTGCGGTTTCAAGCGAAAAGTTGAACGATGTTGTGTCAGTGCTACGAAAGGAGGAGGACGTCGATGAAGAAACTGAAGAAGATTCTGTTGATTAATTGGCTGTATTTCAGCAAAGAGATCATTGAAGTGGGCGATGTTAACTTCCTAACCGGAAAAAACGGCGCAGGAAAATCCACCGTCATCGATGCCCTCCAAATCGTACTGTTAGGCGAAACAAACGCCCGCAACTTCAACCAGGCCGCCAACGAAAAATCACAACGCACGCTGGATGGATACCTTCGGGCGGATATGGATGAGAACAATCCATACTCTCGCCGTGGAAAGGATTTTTCCAGCTATATCGTATGTGAGTTTCTGGATGAGATAGAAGGCACCAGTTTTGTCACGGGCGTTGTTTTCGATTGTCATAGTGACGGCAGTAAGCAGGAGCGCTTTTTTATCTATGTGGGCACCCTGCCAGAAAACTGCTTTATTGAAAACGGAGAAGCAATGGAAATTCCCGCGCTACGTCGATTTTTGAAACAGCACTACGCCAAGGCAGAAATCTACGATACCCAGAAAGAATACCGCAGAAACATGCTGTCGCGGTGGAATGTTCACAATGAGCAAGTCCTTAGAATGATGAAAAAGGCGGTGTCCTTCCGCCCTATCGTAGACATCCAGAAATTTATCACCGAGAATATCTGTGATATTCCAGAAAAGCCTGACATCGAAGCCATGCAGCAAAATATCAGAGACTACAAGCGTCACGAGATGTTAGCACAGCGCCAGGAGGAGAAGTTGAGCGCGCTGCAAGAGATCGGAAAGCTTTATCGTGAGATGAATCAAGCTGTTGATCGCTGGCGGGTACAGTCTTTCTTGGTTCTCTGGTCACATAAAGAATTAGTCCAGGCGCAGATTGACCGCCGTGAGTTAGAAAAACAGGATTGTGCAGCCGACTTGGTTTCAACAGAAAAAGCGATTGAAACCCTTACTACTCAAATCGAGCAAAAGGAAAGTCGGCGGCGTGAACTGGATTTAGCTTGTGCACAAAGCAGTGTTTTTCAGGAGGAGGAGCGGCTCCGTAACCAAAAACAAATGCTGCTGGACGAGCAAAAAAAGCTGATGCAAGATCTTCAGGCCCTGGCAGTTGAGATCAAAAGAGACGCTCTGTGGTGGAATGAGCTGTGTCGCGCTGTGTTAGAGTGGAATTCGGAAGAAGTACTTGGCCCGGTACAGGATGCTGCCGAAGAAGTCCTCAAGACATTTAAACTCTTTACAGCTGGAAACTATGAGATTTTCTCTCATTCACTGACCCCGTTTGAAGAAGTACAGCAAGCCGTCGCAGCTCTTTCCAATGCAATCAGAAACGCCCGCTACAAAGTCCAGGATCATATCGCGGAATTACGCACCCAGAAAGACCAAAAATCTTCTACTTTGGCAAATCTTCGAAAAAATATTAAAGACTATCCACGAGGCTTACTGCAATTCAAAGAGCGTCTTGCGAATGAATTGGAAAAGCAGGCTGGATGCGCTGTCAGAATTGATATTCTTGCTGATGTACTGGAACTGGCAGATGAACGTTGGCGCGGCGCTGTAGAAGGCTATCTGAACGCCCAAAAATTCTATCTTTTGGTAGATCCGGCTTACTATCAGGATGCGTTGTCCATTTTTGATCGGATCAAAAATGAGTTTGGACCTTCTTTTGGCTTGGTGGATATTGGAAAGCTTCGTGAGCGTGAAAAGATTAGCCCATGGGATGATAGCCTTGCAAAGAAAGTGGAAACAGAGAATATGCTGGCGCGTAGCTATATTGACTATTTGTTGGGATGCGTCGTGTGCTGCAATACCGCAGCACAATTACGCAAACACAGAACTGCTATTACTGCAGATGGCATGCTCTATCAGGGATATGTTGCCCGTGTGATCCGGCGCGAACTGATGGACGATGCATTCATCGGAAGACGTGCTGTAAGCTTGCGTATTTCTCGCTTGCAAGAAGAATTAGCCCAGATTGAAGCCGAATTGCGCCACTGGGCTCCTATTCTCCAACTTCTATCCAAACAAAAAGAGCCATTATTTACGCAGTACTTTGTCCAAAATATAGTAGTAGAAAAACAACACGCATACTTACGAGGCATCGAAATCAATGGTGAAATCACCAGCATTGACGAGCAACTCTCAAAATTGGATCTTTTGTGGTTAGATGAACAGCGTAAAACTATTGCACTCCTTGGAGACGAAATTGTTGTGCTAAATAAAGATAAAGAAACGAAGGTACTTCAGATAGGTCAGTACAAGGAGCGTATTCGCCAGCTTGACTTTGAAGTTCTGCCTGATCATTACCAGCAGCTGACCGGTATCGAGGATCGTTTACAAGATGAATTTCCAGTTGCATACCAACAGAACACTGGTATCCCCAGATATCAGCAGGAGCTTTCTCGCCTGAAACGCGCTGATGTTGTGCACAAAAACTTTAGTAACAGGCTGGAGCAGAGCGTTAACGAGCGTGAAACCACCCGAAGGAAACTGTTTACCGCACGCAAAGAATATACCGATCGATTTAAGCCGTGCTCTTTCCGGGTTGAGTCTATGGACAATGATGAGTACGAAGCAGAGCAACGACTCTTAGAAGAAAGCGAACTGCCCAAGTACCGAGAGAAAATCAGAGCTGCTCGTGAAAGCGCTATGGAACAGTTCCAAAACGACTTCCTTGCCAAGTTGAAATCCAGTATTGATCAGGTGCAGGATCAGGTAAGAAGTTTGAATCGTGCACTGCGCCAAGCGCAATTCGGAACAGATAGTTACCAATTCCGCGTAGAGCGCAATCCTGATTATGCCGAGTATTACGACATGATTATGGCGCCAGAGCTCATGGAAGGAGATATGGGCTTATTTGCACTACCGTTCCAGGACAAATATGGGCATCTAATTGAAAAATTATTTAGTCAGATCACGATGGCAGATGATACTCAGTTAAATGCCAGAAAGCAAAGTGAGCTGCAGGAAAATATTCAGCGATATACCGATTTCAGGACATATCTGAAATTTGATCTGGAAACTACGGATCAAAACGGCTCTAAACAGCTTCTCTCCCAGACCTTAAATACAAAGTCCGGCGGTGAAACACAAACACCATTCTATATTGCTGTTCTTGCCTCGTTTGCACAGCTTTATCGTGTCAATGATACCTCCAGCTTTGGTAATACGGTGCGTTTGGCAGTGTTCGATGAAGCCTTTAATAAGATGGACAGCGATCGGATTATTGAAAGTGTTCGCCTTTTGCGGAAAATGGGGCTACAAGCTATTATTTGCACGCCGCCGGATAAGGTTTCAGATATTATGCCAATCGCAGATCGTACATTGCTGGTTGATAAAAACAAATACAAGATGCATATTCTGCCCTTTGGTAAGGAGATGGCACAATGACAGAGCAAAGCATCATCTTAAACCGATTGTTAGATAAGTTCGAGAATAGCAAGCATCTTTCGGAGCCTGGAACATCTCATCGCCGCGTGATGCTGCGGGTGGGTAAAAAGGAGTTGCCCGAATACAGATATGAAGATGCTACAACCCGCGATGCTTATAATGAAGCAGCTCGTATGCTCGAAGCGAAGCAGATGGTGCAACTCGAATGGGTCAAGGGCCGCCCCCTACTCTCTGTGGTTGTGTTGAATCTGGAGCAAGTAATATTGTGTTACACTGCGCTCGGAAGAGTACATCCTAAAACACAGGCAAATCACATTTCTACTTTGATAGATAGTGCTCTGGAAGGAGTTTCTGTTCCGTGGATTGTTGCTTGGAAAGAGGATATCTGCTCGGCAGCGGTAGAACATTTGAAAATCCCCAATTTCTGCAAATCCGACGATACCCTTTTGAATGACTTGCTTCGTTCATTTCGAGAATACGCTGCACTGTCTGGTAGCATTACTATGCGAGCATTTAGTAGCAAGTGTTTCTCTGATACGAAATTCTTCGAACGAAACATTCGTGATTTGTTTTTAAGAATTGCCAGGAAGTATGACAACGCCTTAGCGCTTGCTTGCGAAGAAAACAATCTTGGAGAGAAAGAGCAGCTGGCGTTTTTGGGCATATATGCGCGCCCGGAACATTATGAATTGGCTGGTAATTGTCTTATCCGCACGAAGCAAGGCGAATTAGATCTTAATGCCTCTGGACGTTGTGGTTTGGCGTTGCCCAGCACTCTGATAGATTCAATTACTGAATTTGAAATGAGTGCTATCGACTGTGTAACGTTTATTGAGAACAAAACCAATTATGATGAGTATATTTCAGCTGAGAAGCAATCTGGAGAGCTGGTAATTTACCACGGAGGCTTCCTTAGCCCCCAAAAGCGACATCTATTTACGTTGATTGCCAATGGAGCAGCAGGAATCTCAAACATACGATTTTGGGCAGACATTGACAAGGGTGGATTTCAGATGTTCCAGCAGTTGCACGAGTTAATCCCCGCATTGGTCCCAATGCGTATGGCTGGTGAGTTTGTGGATAAATTCCATCAGCACGGCCTTGCGCGCTCTAAAGAGTACTTGTCTGCACTGAAAACAGATCTGGAAAACGGGAAACACCTGTTGTTCAAAGATGCCATTGAAAAAATCCTAAGCTTTGGCGTTACAATCGAGCAGGAAGCTTTTCTGAATTAATAAGAGGAACCAAAAATGAAGCACATACAGTGCATTAAGCTCGTTAGAGATCGTATTCCTGAGATTATCGAGTCATCTGGTAAAACATGCACAGTAGAAATTCTTTCTGACGAAGACTATCTCCGCATGGTCGATGCTAAGCTGGATGAAGAGCTTGCTGAATATCACAAGGATCAGAACATTGAAGAGCTGGCCGATCTACTCGAGGTCATTTATGCGGCCACCAAAGCTCGCGGTTACAGCTTAGAACAGTTAGAGACTGTCCGAGCCGAAAAAGCAGCTAAGCGAGGATCCTTTGACCAAAAGATCCTTCTGCTGGAAGTCATTGAGAATTGAGGTGAAAATATGCCGCCCTATCATTCTGCTTCCGGTAGTGTTGCGGAAGATCTGTTTATAGAGTTGTTCAGCGAGGCTTTCGGTGCAGAGAAGGCCGGATATCTCTATTCGCAGTACCATTTTTATGATATTTATCAGAATAGCCGCTATGCTGATTTTGGGTGCCGTCAAGAGTTATGCGCAAATTAGTTTGCAGACTCCGGCTGAATGAAGTCAACCGGCAATAGAAACGTCTCCCAGAGCCGTCTCTAAGTGCTTCATGTTCATGTACTTCTTGTTGCCCCACTGGGAGCCGGCTACATAGCGCAGGCGAGCACAAACCAGCATGAGGGCAGAGTTGCCGTCCGGGAAGGTCCCCACCACACGGGTAGGGCGGCGGATCTCCCGGTTCAGCCGCTCAATGCCATTGTTCGTGCGGATCCGTGTCCAATGCTCAGAGGGGAAGTCGCAGTAGGTCAGTGTTTCCTCAATACCATCCTCCACCTTCTTATCGGCCTCTTTCAACTTCATTTCCTTCAGCTGGGCCACTACAGCTAGCCGGAGTCTGCAAACTAATTTGCGCATAACTCTTGACGGCACCGGTATTGGGAGTGTACAAACTGCTTGGGGACTCATTATTGCATGTGCTTTAATAGACAAAACACCCCCTAATGTAGGAAAATAAAAGTACTACATTAGGGGGTATTATCATGGGCAAAAGAAGCTATACGCACACACAGATATTGTTGCCGGAGATTCGGGCAATGGTGGAGGCCGGAAAGACACAACGCGAAATCGCAGAACATTTTGGATTTTCGAGCAAAGAAGTAGTACGCGAATTGCTTAAGCGAGAGAGAAGAAAGGAAGCAAAGCTCGCGGCAGGAATTATGCCTCGTCCCAAAGGTCGCCCGCGCAAAGATGCACTACCAAGAGATGTGGCTGCGGAGCAAGCATATGAGATCAATCGTCTGAAGATGGAAAATAAGTTATTGCGGGATTTTCTGCAATTGACAGGAAGGAAGTGAGGCCGCGAGCAAAATACCATGTCATTTATATGAATTGCAATCGCTATCCGGTAACTGTAATGTGTCAGTTCTTCGGCGTATCGCGCAGCGGTTACTACGATTATGTCAAACGTCTGAATCAGCCGGCACATGATGCCGATCTGGCTGAGATCATTTGTGAACAACAGAAGCAATGCGATAAGACCTATGGATATCGGCGTATGTGGAAGTGGCTAAAAAGAACGAAGAAAATACACCGAAATCCCAAGACTATTCTTCGCATAATGAAAAAATACGAACTTCTATCTGAAATTCGCCGTTGTAGAAAGTGGAAGCAGATGGGCCAGCAACTCCACAAATACGAAAACCTGTTGAACAGAGCGTTTCAGGCTGACAGACCAAATCATAAATGGGTCACGGATATCTCCTACATCCATACCGGACAAGGAGTTCTATATCTGTCTGTGATTCGGGATTTGTTTGACAACAGCATCGTCGCATATAAAACAGCAACTACTCAGACGGTCAATCTTGTACTGGACACCATCCGGCTTGCCATGCAAAAGGAAAAGATAGTCGCTGCGGAGTTGCAGCTCCACAGCGACCAAGGGAGTCAGTACACCTCTCAAGCATACTTTGACCTGACGAAAGAATATGGGATAACTCCGTCTATGTCAAGGCGGGGAAATTGCTATGACAATGCTATGGCGGAAAATTTTTTCTCTATCCTCAAAACAGAATGTATCCACCGACATTTTCCGGCTACCTTCAACGAAGCCAGGACACTGATTGATAATTACATCTATTTCTACAACAACCAGCGCATCCAGTTAAAAACTGGAGTGGCGCCGCTCATGCTGCGCCACTCCGCTTAAAACTTTAATATTTTCCTACCAGGGGGCTTTTTTGTGCTGTCCGTACAATCTGGGGCACTCCATAACTACTTCGCGGCTTGATTTTTCGGGTTGGAAAAGGATGAAAAACCTTGCCTGATAACCGAAAACCCTTGAAATACGGGGCTTTTCCGGTTTGTCGTAATTATACCGTAAGGGCATACAAACGCCAGCTTGCTGATTGCAAACGGTACAGATGTTGCGACGGTCTCAAGCCTCCTCGGGCACGCGCAGGTCTCGACAACGCTGGACATCTATACTCACGCATTCGACAAAAATAAAAAAGCCGCCAGCGATAAGCTGCATAATGCGCTGGAGATATAAAGGTACCCGCCACGGCTCACCTGAGCCGTGACGGTGTGGTATGCCCGACAGGATTCGAACCTGCGACCTTCAGAGTCGGAGTTATGTGGCCATACACGAATTGAGCGTATCTCGGCAGGTTTTCATGTATGACGCACAAAATATGTCGGTATGTAAAACAGCTTTGAACCATTGCACTGCAACGGTCCAAAGCTGTTTTCTATGTCACAGAGAGAATAGTAGTCAAATAGTAGTCTGAGCAGATCAAATGTCATGATGCTCGATTCAGCAGAGTGACCTTGTCGATGAACTCCTTCATGTCCTCAATGTAGGTATACGGGAGACTGTCCCGTACTTTGTGTAAACCTCGAGTGTGGTGTATAATAGGCACACCACACTGGAGGATTTAGTATGGCAAGAAAGAAACGAACCCCGGAAGAAAATGCCCGTAGGGAAAAGATCAGAGAGCTGCTGCAGCTGGCGAACATCGGCAGCATGGACGACATCCAAAGTCTGTTCAAGGAGACGATTGCCGAGTTTATGGAAAATGGCCTTGATGCGGAGCTGGACGACGAACTGGGCTACAGCAAGTACGACTACAAAAACAAGGAGACGGACAACAGCCGGAACGGGCACAGCAGCAAAATGCTGCGTACCAGCTTCGGCGATGTAGAAGTTTCTGTGCCACGGGACAGAAAAGGGGAATTTGAGCCTCAGGTGCTGAAGAAAAACCAGACCAGCATCAGTCAGGACATTGAGGAGAAGATCCTGTCCATGTACGCCAAGGGCATGACCACGTCGGATATTGAGGTTCACATTCGGGATATCTACGGCGTAGAGGTGTCCGACACGACTGTGAGCCGAATAACGGACAAGATTCTCCCCATCGTGAAAGAGTGGCAGCAGCGGCCGCTGGAGAGCGTATACGCAGTGGTTTTCATGGATGCTATCCACTACCATGTCCGCAGCGAGGGACAGATCGTGAAAAAGGCAGTCTATATCGCCATCGGCATTGATCTGGACGGCAGGAAAGACGTTCTGGGCATGTGGGTCGGCGAAAATGAAAGTGCCAAGTACTGGGCAACGGTGCTCAACGGCTTGAAAAACCGTGGAATTGAGGACATTTTCATCGCCTGCACGGACAATCTGACCGGATTTTCCGCTGCCATTGAAGCTGTATTTCCCAAGACAGAAATTCAGAACTGCATCATTCATCAGCTTCGAAATTCCAGCAAATATGTGTCCTACAAGGACATAAAGGCACTCATGGCAGACCTGAAGACCGTCTACGCCGCAGTCGATGAGGCCGCTACGCTGGATGCTCTGGACACCTTTTCCCAGCGCTGGGACAAAAAGTACCCGAAGATCGCTCAGCCCTGGCGGGAGAATTGGCCCAACCTGAGCACCTACTTTAAGTACCCTCAGGAGGTGCGCCGACTGATTTACACGACCAATGCAATCGAGGGCTTTAATCGGCAGCTCCGGAAAGTAACCAAGTCAAAATCGGTATTCCCTACGGATGACAGTCTGCTGAAGATGCTGTATTTAGCCATGATGGATATTACGAAGAAATGGACCGGCCGGCGGCAGGACTGGAGCATGATCCACGCGCAGTTAGCTGTGTTCTTTGCCGACCGCATGCCGGATTGACCGGCTGCGTGCAGGCATGTCAAGGGTCGAGATGAACGGAGGCTGACGCCTCCGCCCTTGACATGCCCTCGATACACTGTTATTTTGTAGACAAGGCGGCAGCTGCTTGCGCCGCTCCCGCCTTAAAATTATTTTGCTCTATTTTACATCACAATTCAGCGTTTACACAAAATTTGGGGTTGACCCGCTATTTGATTCTTTTTTGAATATCCTCGAGTATTTTTGACATAGAGCCATACTCACAAATTCGGCCTTTTATTCCATTACTGCCGCTACTGCCGTCCCAAGCGCCGTCGAATTATCGACGGAAACATAGTTTACCCTGCGCCCAAGTTCTAACAGTCCCACATAGCGTTCAAGCTCGCTGCGGAAATACCGGCTTTTTCTGAACACCGAGCCGTCCGCCGAGACCGTTATCGCTCCGCCGTCTGTCCCGCAGAAGCGCATCACCGCGCTGAGCGTACACGCGATGTGCTTTGCCGCGCGCGAAAACACTGCCTTGGCGATCTGACGTGCGGCATCGGCGTCGGCATCAGCTTCAAAGCATTCAAGCGCCGCACCGTCTATAAATGCATCTGCCGCAGGGGTCGGCAGCCGCTCGAGTCCAAGCGCGGCAAGCGCGCCGCGTTCCGTAAATATCCCGTCTTCCGCCGCGGCGCGGAAAGCTCTGCGG
>ERZ1026966.547-NODE-547-length-18187-cov-5.212663_pt1 | contig 18187 bp, 16 predicted proteins | sample MGYA00519296_ERZ1026966 | MGnify/ENA primary metagenome ERZ1026966 (study PRJEB26926, sample SAMN06164478) | human gut metagenome | biome: ENVO:00009003; feature: ENVO:2100002; material: ENVO:00002003 | host: Homo sapiens | place: USA | collected 2012 ... | reverse complement strand
CCGCGTCATAGGCCCCGGCGATGAGCGCCAGATCCCGCAGCTTGTCACCCAGAGCGCCGGGACAGCTCTCCGCGGCCTGCTCAAGCTGCTCCGGCGTGACGCAGGCGGCTTTCAGCTCGTCCAGAGCGCCAAGAAGAAGGCTCTGCTGTTCCGCCGCAGCCCGGGCGGAGGGATAGACCCGGAGGCGGGCGCTTACATTATTAAGGGCCAAAGCCATACACAGAAGCCTGCCCCCCTTGTCCAGATACCGGGCGGCGCCGCCGCCCACGGTGGCCTCCACCCGCCGGGCAAGCCCGGTAAAGCTCAGCACCTCTCCGTAGAGAGAGAGCCTGTCCCCGCAGGCGGCGCAGAGCTCCCGCTCCGCCTCGTGGCTGTACTGCTCGGGCACGATGAGTATGCGCCCGCCCTGCCCAAGCGCCACGCTCCGGGCTATTTCCTTTATGACAGCGGCAGTTTTTCCCGTGCCGGCTCTGCCGATAATCAGTCGCAGCATGGCGTTCCTCCTGTTTTCCTTACGCTCTTTTTTGTCTATTTTATCAAAATCCCCCGCTTGAAACAAGCGGAGCAAAACAAGATTCCCTAAATTTTCCGCGCCTATTGAATATGAAGCCCAATTGTGGTATAAGTATAAATTATTCTTACAGACTGGGGGGATTCGTTTGAAATTTTCGTCAAAAATGGAACAATGCGGTCTTTCGCCTATGCGAAAGTTTAACGGTGAGGCCGACGCCGCCCTGCGGCGGGGTATAAGGATATACCATCTGAACATCGGCCAGCCTGATATCATTACACCCGAAGCCTACTATCAGGCGCTTAAAAACTTCAGCCAGCCCGTTCTGTCCTATGCGCCTTCCGCCGGCGTGCCGGAGCTGATCGACGCTGTCCGGAGCTATTACGGCGGCATCGGCACGGCGCTTGCCCGGGAGGATATTCTTGTAACCACCGGCGGCAGCGAGGCCCTGCAGATGACCATGGCCGCCCTGTTGGACGATGGGGACGAGATCATAATCCCCGAACCTTTTTATCCCAATTATCACACCTCCGTTACCCTGGCCGGTGCAAAGATCCATCCCCTTACCACCTGCCCCGAGGAGGGCTACCGCTATGCTTTCCGGGAGCGCGTGGAGGCCTGCATCAATGAGCACACCCGGGCCATTATGATAACAAACCCCGGCAACCCCACCGGCGCGGTCCTGTCTCCGGAGGAACTGAAGCTGATGCTGGACATTGCCAGAGAGAACAGGCTCTTCATCATCTGTGACGAGGTTTACCGGGAATTCGTCTACGGGGGCGAGCCGCTTATGAGCGCCCTGCAATTTCAGGGTTACGAGGAGAACGTTATTGTTATCGACTCCGTCTCCAAGCGCTTCTCCGCCTGCGGCGCCCGCATCGGCCTGCTTATCTCCAGGAATAAAGCGTTCATGCATCAGGCTATGAAGTGGTGCCAGTGCCGCCTGTGCGCCTCCACCGTGGATCAGCTTGCCTCCGCCGCCCTCTACTCCGTAGGTTCCGACTATTTTGCCTCCGTGCGCGAGGAGTACAAGCGCCGCAGAGACACCCTTATGGCAAAGCTCAAGACCATCCCCGGCCTTATCTGCGAAGAACCCAAGGGCGCTTTCTATGTGATGGCCGCCCTGCCCGTGGATGACGCGGATACCTTCCAGCACTGGCTGCTCAACGAGTTCAACGACCATGGGGACACCGTGATGTTTGCCTGCGGCGAGCCCTTCTACGCTACCCCCGGCAAGGGCAAAAATGAGGTTCGCATGGCTTATGTACTCAAGCAGGAGGACCTCGAACGGGCCATGGACGTTCTGGCCGCCGCTATAAAGAAATACAACGAGACGCATTGATGTGAAATAATCAAACCCATGTCCAGCGCCGAAAGCGCTTAAGGGCATGGGGTTATTTTATTTCCTGCGCCAGCGTGTCGGGGAAGTGTTGGCCATGCACGCAGAAGAAGCCCGGGCAGGTTCGCGTGCATTGGGGAGACATTGCAAGGCAGGAAGGAAAACCATATTCATGATAAACGCTGAAATGAAGGCCGCCATGCAGGAGCGCCTGCGCGGCCGCGAATAAAAAGCAGTTGAACCGCGGCAAAGGATCACCCTGTCGGGGCGGCTTTTTTCCGTGATCATTCCCTTTTCTTTTTCATTTTTCGCCGCCCCGGCAGAGCTTTTCGTACATCAGCGCCATCAGCAGCAGCAGAACAGCCAGATAGGCGGGGAGCAGGCCGGCGCCGATACTGCGGGCCACAATACCGAAAAGCGGCGGCATGACAAGAATGCCAACATAGGCGAAAGCCATCTGCAGGCCGATAACCGCCTGGGAGTTCTCCGCGCCGAAAATGCCCGGCGTGGAATGGATAATGCAGGGATAGACCGGCGCGCAGCCCAGGCCCAGCAGAGCCAGGCCCCAGAGGCTGAATGCGCCGCCCAAGGGCAGCAGCGCCACCCCCGCCATCAGCAGCGCGAACCCCATACGCACCATAGTCCGGTCCGAGAAGCGGTAGGTCAGGAAGCCGCAGGCCCCCCGGCCGATGGTGATGCCAAGGAAAAAAAGTCCGGCAAGGCTTGCCGCCTTCTCCGCAGCCATGCCGTTCTTGAGCACCAGATAGCTCCCGGCCCAAAGCCCCGCGGTCTGTTCCAGGGCGCAATAGCAGAAAAAGCAGACAAGCACCTCTTTAACGCCCCGGAGGCGGAGCAGGCTTTTCATATCCGGCGCCTTTTCCTGCCCATCGGCCTTTTCCCCGGCTGCGCGGTTCTTCCAGATGGGCAGGGTGAGAAACAGCAGCAGTGCCAGTGTGATCTGGATATAGCCGATATACCGGTATCCCAGCCGCCAGCTTCCGCCTCCTGTCAGGGCAAGACCCATGATATAGGGCCCCAGGCTGGCTCCCAGGCCCCACATGCAGTGCAGCCAGCTCATATGGCGGCTGGCATAGTGCAGCGCCACATAGTTGTTCAGCGCCGCATCCACCCCTCCGGCCCCCAGGCCGTAGGGTATGGCAAAAAGGCAGAGCTGCCAGAAGCTGCCGCTTGCGGAAAAGCCCATAATGGCTCCGGCCGTCATGGCCACGCTTACCGCCGTGACCTTACCCGAGCCGAAGCGGCGGGTGAGCCTGTCGCTCAGGAGGCTGGAAATGATCGAGCCCATGGTGATTATCATGGACAGCAGCCCCGCGAAGGACAAAGGGACGGACAGTTCCCCGTACACACTGGGCCAGGCCGCGCCCAGAACGGAGTCCGGCAGGCCCAGGCTGATAAACGAGAGATAAATTATCGCCAGCAGCAGATTTACCACAGCATATTCCTCTCAGACAAACGCATATTTTTCAAGCCGCTCCATGGCCTCTCTGAGCTGAGACAGGGGCAGGGCCAGATTCATGCGTATAGAGTCGGGGCAGATAAAATCCTCGCCGTTCTGCCAGATCACTCCGGCCTTTACCCCCCGGCGCTGAAGTTCATGTATGGAAACACCGTGTTCCCGGCACCAGTCCCCGCAGTCCAGAAACAGCATGTAAGTACCCTGCGGCCGCATGACCTTCACGCCGGAAATGTTTTCTTCAATGAACGCGCAGGCATAGCCCATGTTTTCGTCCACCGCCCGGCACATCTGCTCCACCCATTCCTCGCCCTCTGGGGAAAAGGCGGCCTGAAGCGCATGCATGGACAGAACATTGCACTCGTTATAGCGGCTTATCGCCCCCTGGCGCCGGACCCGATCCCTCAGCAGTGGATCATATATAATATGGAAAGAGCCCACAAGCCCCGCCAGGCTGAAAGTCTTGCTGGGCGCGTAAAAGGCCATGGTGCGCGCCCGCGCATCCCGGGAGACGGACTGCGTAGGGATGTGCTTATGGCCGGGCATAATGATATCGGACCATATCTCGTCTGAAATCACAAGGCAGTCGTTGGCGGCGTAGACCTCCATGGCCTTTTCTATCTCCCAGCGCTCCCAAACACGGCCCGTAGGGTTATGGGGAGAACAGAAGATGGCCAAATGGATACGGTTTTCTTTCAGCTTCCGGTTCATGTCCTCAAAGTCCATACGCCAGACGCCTTTTTCGTCCCGTACGAGTCCGCTGTGGATAATGGGCCTGCCCATGTCCTCCAGCGTGTGGGTAAATCCCACATAGGTGGGAGAGTGGACGAGAATCTTGTCCCCCGGCGCGGAAAAAGCCTGCACCGCAGAGCTGACACCGCCCAGCACACCGTTTTCATAGCCGATGTGTTCCTTTTCAAGGCCCTCCACGCCGTTTCTCTTCCGCTGCCAGTTGATTATGGCGCTGTAATATTCCTCTGAAAGGCCAAAATAGCCGAACGAGGGAAAATCAATCCGGCGGCGCATTGCCTCCAGTATCATAGGCGCTGTGGGATAACTCATGTCCGCAATCCACATGGGAATGGGTGTAAGCCCCTCATCCACCTTTGCATCCGGGAATGGAATAAAATCCGCCGCACGCGAGTCCTTCCCCCGCCGGTCGATAACGCTTGTAAAATCATACTTCATCTGTATGTATCCCCTTGTTTTCTGAGAGTATACCGCCAGTATACCCGCAATTTCTTCTCCTTTCAACCCAAATATCACAGTCCGTCTGTAAAGTTGTGCAGTAATACAGGCCGTACAGGCGCCGACGGGGAAAAGGCCATCCCCCGCAGATATTTTGAAATTAGGGCAATACCGCATAATGCGGCAAGAACAGATGCCCAAGCCGTATTGTGCGGTGTTGCCTTAGATTATTTTTTTAAGGAGAACAAAAAGCAACAATAGCCTCGGGTACCGCCAAGAGTTGTACCCGTTGACAAAGCAGCGTATCGCAGCTTTCCATGGTAAAATAGTTATAGCGAGGGATGTAACATGATGGGACGTCAAAGCAGGCAAATGGCAATGGTTTTCGTGGATATGGAGTCATTGATCCCGGGAAATCACCTGCTGCGGAAAGTCGACCAGATGGTATCCTTTGCCTTCAACTATAATCTTTTGGCACCATTTTATTCGGCAATAAACAAACATGTTATCCTTGCTTATCTGTTAACGTGATTGATTTTATTGAATTCAACTACACGATTGCAAATTCTTTCTGCCAGTTCAGGGCTGTGAGTAATAGCAATCAAACCAACGCCCCGATCTTTCAAAACTTTCAGTAACAATTCCCACACCTGTGCTTGCGTAATCACATCCAACATTGTACTTATCTCATCAGCAATAATGAATTTGGTCTGAGGCGCAAGGGCTCGTGCAATACAAAACCGTTGCATCTCGCCGCCGGAAAGCTCTGCGGGATAGCGATTCAACCAAGCGGGTTCAATACCGAGAGCATCCAGAAATTCGTCATCCGGCTCCCAGGCTTCGGTCAAAGTCTTGCGCAGTTTCCATCGAGGGTTGATCGCCTTTTCCGGGTGCTGATAAATCAGCTGTATTGGGCAAAACCCTTTGCGAGATAACGGTTTCCCATCAATCAATATATCGCCAGAGGTAGGCTTAATATTGCCTGCGAGTATTTGTGCCAGTGTGCTTTTACCACAGCCTGATGGACCAACGAATGCAACTCGCTCCCCATCTTCAATATTCAAATTGATATTGTTTAGCAAGGACGTCTTTCTATTATATTGAAAGCAAAGATTTCTAACTTCAATTCGCATGATGGCAACACACCTCCCCTTCTCGAACGGTATGAGCCTTCGGACGAACCGCGCATGCATCCGTTCTTTGTGGACAGCGATCCGCAAATACACAACCAGATGGAAGGTTTCCGGCATAGGGCTGTGTGCCGGCAGTGGGTTCAAATTTATTCTGAGGCATGGCACGCCAGAGCGCCTTACTGTAGGGATGCCGCAGAAACTCCTCTTTCTGAAAATCTGAAGCCTTGGCGGTTTCCAGTGTCGTGCCAGCGTAAAATACTGAAATGCGATCGGCATAACGCAGAGCAAGATCCAAATCATGGGTAATCAGCAGAATTGCCGCTCCCTGATCTGCCAACTCCCGAAAATGCGCCATTGCGCCTTCAGCCAGTTTTGGTGATAAACCCGGCGTCGGTTCATCTGCAATAATGACTTTCGCCTTTGTTGCAGCAGCGGTCGCCATCAGAGTACGGCGAGCCATGCCTCCCGACAGCTCAAAAGGATATTTCTTTGCGACTTGCTCATCCAGTTCATATTTTTTCAAAACATCCTTTGCAATCGCTTTATCCTTGCAGATTTGTTTTCCCACACGCATCAACGGATCCAGATAAGTAACAGACTGGGGAACCAAGATAAGTTGATCGCCTCGCAGCTTTTTCTGGAGAACAGGTGTCAACGATTCTCCAAACCAATTCATTTCTCCGTCGGTAATGGCATTCCTGGGCAGGATTCCCAGAATTGCATGTGCCAGAAGACTTTTTCCGGAACCGCTGGAGCCTACAATTGTGTGGATTTCTCCCTCTTTCAGGGTGATATTCAAATCGGAGATAACCTTCAGTGCCTTCTTTTTGATACCTGTATCGTACATTATAAAAGAAAGGGAAAGATTTTTGATTTCCAAAGCGTTCATATATTCCCCCTCCTTAAAGCTGCGCCTGACGAGGCTCGAACAAGTGACGAACAGTCGTTCCAAAGGTTTCAATTAGAATCACCAGAACAACTAGTGCCAGTCCGGGGAAAAACACCAACCACCACGCACCCGCAGAAATATATCGCATAGATTCAGAGAGAATGATGCCGATGGCAGGTTGTTCCGGAGGCATGCCAAAGCCAAGGAAAGTCAGACCGGACTCATGCATAATGGCGTGTGGGAACATGAGGATTAGGCCCACAAAAAACTGAGGCAACACATGGGGCAGGATATGTTTACGAGCTACCCAGAAAGGTGATTTTCCAAAGCGGCGTGCAGCTAAAACGAACTGTTGATCACGCACCTGCAGAACTTCTGCTCGAACAAGACGAGCAAGGGAAGTCCAGTGAGTTAAAGCAATGCCAATCAAAAGTCCTGTTGCTCCCTGATTCAATGCAATAGATATCAGGATCAGCAGAACTGTGTGGGGGACACTCATAAAAACATCAATAAACCAGTTGATAGCGTGGTCGATCCATCCCTTTCCCAAAGCGGCGGTAACGCCAATGATAAGCGCAATCAGGGAAGAAACAACCGATGCAATGGCTCCCACTGTCAAGCTCAGAGACAATCCCTTTATCGTTCGAGCAAACATATCACGGCCAAGATAATCTGTTCCGAAAGGGTGTTCAAAAGAAGGTGACAGGAATTTTTGTGAAAAATCCGCACGAAGCGCACTTTCCGGAAATAGCGTACCGGCAAAATAGATGGAAACGATCGTCACCAGAATAACCGATGCAATGATAATACTAATCATACGACGATTGATATTTTTCATTTCTTGACCCCCTCTCGAGTTTGGGGATCAACCACCTGATATAAAATGTTTGCCATTAGATTCCCCGTAAAAATAAAAATAGATGTAAACAATACAATGCCTAAGAATAATGGGATATCAGTGCCTCCTGTACCAGCGGCACTGGTAGCCGCACCTAAACCGGGATAAGAAAAGATATTCTCTGCGAACATTGACCCGCCAAACAGTTCACCGAAGGAACCAAACTGCATTGTGATGGCAGGAAGCAAGGAGTTTCGGATACCATGCTTAAATAGAATTTTCAGATCACTGTCACCTCTTGCCTGTGCGAACAATGCATAGTCACTGTCATAGACCTCGAGAAGCTTTTCTCTGGTATGCAATGCCAGATTGGCAAAAGATAGAAAACTCAGCGTCAGAGCCGGCAAAATCAGATGGTGTATCCTCTGCCCCAGTGTTACTGCTTCTGCCGGAACACCAGCAGGAACCGCCAGTCCGAAGGGAAACCACCCTAAAATCGCAGAAAAAACCGCAAGAAATACCAATCCAATCCAAAAAGTGGGAACAGAGCACATAACGAGGCAAATACGCTTCACAATGCGATCAAAAAGACGGTCACGGAATAAAGCCATAATGCAGCCTATCGCAAAGCCCAAAACTCCGGAAAAAGTCCAAGCCGTCATCATCAATGCCAAAGATGTTTTAAAGCGAATGCCGATAACCTGCAACACGGGCTGACGGAATGTGGTAGAATATCCCCAATCGCCATGCAATACCGCGGAAAACCATTTGAAAAAACGCTCTACAGGAGAATCATTTAATCCCCAGTACTCCTTCATAGCCTCGACATTTTCCGCAGATACACCGGGATTTGCCTGAATATATTGCCTAACCGGATCTACCGGAGATATCTGCGCCAGGGCAAAGGAAAATATTGCTACCGCAATTAAGAGCGTGATTCCGCGGAGAATATAAATCCCGATTGATTTTGTCGTTTTCATTTAAATCATCATCCTCCAAATACGAAGATTTCGGCTCGGACAAACCGAGCCGAAATCCTCAGTTGCTAAAATAAAATCTTTAAATGTATAGCGACAACCATCAGTTCCACTTCCACTGAGCAAGGTTTTGAACCAGAGGCCATGCATCGCCATGGGCGTGGATCTTTTGAGTACCGGTATCCAGACCTTCACGAACCCAGTATAGATGGGTCTTATTCAGGATGAATATATAGGCACATTCGCCGCGCATGGAGGTGCCGGTCTCGCCGTCCCACTGGGCCTTTTGCCAATAGGGAATTGCTTCTTCCAGCGTTCTTGCGCCGATGGCGGCATCCAGATATCCGTCGACGGCCTCATTTGTAAAATTCTCAGGATTGTACCAGTCTTCCTTGCCCGCATTGGAGGAGTGATACAGCATATAGCTGGTCTTGGGATTGGAGGAGCCCCAAGCAAGAATTAGGGGCTCGGAATACATGCGAGCGGGCAAATCCTGCCAGCCCACGCCCTCAACGGTCATCTCGATACCCAGATTTTCAAGAATCTGATTGCTTACTGCCATTGCAATGGCCTGGCGGACATCGTCACCGGCGGAGTACAGTAGGGTGGTAGAGGCCTTAACGCCGTTCTTTTCGCGGATGCCGTCACCGTCGGTATCCACCCAGCCGGCATCATCCAGCAGGCTCTGAGCATAGGCCAGATCGAACTCAATTTCGCTCTCAGGATTATACCAAGGCATACCGTCGTTTTCGGAGTAAGCGGGAACACCATAGCCATTCAGCGCTTCCTCGCAAACTCTCTGGCGGTCAAGACCGTAGGCCAGTGCCTTACGGATGGTGATGTCGCAGGTAAAATCGTTGCCAACGGCATAGCCATACTCATTCTTTTCGGCCTGTCTTTCGGTATAGGGCATTGCAATACCGAAATTGTCAACAGTTTCTTCCTCCAACAGATAGTAGCCATTTACAGAATTGTTGGCAGCAACAACAGCGGAAGTCAGAGTAACATCGACCTGACCGGACTGAACGGCCATCAAGCGGGTGTCCTGGTCAGCCATCTTAACAAAGACTACGCGACTTATTCCGGGAGCGGCGCCATAGTAATGCTCATTGGCCTCGAGAATGAACTGCTGATCAACATCGTACTGAACCAGCTTGTAGGGACCGGAGGAAATGGGGTTCAGCGCAAAGTCCTCGCCGTAGGAAGCCTTTGGTACAATGCCAACGTTGCAGACGGTCAGAATGAAAGTGGAATCGGGTTTGTTGAGCCGGATGGTAATCTCATTGCCGTTGGCCGAGATACTCTCCATCTTAGACAGGTCCAGACTGCTGGCGTTGCCCTTTGCGGTTTCGAAGCTAAAAATAACGTCCTCGGCAGTAATGGCAGTGCCGTCAGAGAACTCTGCACCGTCACGCAGGATGAAGGTGTAGGTCAGCGCATCTTCGTTGACAGTATAGTCGGTAGCCAGATCCGAAACAATCTCCATGTCCGCGTTGGTCTGAACCAGAGCAGAATAGAGGATCTGAACGCCATTGTAGAAGCCGTTCAGAGGATCATAGTTAGAGGGAACACTGTTAAAACCGATGACGAGCTCGTCCTTGACCTCGGGGGCATTTCCCTGTTCAGGTGTTTTGCCGTTGTTTTCAGGTGCAGATGCGGAAAGCGTACCAGGGTTTTCGGCCGGATTTTTTGCAGTGTTGCCACAAGCAGCGATGGCAAAAAGCATTGCCAGCGTCAGCAGCACTGCTGCCGTTTTTTTGGTTGAAGCTTTCATTTTAGCTTATCCTTTCTTTTTCGACGTACTATGTTTCAAATTATAGCAATCTTATTTGTATTGAGGAAGCCCGAGGGGGGGATATTATTTCGCAATTTCGCAGATTTTTTGTAACACTGCCTGTGCATGCGTATAGTTTTTCCTTGACATGATAATACCCCCTGATGTAGTACTTTCATTTCCTACATCAGGGGGCCTTTCGTCTATTGCACGTTTTTGCTGGTTCGGTTCATGAGGCTCCGGTTTAATTACTCTGGTTCAATTGTCAGAAGCTTTTTTCAATCAAGGAAGGTTGGGAAAAACATACATAAACAGCGAGCAAATTATGGTTCCGCATAAAGTTGAGAGGCATGTGGAAACGAACATTGGGGGATACGCATCTTTGAGCTTAAGGTCGGCAATCCCAAGATTTATTACTATTGCAGTAGACCAAGGGAGGGTATCTATGGTAGTACAGGCAAAACATGATACCCTGTGTATAAAAGACAAAGAAAGTCCTGCCGCCGTACATCTTTCCGCAATCAAAGGGATTCCTATTCTGACCGCTGACGTAGAACTTCCGGTAAGACCAGCAACAAGGGATATTGCGAGAATAAGGATTATAACGGGAGACACATCAATCGTAAAAATGCTGTCAAGAAGAGTTTGAAATCCTGGAAGGAGCTGAACAACAGATGTAAATCCAACAAGCGAGCCAACGGAGCTGATTGGGCCGAAGGCATCTTTTCCTCCTTCAACACAGATTTCCATTACTTCTTTTCTTCCGTCAATATATTTCCAAAAGAGAATTAACGCCAGGATCCAGCCTATCATTGTCGCCATAAAAATATTTACCGAGAAAAAATTAAATATAATTATAAGCACCAGCAAAGGAATGAGCGATATGATAAGACCCGGTCGCTTTGCAGCGTTCTCATCCTCGTCCCAGTGAATGTCTCTGGAGCCGTATGCAAAAGTCTCTCCATTTAACACCGCTTTTTTGATCATCTTTGTCAAAATAACGGTCATCATTGTTACCTCGGCTATCACAGCTATAAGGCCCCCGTAAAGGCCCGCATAAGAAGGCGTGCCCAGGGCCTGCATCGCAAGAATGTTAACGGTTTCTGTTGTGCCCGGGGCACTGAGAGCAAAAGTATATACACCGCCTGACAGTATGCCCATTACAAAGCGCTTGGGTATTCCGGCGCGCTCCATTATCCGCAGCGCGATAGGGTACATCGCAATAAGGACAACCAGCGAGTTTATGCCACAAAAACTTATTCCGCCGGAAGCAATAACCATTGAGAGAATTGCCATGGTATATTTTCGGGACGCAGAAGACGTCTTGCCGAACATGGCGTTGCAGAGCTTGTCTGCTATGGTGACAACGGCGCCGGACCTGATATAAAGCTGAGCAATAAGACAGCCTGAGAATATTGGCGGAAACAGAGATTTGAACATTCCCGCAAAGGCACCGAAATAGGTGTCCATCATCGTGGTCCCATAAGGAAGTCCGTTCATCAGAATAACAAGCGCTGCGGCAACAATCCCTGTAATTATTGGACTCCAGTTGCGCAGCATCATATATACGATGATCGCAACACCCAGAATCATACTAATGTACTGAATCATACTAATCCCCTATCACACAAGTCCTATAAAGGACCCGAAGTGCTTTTACGGACACTTCGGGTCAAAATCTTAACGGGTTATTTACACCATGGTTGTGCCGCCGTTCATTGATACTACCTGGCCTGTAATAAAATCACTGGACATAAAGTAGCGTACAATATGGTGCATTTCGCTTACCTCTCCTGCCCTCTGCAGAGGGCAGCCCTTGGTCCGGCTTTCGATCAGTCCAGGATTAATCCTGTAGGCAGCATAATACATATCCGTTTTATGAGAGCCCGGAGCAATAGCGTTCACCTGAATGTTATACTGGCCCAGGTCAATGGCATACGCCTGAGTCATACCTCTGACGGCAAATTTTGAAGCCGAGTAAGCCAGAGAGCCAGTAGCTGCCCGGAGGCCTGCCGCGGAGCAAAGATTGATAATTTTGCCAAAGTGCCTGTTGATCATCAGGTCGGTGAAGTAGCGGGTCATAAAAAATGTGCCTTTTACATTCACATCAATAATGTTGCAGAAAGTCTCAGGGTCGAAATCGGCAGCGGGCGCGCTGGCATAGGTGCCGGCATTATTGATAAGAACTTCAAGATTTGTTCCCATTGTCTCTTCTGCCCACCCGCGAAAAGCCTTTACTTCTTCTTCGTTTTGTATGAATAGTTTATAGATTTCCACCCTGACGCCAAAGTCTTTTTCCAAACGTGCCCTGACCGCCTGCGCTTTCCCGGCATTGACCTGATAGGTAATAATCAGGTCATATCCTTCGCGGGCCAATTCTTCTGCACATGCTTCACCAAGGCCTCTGGAAGCACCTGTAACAATACCATATTTTTTATCGGACATAATTTTACCTTCTCTTATGCCTCAATGGCCGTCTCTTCAACAGCTCCATTGCTTTTGTATTTTCTGCTGAGCAGGCCAGAGGCCACCACACCGATAAGCCCGCAGATCCCTGCTGCAAACATTGCCGTCTCATAACCTGCGCCACGAGCTGTGATCTGTTCAACGCCAGCGGCAATCTGCTTTGCGGCCACACCGTTTGCAAGCGCCTGCATAACGGCAAGACCAACAGAGCCGGCGAGACAGATTGCAATATAGGCGACCTGATTTCCGTCAGCAATACGGCTCTTTGGCAGATATTCATCTGCTGCATTGTAGCAGATGGTGACGCAGCAAGCATGACCCAAACCGCCGATAGCGGAGATTGCATAAATCATGCCGATGCTCGCGGTGGGAGTGAGCAGCAGACCATACAGGAAGGCGTTAAGGGAAACAAGGAACATTGTGAGCATAAGCTGCCCCTTGCATTTCCCGGTTTTTTTATAAAACATTGCGTAGATGGTGGGCATAACAAGAGTGCCAATGGAGAAGATGGTGAAAGGAATTGCAGAGGCCGCAGCCGTTGTTCCCATAACAACCTGCATATAGTAAATGACAAAAACGAACTGGCCCATGCAGACCGCGCAGGCAAAGAAGCTCTGAATAAAAATTAAGGTGCAGTTGATATTGTCCTTGAAGAGCTTGACGGGGAAAATGGCCTTTGAACCGAGCTTATATTCCATTATAATAAACACCACAAGGCCGACTATGGTAACAACAAGCAGCGTGATGATTTTTGCACTTCCCCATCCCCAGGAATTACCAAAGTTGCACGCCAGAACACAGCAGCTAACCCACAGGGTAAAGAGGATTGTACCCCACACATCAAACTTTTTCTCAACATAGTTGCGCTGTGCGGTATCTTTAGGAGTAACAGTGAGGGTGAGAATAAGGCCGACAGCCTGAATTGCCATCATGAGATAATAGACGGAGCGCCATCCCCAGTTGTCTATCATTACGCCGGCAAGTGTTGGAATGAGAACGGCGGCTATCCCTTGGGTAATGCCGATGGTGCTAAGCCACATTGCGCGCTTGGAAGGCGGCCAGATTTTGTTCATAAGGCTTATCATATTGCTGATAAGGCCGGCATTGCCAATGCCCTGAACCATAACGCATGCGAGGAACACGCCGAGACTGGGTGCAAAGAGGGTGCCCAAGTCGCAAAGAAGAATTATAATCAGGGAACCGCCCATAATCCTTTTAATGCCCCACTTGGGTATAAGGTATGCGGAAACGGATGTTGCGACGACCATTATTGCAGTCTGGAGTGCTTTCCCGGCGGAGTAATATTCACCGGCATTCCAGTTCGCCATAATGTAAGAGGTGCACATACTGAAAGCACGCATGTAGAAATGTACGCCGAAGAATCCGACGAGCAGTGCGATCGTCACAATGGCCCTCTTTTTGGGGTCTATGTAGACTATCACATCATCATCGTCATTTGCTATTGCCGTTTTGTTAAGCGCTTGAGTTGACATATTGCTTCTCCTCTCTTTTTTATATAAACAAACGGTTTCGTCTGCCCGTTTACAAACATTTCGGATCACTCCAATACGCGTATTGTATGATATCCCTGGTGTATTGCGTCAATTACCTTGCCGGGTTTGATATTGTCGCCAATCTGGACAACCTCGAAGCCGGCATCCTTTATTGCACGGTACAGGCTGTGATCCGGCCTGAATCCGGCAGCAAATACGACGGAGTCACAGCCGATCTTTTTCTTTTCTCCACCGATTTCCATTATGACGCCGTCGTCCAAAACCTCCGTGAGCTTTGTACCGGTCATAATATTTACGCCGGAATGCTCCACCAGGTATCGAATGTTCTGGTCGTTTGCTACAAAGTGATCGGTGGTAAGCAGAATCTCAGGAAGGATTTCAACCATTGTGACATCCTTGCCCTGCATATAAAGCTCGGTGGAAAGTTCGCAGCCAACCTCTCCGCCGCCTACAACTACAACTCTCTGACCGACCGCCCTCTGCTTGAGCAGAACCGGAACCGCCGTGCTCACATTTGGCTTTTCATAACCGGGAACGGGGATCACAACCGGGTTTGCGCCAGTAGCAACAACCACGAAATCGGGATTGTATTCCTTGACATCCTCCAGAGTTGCGGTCTTACCCAGACATACATCTATCTTGTTTTTGTACACCTGACGGATAAGGTATTCAACCTGATCCTTCACATCTTTTTTAAAGCGGGGTGCTCCGGCAGCTGCCATAATTCCGCCCATATAGTCGTTCTTTTCCCAGAGGGCCACATCAAAGCCTCTCTGGGCTGCGGCAGCCGCCGCTTTCATGCCGCCGGGGCCTGCGCCAATTACCAGAACGCGCTTGCTCTCCTTTGCCGGGGTAAGTTCAAACTCGTTTTCATGCATGCAAAGGGGATTCACCGCGCAGGGACGGGCACGACCCTTCATTGCGTTGAAATGGCACTCGCCGCAGCCAATGCAGGGGACGATTTCATCAAGCTTATTCTTTCTGACTTTGTTTGCCCAATGGGGGTCGGCAATCATACCGTGGCCAATTGCAACCAAATCGACTGTGCCCTTCTGCAGTGCGGCCTCGGCTACCTCCGCATGGTTGAGTTTACCGTGGACCATAAGAGGAATGTCCCCTATAACCGCCCTGACTTTATCTGCAGCGTCAAGGTCAAAGCCCACAGGCTGATACACGCTGCTGACCATACGCCAGCGGCAGGAATAGGCACCGCGGCCAAAATGAATGAGGTCTACTTTTTTCTCGGCAAGGCGCTTTGCAATGGCAAGGCCCTCTTCAATGGGGCGCTCTTCATCGTCGACGCTGTCAAGTGTCATCTTGACAGCAATTGGATAATCCTTGCCACAGGCAGCGCGAACGGAGTCTACAATTTCCATCAGAAAACGCTGGCGGTTTTCAAAGCTGCCGCCGTATTCATCGGTCCTATGGTTCCACTTGGCAGAGGTAAACTGGTCGATGAGATACCCGCCATAAGCATGAATTTCAATAATATCCACACCTGCGGCTTTCGCAAGCTTTGCAGATTCACCCATAGCCCTGACAAGGCTCTTCACGCCTTCGGTGGGCATCTCTCGGCATATGAGTTCAGGCTTATAGTAGTTTGGACAGGGACTAGCAGAATACGGCGGAGTGTGCGGATCAATCCAGTTCATGCGCCCGATTCCCGGAGAGAGCTGAATTCCGAATTTTGCGCCGTACATATGCACACGCTCAGCCACCATGTGAAGCATATATACATCCTTATTGCTGGTGAGTTTTTGGCAGGGCGCCGGTTCAAACTCAGTAGATGCCACAACCGCCCCAGTCAATATAAGGCCGGCGCCTCCCCGGGCACGCTCCGCGTAAAAATTCACATCACGCATGTTAAAGCCGTTGGTGTGGTCGGTGGTCGTTCCCATCGGGGCAAGGACAACTCTATTCTTTAAAGTCATGCTGCCAATTTTGATCTCTTCAAAAAGTTTCATGAAAATCCCCTTTTTTGCTGATTAATTTGCCAGAAAGTATATTGATTTTTCTTCAATATTGCCGTAAAATGCGTTTGTGTTACTTTTCGCTGGTATCAGTAACATGTATTTTGCATTCCGGTAACATTAATCGCATTTTAACTCTGCGTTAGCGTTTTGTCAATTGGGAAAATCGTTTAATTATTAATTTAACATTTGTGCAAAAAGTAGAAAATTATAGGGGGACTTTTGACTATGCCATCCAAAAATAGCTCGACAAAGACACAAGAACGAATCAGGGAGTGTGCTCTTACGCTCTTCCAGCAGCATGGTTACGATAATGTTACCGTGGTGCAAATATGTGAAGCAGCAGGGATTACGAAGAGAACTTTTTATTACCACTTTGACTCAAAAGAGCAACTCGTCAACGGGATAACAGACTATTTGGGAGTAAAAGCGGAAAAGCTGCTTGAATCTCTCGCCGTTCAGCAGACCAATGTGGGCACGCTGTGGGCGCTCATGAGTGTATATAGTATAAATTCCGCTAATTACGGCCCCGGCATAATCCGACAGATATATGTAAATATGGTCCAGGGAAAAACGGATGGAAAATTCCCATATTCCATGTATCTTTACAACACCGTTGTGAACGCCATAGCAAACGCTCAGCGGGCTGAGGAGATTACAAACCAGGCAAGCCCGGAAGATGTCGCTTTCGTCCTGTACCATGCGTTCAGGAGCGTGACCATAACCTGGGCCGCCGAAAATGGTGCTTTTGATCTGCAGCAAGAATTTCGTCGGGCATTCGAGGTGGTCCTCGGCGCAAAAAATGTTAATTACTGAACATATACGCTTCTTTTTATTGCAAAGGCACAGCTAGGCCTTGTTTGAAAAATAAAAGTTGCACAAGAAACCAATTTATGCGAAGCTACGAGCATGAAACGATAGGAATTAACAAAAGAACAATGGGAACGAATCAAGCCGCTGCTGCCACCGGAAGAAACGGGAAAGCGGGGCCGCCCCCGGAAGGATAACCGGACCATGCTAAACGGGATGCTTTGGATCGTCCGGAGCGGAGCTCAATGGCGTGAGTTGCCGGAGACCTATGGTCCCTGGCAGTCCGTGTACGCCCGATTCGCCAAATGGCGGGACGACGGCACCTTGGAAGCGGTATTTCACGCGCTGTCCGACGATGCGGACATGGAGACTCTGAGTATAGACTCCACTTGCGTAAAGGTACACGAAAGTGCAAATGGCGGGGAAAAAAACGGCGGATAAGGCGGTTGGCCGTACCAGAGGTGGGTGGAACACAAAGCTCCACGCTGTCGTAGACGGTCTGGGAAACCCGGTGGAGTTCCTTCTCTCCGCTGGAAATGACCACGATTCGGTTCACGCTGTTGAACTATTGGAAAAAGTCAGGATCAGCGGGAGTGCTGTACTGGCAGATCGGGCTTATGGCGCTCGGGCAATTCGGGAATACATCTCAGAGCACGGGGCCAGCTATGTGATTCCGCCGCAGAGCAACGTTTCCGATCCCTGGCCGGTTGACTGGCATCTGTATAAGCAGCGCCATCTGGTGGAGTGCTTTTTCCAGAAAATCAAGTGGTTTCGTAGAATTGCCACCAGATATGACAAGTTGGATGCTTCCTTTCTCGCCTTCGTTTATCTTGCCTCCATCGCTATTTTGTTGCTTTAGCACAATCTCCGCCTTTTTTCAAACAAGCCCTAATCGCAGGCTGGGTGGGCTGTTCTTTATGCGTTTTATATTCAGGAGAATTAAAAAAAGCTTTTTTACTATACTGTTTTTCCCAACATACTATCACAGAACAGGCAAGCAATGAAGCTCCGCAAAAAGCTCCGCTCTGTTCGCCTTCTCACTTCCTGCCGTACAGCAATAAAAAAGTTCGGGGCGCTGTAAATGCGGTCACCAATGGAAATCTGCTGCATATTACCGGACCTTAGGCTCCGGTTGTCCTCATTGCCTGAAGTCGAAGCCCAGACTCAGGACCCCCATCTGAATAAAAAACAGCCCTCCGGTTTGCAGCACACTGCAGCCGGAGGGCTGTCACGCATATTTGGTTCAGAGGGCGGAGGGCGGCATAAATGGGGATTAAAAAAATCTTTCCTTATTCTTCTCCCTG